>Ga0126325_10000462_pt1 | contig 11055 bp, 6 predicted proteins | sample InaspJWI14metaG_FD_94487 | JGI IMG/M metagenome (GOLD analysis project Ga0126325, IMG submission 94487) | Marine gutless worms symbiont microbial communities from Oahu, Hawaii - Inanidrilus sp. 1 OAHU.JWI-14 metaG | ecosystem: Host-associated > Annelida > Digestive system > Unclassified | place...
CGGATAAGAAAAGATTTCTTATGGAGATCAGTAGAATATTCTGGCAGCTGGTATGAATGTCCTCGACTTCTCAAACTGGCACGGTTCCTAGTAGGTGGGAGTAAGTGGTTTAGAGCATGCGTAGGTGCGCATAATTTACAAAAAAAAGATCATGATCACACTTATTCATAAGTTCTGCTACAGTGATATGACTCTGGAGATAGCCAAAACGCTGCATACGTCGTAAAAATGCATCGATTCTATTGACAAGTTCCACTGACAAGAACCCTCCCCATGCAGGGAGGGCATACAAAAGACGTGGTGTTGGTGTGTCGTTAATACAGGTGAGTCTAGACGCGCAGGTGCGCGAAACGATCAATCGCAAGATGGTGACGCCGTCGTCGCACACGTTCGACGAGGCGCAGATCCAGATCTACACGCTGATGCAGCGCGACTCGTACCCGCGCTTCCTCAACTCGCAGATCTACAAGCGGCTGCTAGGCAACCACGCCCAGCAGCTGCAGCCGTCGCCGTCGTCCACCGCATCGCCGCTCGACCCGCCGCCGCCCGCCGCCGCCGACCCTCAGCAACAACCGCCTCCCGCGCATCCCCCGCTGCCGCAGCCGCAGCAGCAGCAGCAGCAGCAGTCGGAGTCCAGCTCCAGCTGAAAGAAAACAATCTCCACTCATATCGCGCTGTGACTAACTAATGCATCGGCGTATCGGCCTATCGGTCGCTATCGGCGTTCAAAACACACGAAATCACTGATGTCGCTAGACACGACGCGTCATTTGCTGTACGTTTATTTCCGGTTGAGAACGGCGCATCGTTTATGCAAGAGTGGTGAAAATTAGCGTTTACGGTTAGGCTTAGTGAGTAGGGTTAGTGATAAAGTTAGCGCTGGCTGTTGCAATTGTGTATCAGCCACTAGTGTTGATGATGTCATTGGTTTCCTATGTTTTAAGCGCCGATACGCCGATTCATTAATTAGTCACACTGCTCTTGTCGTCCGCGGCGCGCGTTTTCTCTTAGGCATTTGCGAATTTCTCAATTTGTTAAACGTTTAAAACGACCGCGTTAGCAGGAAAGGTACTGCAGTCGGTCGTGTCCGTCCGTCTGTCTGTTTCCACCCTGTCTCTTGAACCAGCTCACAGTTTATCTTGATTTTAGGTATATATGGGTCATTGCCGTAGCTCGTCGGGAATGAAAGTCAAAGGCATGGGTCAGGGTCAGGGTCAGTGTTAGAGTTAGCGAGCTAGAACAGTCGGTAGCGTTCGTGGTAACGCGGTCGGCCTGACCTATAGTTTTTTCTACTACCGAGCGTGTTAAACGAATATGGCGGCCGGCCACTGGCGCGTATGCAGAGTAGAATTATTGAATTTCGCATTTTTTCCGGGCCTATGAGCACATTGCGCTTGTGACAGTCTAGTGATGTCAACGATTACGAAGTCACGCGTTACGAACCGATACAAGTATGATGCTTCATATATAAAATTATGTCTACAGGTACACATGCATGTGTCCGGTATGTAATTGGCCTACACCGTTTCTGCGGCAGCCACTTTCGCTTTTAACGTTGTAAAGTTCTGTTTAACGTTTGTAGTTTTTCTCTGCTGCTGAGGGTTGTTTTCGTGTAACAATCCGCAGTTTGCTCCTCCGACAGCCGGACGGATGTATCTGTTAATTATTTATCGCGACTGCTAGATTTGTCAACCGCATTCAGCTGCATGGAAGACTCGACTGTGAGGGGCGATCAATGTGGCCGATGTCAGCGGCGTTGATTGGAGTTTTCCCGGCGTCGACCGCAGTTTGAAGCGTTTACGACTGACGCCAAACTTATTCGACTAATTTGTCGACGCGTCGCGCTTTTTCCGACGGCGGCGATTGCGACGCGGCTAATAACAGCCTGGTTAATTAACCTGCCAATCTCCCTAAAACATGACGGGACTACGTCACAATTGCAAGTCGAACTGTTGCCGTTCAGAGACGTGTAATTGAAAAACAAAATAAAAACGCATTTAAATAAACCGATTTTTTCAGCGATTGCGTCGAAAAACTGGAGATAAATTGCGACAGCGCAGCGAAAATTTTTGCGGCGCCTTGACTGGTCTGTCGACAACACCGACGTCGTGGAAATTCCACGCAGTTCGTCGACGAAATTTGACGGTGCCGCGGTCTAGAGTTTACTGTTAGGTTTATTGTCGCTGTCTGTTAGTATATCTGAATAGTCAGCTGAACTAGTGCGAATGGGTCGACTGAAAGTGCAAGACCGGAAAATGTGGGACCACGTAAGTATCTAAAGTAATATGTGATAGGGCCGCATCGCCGTCACGCACTTATCTTTTGCATAGTCCCTACAGTTTACAATGGGCCGGCCATGTCCCCCGTCGAATGTGCTGCTTCCCGGACTCCCGTCTAGTACGTGGTGTGGTCTACCTAAGTTTGCTTCCAAATAGCATTTTTATTTGTTTATCCGTTTTTTTCGCAGCTTACCAGTGGCTCCATCACACAGACACGCACAGACCACGCTGCATGCCACATGTGTAGGAAAAGGCCGCATCTACGCTGTGTATGGGCGATGCGACTCAGAAAGACATCATGGCATACAAAAATACTGATCGTAATGAATGAGTTTAAAAGTCGGCACGCTTCTGTTTCAGCTGGTACAAAGACAATCCCACGATACGATACGATGCGATAGGATAGGATAAACTAGTTTGACGTGCGCTTGAAAGGTAACATAAGTCAGCTTAATCTACCGCATGGAACCAAAAACTAAAAGTGACGATAGAAAAAAAACTAAAAATGAAAACGGATATGCTGAGAAGGACCGTTAAAGAGGCCGGGGGAGTGCGTGGAATCAGTCCTGAAGAAGAAGACTACGAAGGATCTGCTAAAAGGAAGGCTTCGAACCTGGTGTGAAAGAGTGAGGATGATGAGAGTGGTGAGTTGATAGAAGAGGAAGTGCCAGTCATTGGAACAAGTGAGTAGAAATCTAGGAGATTGGTATGTTGTTGACGAAGAGAAGCCGGGAGTTGATTCCAGAGACGCGGTGAAGCATATACTGTTATTCGCAGAGATGATGTTTGCTGGTGGACGAGCCAGTGTGACTAAAGACCATGTGACGAACGTCATGAAGTAAAAAGTAAAGCAGTAATTTACAATAAGATGCTACCGACATGTTAAACTTTAATAGTAATAAGGTAGCAATGTCTACTCAATGAACTATAACTCAGCTTCGGCATCATGTAGGCGGCTGGTAGCTAGTTACTGAAGCAGACGGAGCTTCCTGGTTATAGAGCTCCCAAATGGACAATAGCTGTCTGTTCTGTTTGACAGAGTTGCGATGCTTCAGCAGTTTCAGTATTGACTGAGTAACATCCTATAAGGTAAATACGATAGCAGGATTCCATATCAATTACAGTCCTTAATGAGAATTTTAATGCGATATTTGTGCGAATTTTTTTGTCATACAAGTATGATTTTGTTCCAGAAGTTACTTAAAATTGTTGCCAAACATTATTGCATAGAGACGATTGAAAATCGCTAATAAAACTAGTTCTACTTGCCGTATTCTTTTTACCAGTTCGATTAGCGAAAGCCGTTGCCGTAGTTTGCCAGATGTAGACAGGCCTGAATGTGAAATGACTATCATTCCTTTTATGCGGTCATATTTAATGTACGAAGTCGCTGCTGAGAAGATGTAAAGCAGATACAATGTATTGTCAACGCACGGCTATACAATAAATGATTTGCTGCGTGATATTCGATACTTTTCACGCTGTGATTGGTAGTTCAGTTTGACGAATGTCACGGTAAACCTCGATAGATAATACAAGTATAGGCCTACATAGTATCTTTATCCTATGCTACCTCTGTGTTGAATACAAGCGCCATGTAGGCCTATAGGCGACGCTGCGCATTGGTACCGGTCTATTATCTTGAACGTGATACATTACGACAGTTCAGCGTCGTTACAACACAATGTCTACATGCTGGGCCAAGAAACTGCACGCCAAACTCGCGGCCATAATTCTGTCAAATCTTAACCGATTTTCTATTCTCTTCCACTGGAAGATTATCTAGTAAATTTGCAGTAAAGTAGTTATCAAGGATCCTGCCGTACCTTGCATATGTTGCCACACTCACTACCTTGCGAAGTATCTGGTTGCACAAATTGCCATGTTTAAGAAACGCGTAAAGCGAACTGGCATGTTAGTCGCTGATGGCGCCAGGTTAGCATGTTAAAATCTGTCTACACTGGTTTGCTGATTGTCTAGGTAACGTTAAAGGCGGCGTGACAGCAGTTAGCAACAGCTTTATCTCGCCATACACAAGATGTCTGGTGAATTGACTGAATTCTTCATCTTTGGGCGGTGTTGTGGCCAGGCGCACGAAGTGCTCAAGCCAACCACCTTCTTGCTTGTAACTTCGCTAAATATTCACCGATTTGGTAGACTCAGCAATAAACCTTGCTTAATATGTGTATTGACAATTCCACCTCACCCTGACTATGTAGCCACACTACCTTGTAATTTATCGTTAGTCGCTTGTTTTCTGACATTAATGTTTCACCAGATAGTGTGGCAAGGCGTGATAAAATGCAAGGCGTGATAAAATCCTTAATAACTACTCTACTTCAAATTTACTGCAGAATCTTCCAGTGAAAGAATTGTAAAAATCGGTTAAGATTTGACAGAATTATGGCCATGAGTTTGATGTGTAGTTTGTTGGCCCACCCTGTACTTTCTACGTTTTTGCAATATACGAGACGCAGGCCTACGGAGTACAGCTCGAGATGAGAGGTCCACCAATTACTACGCCCCTGTTAGGGGTGCGGAGTATTGTGGTGAGCATATATTCTCGCATCTCTCACGTGGGTCCGCGAGCATATCTTCGCAACCACTGGTCCGAACTTCACCAAATTTTCTGCGCGTGTTACCTATGGCCGTGGCTCGGCCCGTCTCCGGCGGCGTTGCGATATGTTATGTAGGCCTACGTCCGGTTTGTGAACGTCATTTTTGCACGAAATGGCTAGCAATGAAAAAAGCGTGCTCGAACTGACTCACTGGGGGCAATACCGGACCGGGACGGTTTCTGATATCTACGATTGTATTGCTAAGGAAGCTGTCATGTACTTCACTTCGCGTCTGGCTGATGCAGGCTTTCAGTGGTACCGTACACCCCGTGTTCCGTTCTCGTGTGAAAAGCGCAGAGCCGACTCGAATTTGGCTACGTTACTTCATAATAATGCCATATATCTATGGTACTTGCGTATTTTTTTCTTAATTTTCTGGTCATGTGCTGTCCAGGCTCGGTTATTGCTATCACGGCGATGGCGGACTGAAAATTTGCACGAGAAACGCTGATTTGGCGATAAACAAATTCAGCTGAAACCAGATTCGTATTATATACTGAACGTATTCTGCGTTCGATGGGACCGGTACGAGCGATCTTCACAGTTTTGCAACAGATGATCTAAGGGTGTCTTGACGCTCTATGTACCCCTATTCACCCTGGAGTGTGACGTTATATGTACCAGTTTGTGGGGGTGCGGCAGACGGCGGGCGGCGCCTGTGAAGTCACTGGTGAAACAGAGAACTGAAAGATGGTTTATTTTAATATTGCTACGATAAAATTATACAAGTGAACAGCATCTTGGAAACGTATCAAGTATCGTCATTTTGTCAAGATGTTTTTTTCAAAATGAGTTTTTGAAAGTATGTTGCAAACGCTGTGAAATATACACGTTTCACTATGCCGCCGCCTCACCTCTTGTCGCACCCCACACTGGTGCATAATTATATCGTTACACTCCAGGCTGAATGGGAGTATACATATAACGTCACACACAATCCCAGAAAGAACAGCTGCACGGACTGTACTGTTTTGCTCTAACCGAGAAAAAAACTCCAGTAGATCGCTCGGACTTATCTTTGCGTAGGTTATTGAATACGCTCATTGTTTGTAAGTTCAATGTCAATGTTTCCGTTCATTCTGTCTGAAGAATTCGAAAGCAGTATGTGTATAGGCTGAACGTAAGTTTGTGTGTGCATACTACAAATAACACGAAGAAGTTTTGCACCAAAATTCATTATAATTCCTTCCCGATGCACGAATCTAGCATTTAATAGCGTCCTCGAATAAAATAAAAGCTACAGCGGCAAGCAGACAGCTAAGATAAACGGTACCTACTCAACTACAACTACGTCATGTCATGGGATGCTCTCATTGGCTGGCAAAACTACCGCGCACCTGCATATGAATATGCTAATCAGTCGTTAAGTGAACTGCAAACATTTACAGTAAACCCTCGAGAACATCACTGTCGTACATCTCAAACTTCGTATCAGAATTATAACTCTGGTGGCGTAAACTTTAACGTCAAGGTCTATATTGCGAACAAAAAAACAATACAGTAATCAAACTGCCGAACAACTGGTGGTGTCAAAGTATTCATAATTATGGTTCTTGTGGGACGACGTATGAACGACAATCGACGCAAATAAACGCCAATCAAGCTCTAAAATGACGAGGAAGGAACGCTATTGCACCGTTAATGATTTATTTGGCAAATGACAAGCAGAACTGCTGCTGGCATGCGACACATCTTTTCAACCTCGTCGAAGTCAGCAGAATTACAAGGTTAAAAATTAAAAGAATGACGCAGTAGATTTATTAGGCCTATGACATCAGTCTCATATGCTGACTCACTGACTATAAAATAATTGTAACATTCGTAAATTTCAAAAATTTGTCAACAATCAACATTGTCCGTACTCAGCGAGACCATTCGTACCATGAAATCGCAAAAAAACCTCAAGCGAAAGCACAAAATAAAATGTAGTAACGAAACGAAAAAGTAAAACTTTAAACTACGCTAATCAAAAGTGAAAAATAACGCTACTAAATACGTCAAAATGCAGTGTATGTGGAACCGGAATAGTCCAAATATTAGCATTTGCCTTTTAATGTCCATGCAAGCTAACACAGTGCGTCATCCCTGTCTGCTGCGGAAAACATATTTTTCTATTGTCTTTTACGCTTTCCCAAATATTTATTACGTCTACGGGCCACGTTTTTTTTCCATTTCGCAACACTGTAAAGCTTCCCGTATACCATACAAGTTTCGCACTAACACTCCGTTATCAAACTGCGGACGTTGACAAAAAATGAGGATTAGTGTGAGTATGGGACAAGAGATATGGATTAGGTCTTATTAGGAGATTCACTATGTCTGATAAGAAACGATTTTGACATGTTTCAGACTTTCAGTCCATAAACCACAAAAACCTTGCTCTTTTATCTGCAGAACCAGCAATAAGCTGCTGGAGCAGACAGCGAATGCAGTCAATGTCCCCGATAGCACGTCTAAACTGCACGCGCTTTCTACAGTATTGCACGCAAACGAAGACAGTAACACTTGACTACATCGGAAACATGTTCACTCCTCTGTCATAAATACACACAAAGAAAAGTCAGAATGAAACAAACAAAAACTACGCAATAAAAATCGGCAATGAAATACGCGAAAATGCTGATTTTTTTGTAAAATGTGACAATTAAAAGTACAATAACGAAAATACCTACTGTCTTATTGTAACAATATTATGAGATTCATCTCAACATTTCAGGACACTGTTAGCAAGTATGTAAAAGAAAAAAAACAGAACGTTATGACTAGACTGCAAAGGTCTAAAAAATTTCATAAAAACTGCGAAGTACAATATAAATATCGAACGGTTGACTCAGCGTCTTGGTAGTGTACAAACGTGGCTTTAACGCTTCTTCTTTTTCGTGGACCTACTGATGCTACTTACATCGGCCTACACAGCTGGCAGACCAGAATGGCCCGCCGCTGTTATGTAGGTCTATTACATAGCGTTGTCAATCGACGGACTACGTAATATCGTGTTTTAGTTCCACATTCATAGCTACAGTTACAGTTCTAATGTGTGAACCTGTATATCTGTACATGTGTATATACAATAAAAATACGCAGCCATTCTGCAAACATACCGAACGTAATACAAGCCAGTAAACTCGCAAATGCGGGTGCCGTTTTAGCAAAGCAACCGGACAAATACAAAAATAGACAAATGTTAAGTTCGAATATTAAGACAGATCATTGCCAGTACATGTATAATAGTGTAGAAAAGTAAACACAGAATTATCGTACAAAGAAAAAATTCGAAACCTCTGAATTGTTTACGACGTTAGGTAGGGGGCCTGATTGTAATGTGTCGCTGTCACATATTTAACCACCCTGTCAGTTTCACGTCAGTGTGATTTTTATCTTTTGTCACAGCAGCCAATTACATACACATTTAACGGATTTTCACCATAAAGTACAACTTGAAGTTCTTCAAAGTCTCGCATCTTAAGCCGTGTCCGTGTTCACAGCATATGAACTGAACTGCAGTTCGCGAACTCCAGTTTAATTCGGTTCAGTTCGTCTGCACTAAACACAGCTTTTTCGCTGGGCGCTATCCACAGCTGAAAGCGTGAAGCAACGGTTTGATGTCTGTTCTTCTGTCTGTGCGCCTTTCTGTAGTTTTTTTTACTAAAGTTAATGCGGCTGTTAGGGCGTAGACTATGCTGCAAGTGACTCATCAAAGTGCGCGTTATCAGGTGTTTGTATGTATGTACGGGCAAATGCAGCCGGCGTCTGTGTTGAGGCCGACATACTTATTCATATAAGAAAAAAAATTCACAGTTATTGGGTTAAACTCCAAACTATACACAAGATCCAAAACGTTGTGCCAAATTTGTGCTTCGAAAAGCAAAAAGTCAACTGTTCTGACTATGTACATCATTCTCTTCATATCGACCAAGATTTTCAATTTATTAATATATAAATATTGAACCACGTGGAGTATTTTTGGTGATTTTTGGCTGCATCGTGCACTTTCAATTACTGAAAACCTTATAAAAAAAGTAAGTAACGGTCACAAACTCCGAAAGTGAAAAATTCGGTCGCACATTCTGTACACATTGTGAGGTTCAACGGTTTCAAAACTCGCAACAGCTTTAACGGCGTCAAACAGAATTACGAAATACTTCACGTAAATGTCACTTTAATTGTTATTTAACAATTCATTCAACTGCATCATGGTTATCAAGTACGCCAACAATGAGGGCCTATATAATACTAAATATCAAACAAAATAAATAAATAATAATTTGCATATGGAATGGATATTAACAAAGCTATACAATAAATAGAAATTATCAACTCACAAACTGTGTTGCATTAGTTGTCTCTAAATTCGAAATATGCCAATCGCATTGTTAAAGCGCATTAGTATTCTACAAAGTACTACGGTTAGGCATCATAGCATTAACACACTAGTAAATAATCGTTAATATACTAACGCTAAAGAAGTTCTACTGCTACAATATTATACATGACTACTTATTTCTGTACAAAAGCGGTCGGTGGACCAGTTTTTTTATGCAATTAAACAAAGTAACAGTTAATTTAACAGTGCTCTTGTAGCAAAATGTTATTTTTGCCATAATCATCAATTATAAACATAAAGTGAGTGTTATTTATCGTTCGGGATCGAAAAGGGCTCTGTTGTACAACAAACCTGGGCATGTAATACATGTTATTTAGTTTTATTTTGAGAACTGCGAAAAAGCGCTGGAAGATCATTATATAGAAAAACTGCCCAAAAGAGGGCTGTTTCAAAGAAACGGGCAAAACTAACTACAAATTTAATCAAAAACGTGCCCTTTACGTTTACATACATAAACAAATTTATAGAGCGCCAAAAATCATGAAACGAATCTGAGGCGCTGCCAATATCTTCGATATCAATAGCATGAACCTATTTGCATGATTTTGTCAATGTTGTACTGTCCTGAACACACAAGTTAACTCGATTTGCACCAAATGTATACCACAGAATGGCAACATCGGAAAACAGCAACGCAGTTTTTCACTTGCGAAAATCAAGCAACGATTTGTTAACTTGTTTCCGTATCACTGACGTCATATTTGACTTCATGTTTAAAGCAAGACGATGTATACAGGGTGGGCTGAAAGTAGACAAAATGCTATCAGCGGTACTTTTGGCCTTATGGCTCAACAGTGTACTTGCAAGCTTGCAAATGATAGAGACTAACATTAGAAATACATATGGCTGTTACAACAAGAAAGATGTGACAAACTATTCGCATAAAGAAGTATACTAAAACTAAAATGCAGCCTAATACGACTAAATAACTTTAAATGACCCACCCTGTATATTCAAGCAATTAAATGACGTCACGAAACAATGCAAAATACAAGCACGTACACAACTGTCACAAAAGTATCCCAAAATGCATATTTTGCGTTCCAAATAAAAATATAGTCGTATCTATGTACATAACCGTCGGCGAAAAATTCTCGAAACAGTTGCAGTAAAATGGGCCTAGTCAAAAAAATTAGTTCGACGCAAACGTAGACAAATGTGATGGAATGTTGAATATGCCGGCTTTAAATGAATAAATTAAATTGTGCACTGCAGAGCTGCTATCACGATGCAACGCTTACACAACCAATAATAATCATCGATGCATATCACATTATACAAACCCGTCAGCAACGTATTACAAGACACGCATTGATTGCCTACTGTTTAACTTGAAAATGAGCTGTTTAGCTATTTTATTTAGTTATTTCTTTATCATAAACGTAGTCGTAGTACCGATACATCAATATTTAAAAATTTAAGTAAAAAATTAATTAGTCGTAACATTAATAGCAGTAATGGCAGTTACGCTTTATGTGTTGGCAGCGGTAGTAAACGATCCACAAAAGCAGCGAGATATAAACTGCGAGACTTGCTGGTGGCATCATTTACTTGTCATTATCTACATGTATATTTAAAAGTACGTGTCATAGGGCCTACAGCTTAACATTATCGAACGCATAACATTCAGGCATGCAGTTTTTGTGCTGTATCTGCTTACGACTCGAGAATCGTATTTTAAAAATAAGGTGCTTTACTAATGCAACTAAACTAGTGCTGCTAGGCTTAAAAAGTGACGGAAAAGAAGTAAAATAATAATTGAAAAATCTCAGCA
>Ga0126325_10000464_pt1 | contig 11029 bp, 4 predicted proteins | sample InaspJWI14metaG_FD_94487 | JGI IMG/M metagenome (GOLD analysis project Ga0126325, IMG submission 94487) | Marine gutless worms symbiont microbial communities from Oahu, Hawaii - Inanidrilus sp. 1 OAHU.JWI-14 metaG | ecosystem: Host-associated > Annelida > Digestive system > Unclassified | place...
ACAAAAAAACTACACATAAATAGTAAACACCACGCACACACACACACACACACACACACACACACACACACACACACACACACACACACCCGATTGCTCTGCCTACATAGAACTAGGGATGCCAGCATTCTGCACCAAAATTGAAGATTATGTGCGTGTTGTTTACTAATTATGTGCAGTATTTTTGTGAATTCTGCACAAATTCTGTGCCCTTTATCGTCAGAGAAGAAATACAGATTTACAAGCACTTTGCATTAACTATAATTTGCCGTCAGTGCTTTGACGTTGTTGGTTGGGCGGCAGGAAGGGCATCCGGCCTGTAAAAACTGAACAGTGGGGTGCTGGCATGGTTATCTGTCTGGAGCGAGGTGCAGACTTGCATATGACCCAGCTGATGCCACTGCCACTCACTGTCTCTTGCTTCAGTAAAATCCAGATTAGCTTTACCTGTCTGGTACCAGCTCACCTGGGTAGTCCTGGACAAAGCATCGTTAAACGGGTGTGTGTGTGTTGCATTAACTATAAACCCTGTCAGAATCAGTAGCAAAATCACTGCCAGTAATGAAAAATGTAGGCATTGCACAGGCCAGGCACTTAAAGGCTAAAGCCAAGATAAATCGTTCAAAAATTTCAGCAATGTATTTAATTTTAGACCAAACTGCTTTGCATGGTCTGCAGCAGTAGCCTAGTTAGTGTGGAATGTGGAAGCAACAATGCTGAAAAATCTGCAAAATTCTTCCATTTCTGTGCCATTTGGTCAATTGAACTCAATTCTGCATAAAATTCTGTGGACGGAGAATTGCAGAATACTGGCATCCACGCACACAGCAGTCAGTACACACCACAAATACAGCACAACTACATATGTACTGGCATATAATATATGCCAAATCACGTATACTGCAAACAAAAAGTAAAAAAAGAGAAAAAGTCAAAGGAAAATCAAATCTGCTTCAGCAACGAACACTGTAGGGGTACTATAAGGTTTATGCTGAGAAAATAAAATTTAAAAAATAAAATGACATCTACAAAATAAACAGATGTTTGCTAACTGCATTCACCAAAAAAAACTAAATTTCTAAACATCGTGCACATGTCGCTAACGGCAATTACCTGTTTTCCTCAGCATCAATGGAACACCTGAATTGACAATGTTATCATTATCATTACTAACACCGTAATTGTTCACATTAAGACTACTGTTCATATGTATTCACTGCATGTTGTGTTAGACACATGTCAGCGAGATTATCACTGGATCAATGTATTATGACGAAGCTGGGCAGCTGTCAAGAATTCTGCTTATATTGGATGCTAAATTTTATGCCTAAAAATAAAATAATACTGGAAATTTAAAAAAAAACGTACAACGTACACAACTATAATAGGCCACTATGTTTGTCCCTGGACTCAAACGGCTTACTGAGGCAGTTGTTCGACTCCTTGAAAGTGATGTAAGATAGCGTATATCGGCAGGGTTATGCAGTATAGCATAGGCTCTGTTACTGCATGTGTGTGTGTGGTATAGATGTCATTCACTGACGAATAAGTGAAAACAGATACCTCACAGGTCTCAAAGATTCCATCAGTGTTGCTCATACTACTACTACAGGTGTTTAACGGCATCTTTACCAGGACAACCTGTGTAGAAAGGTAAACCAGTCTGTATTTAAATGAGGCGAGAGATGATGGGGTTTTGGGATGCAGTGGTATCAGCTGAGCCATAATATGCAAACAACCTGCAACTCGCTCCAGACTAACACCTCATCACTCGATTTTTACAGGCTGGATGCTCTTCCTGACGCCCAACCAACAGTGTCAAAGCACTGAAGGCATATCCTTGTATAAATCCATACTACCTGATAGCACAGGATCCACTCTACATACAAATGGCAATTTTCCAGATAAACCAGGGTCGGCCCATTTCGCCTTCAGTTTTCTTCCATCACTTGTTCCAGAACAGAAGCTTTCAAGAAAGACAAATGAGATATTTCCCAACTTGCAACACAAAAAGATAAAAAAAAATTTTAACAGATACTTCTGAGCACATTCGTTTTCATTTTTCAGTGCTTCTTTTTTCCACTTCTTACTTGTTGGTTCCATCTGGTAGATTAAGCTGACTTACGTCGGCTTTCGAGCACACGTTAAAATAGCATCTCGTATCGTATCATATCACAGAACTTTTGTAGGCACCAACCCATTGGATCAACAGGAAAACCGTCTTAACATAAGTTCATACAGAAAACGGATCAGTTACTGTAAGTGTGTGATACAGAAGTTGCAACCACAAAATTATGTAGCACGCTATATACTGGTACCTGTCTGTATGCCATTCTTTTTACAATCTTTCCCATCTTTGCTGCTCTATTAAGCGGCATAGAGCACTGAGCAATTACAACAACAACCGTTTTACGGCCATTATACAGGTTAACCTGCGTTAGCCGGCACCTCCAGTTAAGAACTGGAGGATTTTGTTGCTGCAAAGTTTTACTGCCCGCATGCCCTTGCTGATAGCAACCAGTGCATTCAAATTAGGGAGAAGACGATGGAGCTCTCCTTAACTGTACTACCGTACAATCAGTTAGTTAAACATACAAGCACAGCATCCATATGATGGTGCATAGCTATACAGGGTGGCACAATAAACCAGTTCATTTGCTACTGCGAGTGAAAAAGGTGACATTACAGTGGTGTCCATAATTTCGCCACACGGTGATCGACATTCAAAACTTTCACCACGAGTTTTAGCAGTAAATCTGCAATAAAGCCAACACTAGATCTTCTCGAAATGCACACCGTATAAAATGTCACTTTTAGACCAACATTGGTTAGGAACCATTTTATTGTGCTGCCGCATATAGTTCAAGGAGTTATACAGCAAGGGAGAGATAGATTTGTAAGAGTTAGTACAAATGCATACCAGTGAAATTAGCACACACACCGTGCACGAAATTCAATCAACTTGACACTTCACAGACGGCATAAGTCCAACTGCAAATATTTGAAGAAAGGGGAAGGGGGACGGACCGTGGTCAAAGTCGTGGATATTTGTTGCTCTATCAAAGAGCTGTGCTTGTGACGAAGACCATCACCGTGCAGTTGCTGCTGCAACTTGCAAGCCTCCATCAGACTGGAACGACCTCCAGGAAGACCCAACCACAGGTGGCTCAGAGCCATTGAATCGGATCTGAGACCACTGAACATCGGTCCTTCCTACGCGTGGAAGAGGGCAGCCTCTCGAGAACACTGGCGCTCGACTGTGGACACGGCTACACTCAATAGAAGTATGCTCTCAAGAGAGAGAGAGAGAAAAAAACTAGAGCAGTGTGATAGACATTTCACCAGCATTTCTGTCCATCAGGATCCAAGGGCCAAATCAACACAACACTCGTGTTTATCATGAATGATAGCTACCGCAAACACACAGCCTTCATGTTCAAATGCACTCACTAACTGCAATGTCTACTGTGACTCAATCTTTTACATTACCCCCAACCACCTGTTTTACGTCCATTATACAGGTCAACCTGCGTTAGCTGGCAGGGGCTCCTCTAGTTAAGCACTGGAGGATTTTGTTGGTTTTACTTACTGCCCGCATGCCCTTACTGACAGCAACCAGCGCACTCAGATTACGGAGAAGACGCGGAGTTCTCCTCAACAGTGTTATCTGCACCGTCTCCGTACCATATCTTTTACATTACACGTAACAGTAAAATGAGCATGAGCTTTCAGGCTGAGTAATAATAACAAATGGTGACTGCTAGTGTGGGCAGCATACTGGCACGCTCACAACCCAAGTTTATATTATTATTATTATGCAGTGTTTAACGCGCCATATGTCGGTCATAAGGATGACGAATCGCAGGCTTGCTGTAAGAACTAATGACCACTTGGCACTGATAAAGATGCATGTTAAACTTGAGGACAATCTGAAATGGGGCCGTTCACATATTATATATTGCATTAGGGTAAAGATTTTGTAATATTGTGTTATAATAAAGGAGATGGTACTTGAGTCAGTGTTATATAACGCATTTTTCTAGTGACTCAGCGTAGATTTTTCAGCAGTTTATGGGTACGACTGTGCCTATATGTAGAGGAATGAGTGAAATTCCACATCCACATGCTGCTCACCTGCCGTATTTACCTGAACCACGACAGTGATTGTGGCCATTTTGCATGTCAATTTCTGCTTTGGTCATTTTTCGGGGAAGGTGTTTTACAACACTGGGGACGGGTTAGAGAAAAGTTATATAGTGTTACAAAGGGTGGCTGGATGGTCCAAAAATATGAACTTTGCGTTATATAACATGTGAATGGCCCCACTGCATTTTCTTTTCCGCCATAATTTGAGTAAACTGGTACAGCATCTGGTAGGCATATATTTTCAGTTGTCCATAAAAGTGCAGCTAACTGCCAGAAAAAATCTAGGTCTTTGAATACAGTCATGCGTTGTGTTAAACATTTAGAATTCATTCATTGTAATTCACAAACGCTTAATGCTCATTAACTCTCCTATTCACATCATAACACATGGAGCTAATAAGTGAATCCATGCAGCTGACAGACATCACGTGAAAATCTATAGATTATGTGAAGAATGGATCATAATCACATAATCCAAAACAACTGCTCCATATATTCACTGACCGAATTAAAAAAAATTACAAAATCGTGACTTTTCCAACATGAGTTGCTAAAGAATTCAAAGAAGTGAAATTACGCAATCAAGTAACACACGCACGCACGCACGCACGCACACACGTACGTTTAACAACCCTTTTTCCGGGACTACCCGGGTGAGCCGGTACCAGAAAGGTAAAACAAACCTGGATTTTACTGAAGCAAGAGACGGCGAGTAGCAGTGGCATCAGCTGGGCTGTATGCAAGTCTGCACCTCGCTCCAAACAGATAACCATGCCAGCACCCCACCACTCAGTTTTTTACAGGCCGGATGCCCTTCCTGCCGTCCAACCAACAGCGTCAAATCACTGAAGGCAATCAAGTAAATAAATACAAAATCATGTGTGACAGCTTGTAGCATACATGTAGCAGTAGGTTATAAACAGTAACAGGCTATGCAAGTAAAACAGAACCCATACTCAAGACTTATTAACATTTCTGGATATTACTTGCAGGTAAGAAAGGATATAAGATAAAACTTGTTAATTTCTGCAAATAAGTTTGGAAAATTGAAATATAAAAAATATCAATCTAGGATTTTAAACTATTTAAAACTGTTATCTTTTTATTTAATTTTTTTATTTTATTTATTACAGCTCCAAACATTTGCAATTACACCACTGCAAACTTCATCGTCAATGTTTGCTAGTGCTAACAAAATGCTTTTCAGCATGTACAGTGAAAAGGCCCTCTGGAATGTCGTAACTTGCCACACTGATATCACAATTTTTTAGGGCTGGCTACGACAGATGACTTTGCCTCCTAAATATAAAATATATTAGCACTTTGGTACATGTCAGCTACCACGTTTGGCGGCGTTGCATGGTTGGTCCCTCCGCAAAAAAAGTATGCCGTATGCCAAATTTGGTCCAGACCTGCTCAAAAACTGTGGGCGTGCACAAGGAATAGACAGCAGACAGATTTGCTTTTATATGTAGAAGATAAATACACTATACTTACATAAAGGGTAGTTTCACAGACAGAAAATGTTTATTTTTTTGTACGTTTTTCAGCTAATGTAAGTTTTCAAACAAATGATTTTTTCATTTTTACTACAGTAATGTTACTGCAGCAAAGCAAAAATAAATGAAAAAAGTATGCTAAAAGTAACATGGGGTAATAAGATGCAAAACAGAAGAGGCTGATGTTTTTTATACACCAACTGCTGTACAGCTTGCTTTTTGAAATTCTATAAATACCGTGCCAAATAACACAAGTCTAAGCTACTTAACTTTAAGTAAGGCAATTGATTTAGTAATTCTAACATTTAACTTTTTAGTTGTTGGTTCCATGCGGTAGCTTAAGCTGACTTATGTCAGCTTTTGAGTGCACGTTAAAATAGCATCTCGTATCGTATTGTATTAAACAAACAAATCAGCTGCCATGATTTTTTTTATACATAGAATGAGGTAATTTCAATATGTGTTCTGTGAACAATGTCCAATTGTCCAAATCAAACTGCCACTAACTACATACTATGGACAACAAGCAAAATACAGCATGTTATAAAAGACAGAATTGCAGAAACCAGATGAAATCACACTGGGAAAACTCCTCATTAAATCGACTACTGTGATAAAATGCGGATAAATGTTGCACGATATGAATAAAATCGTTACTCAGACACATGCAGTGGTGCATTTGAACCGTGATAACGGGCCCACCCAGCCCCTTCAGAATTCAAATTTCAGAGTTCTCTCATGTCTGACCATAAATGTGACTTTTTAAAAATGATGTCATCAATCTTTCAGTACTCTTTAACAGGGCACTGGCATAAGAAACCATAATATGCCACTGCATGTATGCATAAATGCACACACACACACACATAAGGTGGGATCAACACATATGGTAATAACTTGCCGAAGTGCCGGCCTGTCAACACAGACATATACAGACAGAATGGCACATACAGAAAGACATAACACATTTATTAAGGGCATCGCATTGTGACTCTTGATTATTGTGTGCTATACAAATACTCTTGCTTACTTACTTGTTTTCAGACACGTACACAATTTTTCAGGTATTCACACACGTGGACACGATGATTAAGGAAAACAAAAAATGAAAGATAAAAATCATTTCAGAGCATAAAACAAATATTATTATAAACAAATTAATCACAAGAACTAAACAGACAAAAATGCAATCACATAATTTTCATTTTTCACCCCGTTATTTTTCCCCAGTATCATAGTGATCTTCAATTCCACATTTTCAGTCAACCTCAAACTGCTAAGCTGATAATGGCCAGTGTCAAAATAGAAATGCAACAAACACTCACTTTGTGTATTCTTCTGAGCTAGTGAAGTAGTCAATCAGGCATGCCAAAAGGTACGTCTCTACAATCAATTTAACTAAATAAGTAAGCAAACATACAACAACTATACTGTCGTTTTATGACCAATATACTGGTCAACCTTGTGCCTTCAGTGCTTTGATGCTGCTGGTTGGGTGGCAAGAAAGGCATCCGGCCTGTGAAAACTGAGTGGTGGGGTGCTGGCATGGTTATCTGTCTGGAGTGAGGTGCAGACTTGCATATAGCCCAGCTGATGCCACTGCCACTCATTGTCTCTTGCTTCAGTAAAATCCAAATTGGTTTTACCTTTCTGGTACTGGCTCACCTGGGTAGTCCCGGAAAAGGGCCATTAAATGTGAATTGTTTGTCTGTATACTGGTCAACCTGTCAGTTGGCACCCTCAGTTCAGAATGCAGGATTTAGCTGGAGCACAGTTTTCCACTCGCATGACCCTGCTAAAGCCAGCTAATGCACTGAGATTAGTGAAAAAATGCCAGATTCTCCTTGCTGGTGTTATCTGCCAGTGCATAGTCTTATACCATAAAATAAACAAACAGACAACACACACATACAACCATTTAACGGCCTTTGGTCAGGGACAACCTGGGTAGGCTGGTACCAGAAGAAACACTCACCCACTCACACCCATCCTGATCATCGGACATCCTTTATCATCTTCCTCCATTTACAACGATCCATGGCATCCTCTTTGTTCATTTTACGTGCTTGACAGTGCTGGTTAAACAGACAAACAAAATATAAACCATGGCGTCAGTCTCTTCTATCACTCTGCCACAGCCAATTTCGTTCCAGTATACTTTCTAAATTATAACTTTACTCTGACTGGCTGCCATCAAGTCTCATCTACATTCCACTAATCACAAGGATATCCATATTCTGCTGCTGCTACTACTACTACTAGTACACCAGTTTAACGGCCTCTTTTCCAGGACATCCTGGGTAAGATGGTAGCAGAAAGGTAAAACCAGTCTAGATTCAAATGAGGCAAGAGACGACGGGGTTTTGGGATGCAGTGGCATCAGCCGGACCATATGCAAACAATCTGCACCTCGCTCCACATACCAACACCAACACCAACACCTCATTTACAGGCTGGATGCTCTTCATGATGCCCAACCAACAGTGTTAAAGCACTGAAAGCAAAGATATCCATACTCATACCCAGTAATAAGTAATCCAGGACCACTAAGTGTTAAAGCACTGAAGGCAAAGATATCCATACTCAAACCCAGTAATAAGTAATCCAGGACCACTAAGTGTTAAAGCACTGAAGGCAAAGATATCCATACTCATACGAAGTAATAAGTAATCCAGGACCACTAAGAGAAAACTGAGAAAACGGTTTGGTTAAACCGAAGCTGTAACTCACAGCAATGTCAAAAAGCAGTAAGTAAAACAACTCACCGGGAAGATTGAATAGAGTATTAAGGATGTAGATGCGTTGTTCATCATACTGTATGAACTTGTTAGGATACAATGCCCGAACCTCAGACCTAGTGACACATCACAACAGAGCTGTAGTAATGGTGTTATCGGCACATCGACGAAGTTACACTACACTGAGCCCGGTTATTACTGGGATGGGTGACCATTCTATATGACAAAATCATGTCAGTCAACCCTTTTTATTCATCAAACTGGCCTGTGTATACAGATGTCTTTGAGCCCCACGGCTTGCATCTCGACGCCCAATATGGTCATACATGATATCTGTCGACACAGTTAAGCAGTGGAGAGAGGACTGGTTTATTACCGGGTATGAGCTTCTGTGGTCAACCACACAATAGGCTTGAGTAATGAGGCTGTTGATGACGCAGTCATATGGCTTGCATCTACATATGTTTTCATACCGACCCTACTATCTGACAGCCAGGTTTCGATCTTCCTCGTCATACACGGTCTCTGATGAACCGTTTCCGGACAGGTCAAGGCCCATGTCGTGCTAACTTGCAGAAATGGGGTCTCACCCAATCACCTTCCTGTGATTGTGGCCAGCGTCAGACCATGAACCACATTGTCGACACGTGCCCATTGACAAAATTTGAAGGCGGCCTGAATCTACTCCACGAAGCGGATGATGACGCAGTCATATGGCTTAAATCTACAGCGACTGCAGCACTTGCAAAATAATAATAATAATTCATCAAACTAACTGACACCAGTCCCAGCAATTCTCTGAGCTTTACATTTGCTTTTTCATTTTCTGGTGACTTCAGTGCTTTGACACTGTTGGTTGGGCATCAGGAAGAGCATCCGGCCTGTAAAAATTGAGCGATGAGGTGTTAGTGTGGCTTTCTATCTGGCGCGAGATGCAGATTGTTTGCATATGGTCCAGCTGATGCCACTGCCATCCCAAAACCTCATTATCTATAGCCTCATTTAAATACAGACTGGTTTTACCTTTCCGCTACCGGCTTACCCAGGTTTGCCTGGAAAAGAGGCTGTTAAACTGGTACAGTAGTATAGTAGTTTTTGGAGGCAGCAGGCACTGTTTCAGTGTTTTCACTGCTGCTTGTCTGTTCACGAACAGGAAAAACTGTTATGGGTGGACAGTCATGAAATCTGATGCTCCTTCATTGCTCTGACGCTGTTTGTTGGGCAGCAGGAAGGGCATCCAGCCTGTAAAAATCTATGTGGTGGGGTGGTCGTGTCTGCAGTGAGGTGCAGACTCGCATATGGCCCAGCTGATGCCACTGCCACTCAATGACTCTTGCTTCAAATTGGTTTTATCTTTCTGGTACCGGCTCACTTGGGTGGTCACGGACAAAGGGCCATTAAATGGATGTGTGCCGTGTGTGTTTCATGAAATTTGAAGACTCGGTAGATTATGCACCAACGAAAAGTTGAGTAAACTCTGGAAGGTTAGCATTTGCAACTAGCAGTCATCGATAGCGACCTTGCTGCTTGCCGGCCGCAATGTGTGGCAAGGTAACGGTATGATCTAGTTTCGGCGTTGCACAGATGATAGTCTCATAGTCATACAACTGAGACAATGTGCTACTCAGCAGAGCATCGATAACAGAAAAATGACAAAAATAACGACTTACGGTTTGAGGAATTTAAAGCCGTGAACACAGACAAGGAGGTTGCCGTACGTGTCGACTTTGAGCAAGTTACCGTACTTTGTGTCGAACCACAATCCTCTGTTGCACACAACATACACTCACTGAAGTATATGTAGCAGCAGCAGCAGCAGTATTAGTAACAGCGACTATTATTATTATTATTTATTATGCCCGAAGGCAGCACAACATAACATCACCATTACAAAAACAGTAGAAAAGCACAAGAAACTAAAAACTAAAATACACAAAAAATAGGAACAATAAAGCATATCACACAGCAAATGAAATCGTGGTACATGCATCAATTCAAAACAGTTTTCTAAAATGACTTCCATATATGCAGTTTGATTTCAGAGTCAGGAGTGGACAGAAGTGGACTATCATCATCATCATCATCAGTTTAATACGCACGAATGCAGCATGAACAAAAATAAAACACACGCAATAACACACACGAAATGATACAAAAAGACATAATAGTGACTAAACTAATTTAGAAAAAAACCCAAAAGCTGTCCTTAATACACGTAATACTAGAAACGTGACTATTCCTTCGTCCTTCTGTGGCGACCCAAGGCTCCATTTCCACAAAAATGTAGTCACTAAATAAGTAACCGTTTATGTTTTCCTTCGCTTCACTTTGTATGCCAGAGGCTTTATTGTGTCAGGCCAAAAATAATGATGACAATCATAGTAATAACAATAGTAAGTGAGTCGAGAAAAGACTAAATCGCACATCATCAGCAACAGCATTAGCATTAATACAGAAAGAAATTTCTGTATTTGAGACAAACAGAGCAAGCCTATGTTGTGCCTCATACCTCAGGGTGGCCACAACACACACACCCATTTAACGGCCCTTTTTCCGGGACTACCCGGGTGAGCCGGTACCAGAAAGGTAAAACCAATCTGGATTTTACTGAAGCAAGAGACAGTGAGTGGCAGTGGCATCAGCTGG
>Ga0126325_10000469_pt1 | contig 10991 bp, 9 predicted proteins | sample InaspJWI14metaG_FD_94487 | JGI IMG/M metagenome (GOLD analysis project Ga0126325, IMG submission 94487) | Marine gutless worms symbiont microbial communities from Oahu, Hawaii - Inanidrilus sp. 1 OAHU.JWI-14 metaG | ecosystem: Host-associated > Annelida > Digestive system > Unclassified | place...
ACCAGAAAGGTAAAACCAATCTGGATTTTACTGAAGCAAGAGACAGTGAGTGGCAGTGGCATCAGCTGGGCCATATGCAAGTCTGCACCTCGCGCCAGACAGATAACCATGCCAGCACCCCACCACTCAAGTGTTTTACAGGCCTAATGCCCTTCCTGTCATCCAACCAACAGCGTCAAAGCACTGAAGGCACAACAAACACATAGTGTATTAAACACTGCATATTATAATACTGAAAGCAAAAATTAAATGCAGCACAGTCACACAATACAAACAGAAAATGTCAAACTATGCTAAATATTATTATTATTCATTTATTGCGCATATCACCTGCCTTCAGTGCTTTGACGCTGTTGGTTGGGTGGCACGAAGGGCATCAGGCCTGTAAAAAAACGGTGAGGTGCTGGCATGGTTATCTGTCTGGAGCGAGGTGCAGACTTGCATATGGCCCTGCTGATGCCACTGCCACTCACTGTCTCTTGCTTCAGTAAAATCCAGATTGGTTTCACCTTTCTGGTACCGGCTCACCTGGGTAGTCCCAGACAAAGGGCCGTTAAATGGGTGTGTGCGTTATTAGGCATAAAAGCAGAAAACAGTAAATATACGCATATCAAAACATAAAACATTCAAGTAGCAATAGAAGAGAGGAAATAAAAAGAAACACAACTATGAAAGAGACAAATGTCCTGAATTAACGGCACTCAGAACATTGTGTTTCCATATACATTCTGGTGCTTGTTTGCCGAATAAACGTGCTCATATACATTGCTTAATTGCACTGCGTGAGTCATGCAAAGATCTAATACTATATGAAGACGTTAATGAATTGACAAACCTTTGTTTCAAACTCAATAATGTCTGTAGTATAACATTTGAAGATTTTAACACAGGTCTATAAAATAAAATGCCTTCAGTGCTTTGACACTGTTGGTTGGGCGGCAGGAAGGGCATCCGGCCTCTAAAAAACTGAGCGGTGGGGTGTTGGCGTGGTTATCTGTCTGGAGCGAGGAGCTGACTTGCATATGGCCCAGCTGATGCCACTGCCACGCACTGTCTCTTGCTTCAGTAAAATCCAGATCGGTTTTACCTTTCTGGTACTGGCTCACTCGGGTAGTCCCGGACAAAGGGTCGTTAAACGGTATGTGTGTGTGTGTGTCTATAAAATAAAACCTTTTGTTGCTCTACATGTATGATGAGATGCATGGGAAGACATCCTGTGTAAAACTGCAGGCTGAAAGGGCTTACTAATGCTTACTGTAACTGTAATTCTTCTTCTTAAATAAACGTACAATATTTAAGGTGCTTAATCAGAAACAACTGTTATCAAGCCCAATCACAACAACATACCTAACTGGCTTTTTCTACACACTATTTATTAACATCAGCCTGAATGAGGTACCACATACTTGGTAGTTACATGATAAAAAGCACACTGGATCTAAAAACTGACACAAAGTGCTGATGAAAACAAATCCAAGACTAAAAGGTGTAGTTTTTGCTTAACTGCTGCTGTTTGTAAAAAGTAAACATCTGAAAAATGACCAACTCAATGAAAACCAACTTCATAATGCGAGCTCTGGTAGTCTCAGCCACAAGAACAAAGTCATCATATCTTGACAGTTGCACGCCGTTGGCAAAATGTAAGTTGCTCAGCAGAACTTCTGTAGAATTATGCAATAAGTCACAGCGCAGTAATCTGCAAGAAAAAAACCAATTACTTCACCAAGTCAGGTATTTGAGTCACTGTAACTCAAAAACCTGCAAATCAACTACAGATGAACTGCATCACCAGTAAAGTTTCACCAGGTCGAAACAAAACTACTACAAAGTTACTTTAACACAACCAAAACAAATTTCTTACATCAATGTTTGGGTCACTGCAGCCTTCATAAACCTCGTCTTGCTTATGGCAACCTGGAAATTGTCCTTTTCAATAAAATGTTGTACGAGGCTGCACTGACCATTTTTATGCAAAGAATTCAATAATCAACTTTTCACCCTGTGACAGTAAACCCTGGCCTATAAGTCTTACGATAAAACTTGACCTACAAGCATCCAAGTATCTAGGCCAAAGGTTATTTGGTTGAAAGGTTACTGACACACACACATGCACAATGGACCGACTGCTCTATCTTAGCCACTAAATCAGTAAATAAAAATCTCTAATAGTGGAGTCTGGACACTGCTGCCAGGAAATTCAGCCAGTTACGTAACATGCAGGGATGTTACCGAGGCCACATTGAATAAGGCCAAGGCCTAAGCAACAAGACCACGCCACGAAAGTGAAGGCCTTGACTGTCAGCAGCCAGCCACGCAACAATCAATCAATATCTCCTGCCTGCCGGGCCCAAAGCAGCAAATCTGCAGCAGCGTCGTGCAGCGGCTGGACGGGACAGATGGACAGACAGACAAATGGAATGGATGCCCGACGGATGCACAAACCATGCTCCACATACTACACAGGCAGTATCGGAAACACACTAGTACACCCGTTTAACGGCCTCTTTTCCAGGACAACATGGGTAAGCTGGTACCAGAAAGGTAAAACCAGTCTGGATTTAAATGAAACGAGAGATTATTGGGTTTTGGGATGCAGTGGCATCAGCTTGACCATATACAAACAATCTGCACCTCACTCCAGACAGATAAACACACCAACACCTCACCACTCAATTTTTTACAGCCCAGATGCTCTTCATGAAGCCCAACCAAGAGTGTCAAAGCACCGAAGGCACAACGAAGGTCGAAGCACACTAAAACAGTTAATTAATAAAATAGCTACTGGAAATCACAAGCAAAATAAAAGAAGGTTTTCAAATTTTAACAAACGGACTCAAGTACCTTCCAGTAGCACGGCCATCAAGCACATCCAGGAAGAAGTCACGGCGCTGATAAATGGACGAGTCGGTGAAATAAACATTGCCATCATTGTCAATGTCGAGGTCATTCAGGAATCGCAACGGACGGCCATTAATCTCAACAGCAGATGACAGCAGAAGATGAGCATCACCTGTATAATATAACAGCTTACCGCATGATCCATCCGTTGAAACAGGTTTCATAATGATAGTGAAACTGGTTTTGGTTTCACTGTGCAAATAGCTCATACAAAACTGCAGTTCTGTGATAATGGATTGCAAAAATAAACAAACGTGGCTGTTTGACATGCGTATTGATCACGTAATAAAAGTACATACAACATTCACACAAATATTACCAGTGTCGTCCAGAAAATGACTTTGTCACCATTCTCTATTTTCCTTGCCAGTTTTTATTCTGTAAAACTTTTGCGGTCTCGCTAGTGAAACCAGTGAAATCAACATCGAAGCAAGTTTTGCCAGATTCAAAAAACCAGTTTCACTTTTGTAAACGAAGCAAGTGGTTACACTGAAATTGGAGCTGATATTAATAAATGGATCAAACTCTAAACATGGGTGGCTTGGTAGCCGAGTGGTTAGGGTGCTGGACTCAGGCGCAGAAGGGCCTGGGTTCAAACTGCAGCCAGGATGCTGTCGGGTAACAGTCTTAGGCAAACTGTTCACACCCACTGTGCCTCTGTTCACCAAGCAGCGTAGCAGCCCTCTTAAGGGTAGCAAGAGTAACTGCGGGCCTGGCAGAAAGTAATGACAGCCTACCGCCGGATTTATGACTCACATCACCTGCAGGCAGACTGCCAAGAAACGGGATCAGCTCCGGAACCCTATGCTCGGTAATCGAGCATGGGCTACCTTTACCTTTTTTTGGCCACCCGGTGCCTACATAGCAGGCTACCGGGTAGACATATGTTTTGCTTCTGTATCTTATTATTATAATTTTTTAACGAGTTTTGTCCGCCCAATTATCTCGACTTCCACTGGACGGATTTTCACCGTTCGGTTCCGCTATGGTTGTAGATGAACGATCTGAACCTCAATTTTCGAATTTTCAAGGGATGTTGCCATAGTAACCAAATTTCGTTTTCTGAAATTTTGTATTTTTGCCATAACTCCAAAACAATGTGAGATAGGCACATGGTCCAGGGTAAAGAAAATGTTCGTCTTCTGTCGAGTGGCACCATCCGTATTGACCTCCGGTGACCCTGAGAGCCAAAACTGCATTCGGTTTGTACTACTCCTTCAGGTCCGATTTGCTAAAAAAAAGTCCCTCAGATTGTTGTGGATTTGATGGGGACTTGTCGTACAGCTTATTGTGGAGTTGTTTTAGGCATTCGATTTGTTGCGGGCATGTTGTGGACTTGTTTAGTAATTTAACATAGACGCTACGGTTCAAGAAATCGAACTAATAGAATCTGAGCATAACACGCGAAACGGTGTGCGCCATACACAAGCGGTGGCCCGTTAGACGACCAACTCGCGATATACAGCTGGTGGACAAGTGAGAATTGTTTACGATGCACTTGCACAAGAAATTTTTTAGCACGTGATGCTATGTGCTACGCATTCGAGCTCCAGAATTATTTTGACATGCCATATCACGGAAACGGCTCGAGATAGGCATATACTTCCATGGGAACAAAAAACAGGAAAATGCGTCTTCTATCCAATGGCACTATTTTTAATGACCTTAGATGACCCACAGACAAATAAACCACATTTTTATTGTGCAACGCCATGGTAGTGCGGTATATATTGTGTGATGGCCCTGTGTTAGTCCATCTGTCCTGTTAGGGGCAGAGGGACCGCACAATGCCAAATCATCGCGACATCATCGCACGTGTGGCCTATTGCTACAGACGTGCAGCTGTGGCATGGTCAGTCCATCCATTCGGCCTATTGCTACAGATGCATAACAGTGGCATGGTCGGTCCATTTACGCGGCCTATTGCTACAGAGGCGCAGCTGTGGCACTGTGTGACAATCCACACAGTCTATTGCTATTGGGGCTGTGGTTGACCAACTAGGTGGCCAATGTACAGGCTCTGCCTTGCTTTTCTAGTTTTACTGTAAACATCCAACTTCCAACAAACGTTGTTTAAGTCAGATTTTACAAACTTGCTTAGTGTCAATCAGGACGTCTGAGATGCGATATTTCCAGCAAAAACAACAAGAACACAACAAAGAATGTGCACAGCACAAGAAAGTCTGTCAGTTGCCCAAAAATGCCTCATTATCAGGTCTATTACTGACATTCAGCCGACGAGGCTCCAAGCAACTGACTGACATCATAATGTGGCACATGATGCATATAACTGATTGAGCCATTTGACACAAAATAAGCCATTTTGGAGACGTTCTTCCCAGCCGATTTCTTGGCTTGGTACTGAAGAAACTAAATCCAACACAATTAACTCAAACAGCATAAAACAAAATAGTCCCAGCTGATGAAAAACACATAATATTAAACCTAAGCTAAATAAATGCATAAACAACAAAATCGAAATGCAATAAAACATAAATTAAAGAACTGCCCACATTTGTGTGTGTATCACTGAACACAACTAACAGCATACACTGAGCATTTCTAGTATTATCTTCACTGTTATCCTCCAGACAATCAGATGCTGTCTACTGGAGAGAATGGTAATGATACACTCAATATCTGAGTTACAGTATATGTATTGAACATTTAAAATGTGCAGAAAGCGAGAATAGTTCATGTACCAGTGGCCACGTTGATCTTGTATATGCCAAGTGCCGTATCACACACAATCAGATAGCCATCAGCATCCAGCCTCATACCGAGTGGTCGTCCACAAGTTGGCTCATTCTCATAGCCACCTTGCACAGATCAACCACAAAAGAACAGGGGGTATAATATAATGTTAAACTGTCAATTCATCACTGTTGTAAATAACTCTCTTCAACGGCACTGTACAGAATCACAAAGTGTGGTCTCTAAAATGTAATGAAAAGAATGTGAGTAAAAGCATCAACAAAAAAGTGAATCATCAGTAAACGTTCGAAGATGTGCACCTGGTAACATACTGGAGTATCACTCGGCCAATTTATACAAATGTGTTTACCTCACAGCCGACTGTGCTGACGGCATGGCTTATGAAGCAGGTTGTATGTCCGTCTGTCCATCTGTCTGCCATGTCTTTAATGTTAGTATATTGTGGCTAAGTGCCCAAATGAATCAATGTCTCTTCAGTATGTGGGTTACCACACAGAACAAATATTATACATTAGATTTGTAGCAGCCCTCTTAAGGGTTGCGAAGGTAACTGCAGGTCTGGTGGAAAGTAACGGTAGCCTACCAATGGGTTTATGACTCATGTCACCTGCAGGCTGACTGCCAAGAATAGGGATCAGCTCTGGAACACTACGCTCGACAATTGAGTATGGGCTACCTTTTAGATTGGGGCCTGTATCCACCCTATGGAGGAAGACTGTTTCACTGAAACATTTTCGATGGCCTGCTGCTACTTAATTACAGTTTTGAATTCAAGTCTGCTTTTAGCTACATGTATGTCAGCCTTACTAGCAGCCACTGGGTAGGATTATGTATTTTTGTGCAAAAAATATATTATACCATCAAAAACAACAATCTCAACCAAATAATATAACCAAGTCACACACTTAGTATTCTGGCAATCATCATTTTTAGGCATTTTCTGGTTTTGTCTGATATATCATCATTAATTTGCATACAATCTTAACTGTTTTTCATTTACTACAGTTCATTATGCAGAAATTGTACATAAGCATCTGGTCAAATATTTTGTGATACATTATTTAAGGAAACATCATAAGTTGCACATCAACACTGACACTGCAGTGCATTATTATCCATTCATTTACTTGGTGGTCTCTTTAACTTACTGTCAAACAAAAAATTAATGAAATCTGCACCATCATGCATTAGCATACCAACTTTCATAAATAAAAAATGTAACAAACCAAATGTTATAGAAGAATTAACACTCTAGGCAACAAATACCGCATGGTGGTTTTCCCAGAGTAGCAAGAGTCTTCACTTCTCCTTTGTAAATGTGCAAAACTTTCCCGTCACTAGTACCAGTATATAAATGACCTGAGTTGCAAACACATCATATTTAACTAATGCTAATGATTAATAACCAACCTTAAGGCCTGTTCACAGCACATGAACTGCACTTAGCTGAACTGAACTCCAGTATAAATACTAAATAGCCACACTGAAAGGTGTTCAGAACTGAATGAGCACCAACTGCTATATTTTTGCTGCAGCCAATCAACTTGTGATGCTGACACAGATGACTAGTAAATATGTCATGTAAATGGGTCAACTTGTTTCAGGTCAGTTCAGTTCATGTGCTGTGAACAAACCATCAAGTACACTGACTACACAGCTGATTTATAACTAAACAATACAAATCAGAAAACTGCCTTGTTTTATATGGTCATGTTTTCAATTTGGTTAACTACCGGCATTTGTATAATAATCTACCACCAGGCATCAATCAGTCATGCATCAAAATTTTCCAATGGCAACAGTCAAACTGTATTTATAAATGTGCATTTTCACTAAACAGTTAACAATTCTTCTGCGATATTATTTAGCAATAAAAACAATAACACAATGATACAAGAAAATTTAGACAAAAAATGAAGGAAGCTCTCTTACGAGCACAGTTGGCAATAATAATGAAAAATGTAAGCATAAGACCCACCATGATCGAACACAATGGATTCTGGTCCAAGTACCTGTCCTTCAAACAACCTCTCAGCTATATGGAGATGGTTGTTTGGCATCAGAGGCCCTTCAAGTCGGGGTGGATCTGGCAAACTGCACAATTAAACAAATACTTTAGGCATAATGAGTTAGACCAGTGCTTCCAATCTTTTTAAAAAACTTCTATGGATGTGTCCCCATTATTACGGGGGTTGTGCAGAAAAGCCAGTATAAAACATATACTGTATTTTTAATAACATTATCATTAGCCATCATCATAAAAATGGCAAAATGATGAATTGGATATAATTTTAAGCACAAACTGGCAGTGGCTGACTGTATTTATACCTCAAATGACAAAGTCCCAGAAAAACACTAGCATGCCCATGTTACATATGTACAAACCATCTGATAGTAGCTGAGGATCTTTCTATATCAGGTAGCACAGTACTAGTAAAAAATTATTGAACTACTTATTTTTTGATTCCATTGCTGAATCTAAGCACTTACTGGTAACTTGTTTTTAAAGAACTTTAATGTGATTAACCATGCAACAAAATCTACACAATGCACAGCTCTTAACACAATCAGATGCACCATGTTTAATTAATTCTTTTTAACACAGTAGTGATAAATTCGTGATACTAAAAATACCTGAATGCAACTGGCAGTGAATTCTCATCAGCTAGTAAGTTCAGGTACACAACAAGAAACAATACAGGTGCCACAGAAGCAACAACGATAGCTGTACACCACTGACTGCAACAAAAACATCCACACAAAGCTGCAGAAACTTGGAAATAAATGTGGACAGTTCAACTTCAACAGTTCGCTAGTTTAGAAGGTCACTGGTTGGTGTTAGGATTTGGTTATTGCTGGGCAGATGGCGACCCTTTGGACTACTTATCTCTTGAACTAAACACGGTACCACAAGTTACAAGAGTAGAAACAAGCAATCTGCAATAATAAAACAGATAAAATATATTTTTAAAACCAGCACCTAATAATAAAAATATTAAGTAATTTATCCACCAATACAGAATGTAGGGCCTACCGTGAACGTGGCGAATGATGTTTCTCTTCCAGAAGACTTATTTCATCAATCTGGTTTGAATATTTCTGCTGCTGTGAACCAAAAGAACGGTGTCTTATGCCTTTAGTTTCCATTGCCAGTGACTCCACACCTTCGCCGGCGAAAACACATGGTGAAAAGGGGAAAGTTATCAAAAACAGAATATTGTTAAACACAGTAAAGCGTCTAATACACAAGACATGTGCACACATACTGGTACATCAGTATAACAGCATTTTTAAGTGAATGGGGCTTAACTGGTTATCCTGTATGATCTAGAAGGGCAGATGGTGCAAAACTGTTGTATTTTTCTTGATGGATAACACAGGCCCCCCAATGACGGAGTTGGGGGGCACCATGCACTCTGCCCCCCAACTCTGACACCAGTGGACCGTAACAAAGCATACTGTTTTCGGTAAGATAAATTCGTTATTGTTAATAAATCCACACGCAATAATGCTGAAAAGTCTTTCTCAGCCATGCGCAGGTTGAAGACTTACTTTCGATCAACCATGTCGACCAAATGTTTGAATTCGGTTATGACTCTGCACGTTCATAAAGACCTTTTGGACGGCATTGATGACTCTGCAGTGGTTAAGGACTTTGTTGCGTGTAACGAAGTTCGAAAGGACATTTTTGGAAAGGGGGTAAATTTGCCGGCTCCTGTTGGACATCCAATGACCAAAATGCTTTCAGCTTCAGGGGGGCTTCACCCCCTGACCAGGGGCTCTGCCCCTGTACCCTGCTGGGGGCTCTGCCTCCAGACCCCCGTTATAGACTCATGCTCCGCACTCGCCATGGTGCCCCGCCCCCAACCACTGACCCCTTCCGCCGCCTATGTGTGTGTCCCTACATTCCACGAAGTGCAAGACATATCCACAACATGCCATCATTGTGACGTCATCCAGGTGGAATCTCTGAGGATAACGCCGATCGGCTATCGTGTTGCATGTACTCTTCATTTGACATCACTACACTACGGGGCTACGTGCCCGTAACCGTGGTATCGTAATATAGTACTCTGTGTAAAAATAAAGTCATTTATTGGATACAAATTTTAAAAATGTCTGGTTACGATTGCGCTTGAGGTGTGATGTAAAACTTCGTGGCAAAAGATTCTAGAACAGCATCATTGTCAATCGTACACTTTGCTTCTACGATAACTGCAATTATACTGTTTCAACAACTATGCCGAAATGCACATACGAAAGTAAATGGTGCAGAAGAAAAACTTGGTCTTTAATCAATACACAACAAAGATACAAAACTAACATACAACACTCTATATTATCGCTCAGCCAGTAGTATAGGATATTTAACATTTCACACGTCGCTCATTGATGTAACTTACAAGAAGCTCTGCCACTGCAGAGAAAGCGCCATGCGTCCAGGTCCGAGTCGAAGTCTGAGTCCGTGTACGGATCCGACTCTAGACTCGGATCCAGCCTAAATGTGCGGCTATTTCTTTGCCATAGCATGCACGATAGTAATAAACTGGACCGCCGTCATTTAACTCAACTGCACATGACAGAATACCTGCGACGGTCGACGGCTAGTTTATCGCACAGGTGTGTTAAACGTCCATAAAATAATAATAAACGTTAATAAACGCGTTTATTATGAAAAAATAACAAACGGTAGCAAACGTTGATAATAAACGTTTACATTTTTTCAAACGTTTTGTAAACTTTGTATTGAATTTTTTGCAGTTAGTGCAAATTCGAAATTCCAGTTCGTCGGTGCAGCAGTCAGCAAAATTCATTCCCCAAACAGTTACTACAAAATACGACTAAGAGAAATTCCGTGACGCAGTAATTACTGCATATGACGAGAAGCCAAGCATTTTACTTACTTAAGTGAGTAAAATGCTTGGCTTCTCGTCATATGCATGTCGTTTCACTCTAGCTATTCGACAAAACTTTTCTATTTTTTGTGTGACGTTTATTAAAATAATAAACGTTGACGACGACAACAAGCGCGTTTATTAAAAAAATATTTGGTAAACGTTGCAATGTATGGTTTATCGCACTGATCTTCGTCCTGTGTCTACAGCTATATTCCGTACGTCGCGCGGGTTCTTCTGCAATAGCTGATTCTTGTCTTGTACCGAACTGTGACATTGCAGTGAACAGGTCCACTTCTGATCTGTCTACTTCCATCCTACTTCCTACTTCCTTTCATGTCTATACTCGTCTCTGGAATCTCCCCTCGTCTCTGGAATCAACTCCCGGCTCCCCTCCGTCAACCACGCACTAATCTCTCCAATTCTGCCTCACCCAGTTGTATGAGTGGCACTTCCTCCATTAGTTCCATCGACTCACCACTC
>Ga0126325_10000470_pt1 | contig 10985 bp, 8 predicted proteins | sample InaspJWI14metaG_FD_94487 | JGI IMG/M metagenome (GOLD analysis project Ga0126325, IMG submission 94487) | Marine gutless worms symbiont microbial communities from Oahu, Hawaii - Inanidrilus sp. 1 OAHU.JWI-14 metaG | ecosystem: Host-associated > Annelida > Digestive system > Unclassified | place...
CATTACAAAATACAGCAGCAGAACTGCAACCATCACAGTCAAGTTAAAAATTAAACATAAAAAGTACCATGAGTATGCGAAGGCGCTATATATATTTTCTACTTACTTACTTCCACAATAGTTGGAAAAAAGAACACATTACGAAATACAGCATAAAAAGTACGATTAACAGCACTGAAGCAGCCAATCTGCCAGGCCCGTCGTCTGCCCCGTCGGCCCGTGAGTTCTAATTGGCCTGCAGCAACGCCGACGGGTCACTTCCTCTCTGGCCCGTCGTCTGACCCGTCGGCCCGTCGTGCTTTAGTGAGACCGCTACTCGGCGAGGTACTTCGGTGCTAAGCCATGCAGACATTTATACACAGTCATACATAGTTTGAAGATGACACATTGGGGAACATCCAGCCAATGAAGGTCATTGTGGAGGATGCAACTAAGACCACTGTCAAATTTCAGGCAGCAGCATTCAAGACCCGCTGTAGTTTCTCAGTCCAGATCTTTTTGTGCGTTGGCGAGAAGTGCGTTGCCATAATCTATAGGCCTATACGGCTAGTCACAAACGCATGGACTAGTGTGGCCACACTATCACGGTCGAGTGAATGCCTCGCATGTTGCAGCTGATGCAACTGAAAGAAACACTTGGCGCTGACGGATGTAACTTGTTTCTCGAGCACGAGATCCGATGTGAAGAGCACACCAAGCACCCGTATCACGTCCGTGGCCTTAACAATCTCCGTTCCAAGTGTCAGACTCAAGTTGTGGTCGCAGAGAAGGTTTGCGACGCTGTATCTGGTGCCAGCCCACATCAACTCAGTCACTACACTGGCGATTAAAGGCGTTACACTGTGGACGACGCCCACTTCGATTGTTAAATGCTGCCTTCCCTGCATTACTATGGAATTGTGTTGATTTTTGTACTTGCTGCATGACCCCTGCTGTAGTGGCATCAGTTATTCCTGTAAGTTTTGTTGTCAGAGACAAACCACATGATGCTCTGCATCATGGCTAGCATGTTGTAAACAGAGGTGGCTGCTCAGTGTGACACACTTGTGGCAGCCAAACTAGGTTAAGGGCACTTGCGACAGTTGGCATTTAGCAGTGTATAACCAGTAAAATCCGGTGAAGTACCCTAATTTTGGAGATACCTGTATTTTTTCTATAACACAGTGTTTGATTAACTGATGAACTTTTGGCATCTGTGCCAAAAGCCAGCTTAATCCATTCAGCTATTTTGATAGACACCAGCAGCTTATAATGGATGGACAGACACTTATTGTGTTACTGAAGTGAAAGTTATGCAGATGGCTGCTGTGGCAGGAGTTTTATCGGTTGACATCTGTTAAACTAGTTTGAACTGGAATTGCATAAATTAATTCATTTTTTGTGACATGACTGTTGTACGCTGTAGTATTATAAGGATGGCAGACTGGCTGTGAAATGACAGCGATGTCACATCATATAGCTGCAGATGAGCGAGATCCATTGCTGAATGACCTGACTGATGTTTCAAATTATGATGTGTCAGACACGAGTAACATTGATCCTACACATTCGGATTCATGTTCACCGGTCACCAGTGATCAAATACAGGTTTTCAAGCGGCGATGGTATATTCTGATTTTATATTCACTCGTCAATGTGATGCAGAGCATGATCTGGAATACATGGGGTCCATTAGCCCTGTCTGCACAGATTGCATTTGGCTGGTCGCTCGATGACATTGCTCTTCTTACCAACTGGGGATGCATTATGTTTGCTGTGTCAACATTTTTCTTCAGCTGGATGATGGATGTTAAGGGTACTATCTATCATGTTTTTTGATTGTGATGTATTTGCTTCAAGTATCAGAAATTACTTTTCTGCTATAAATCATTTCGATTAGCTATGTTTGTGTCTTAAGCTTGAGACTATTGGTTGATTGGTTGGACACCAGGAATGACATTTATCTTACAAAAAGTCCCACATTACTGGCAGTCTCCAAACATTTCCAGTCATTTTTACAGGGTGACTTTTGGGAAACTAAGTGCCAGGTCTGGGCAGATTTCATGGCTCTCCAAGGTGAACATCAGTTGAATAGAGGTCAGCTTCACAATGCCTTTGCCAATTTTTGTCAGTTTTGCTGCTCTATCTCTCACCCGTCATGCCCTATCAAAGCAGCAGATGGCTCCAACATGTCAAACTATTATCGACGTGCATTCTGTTTCGCCGGTCCTTACAGCTGGAACTCACTTCCTGAGCATATCCGGCAATCAACATCAATAGCTGTCTTCAAACGCTCACTAAAGACATTTCTACTCCAGCAGATATCGCACCTAGCGTATTAGAGACAATAAATTTTTATTGTTTTATGGACTATATAAGTGCACTGACGTATTACTTATTATTATTACTTATAGCCGTTGTGCGCATTGTATGCTCCTTGGTAACTGACAACACTGGAAAGTTATTTGTTTATTAGCATGGAAAAGTAGACTGATTTACAAAGTTGAGCATCTCTGTGTCTCTGTACATGTAATATTCTTAATTCTTTAAAAAATAAATTATGTAGTTGTTGTATAGTGGATTATTTTTTACGATGTTTGCTATTATTGAATGAGATACATACTGGGTGAAGTCAGTACGGTACTACTCTTACTACTGTTATGTTTGGCAGGACCTGGAGTTGTATGAACCTTTCAGATTTGTGGAGCATGTTCTTATAGACCAAATGCCATTTTTGTCACCAGTCTGACAAGATGAAAGACACATTTTGTGAAGTTAATGTTAGTGCAATAATTTAATTTTTACTACCTGTGACAGGAGTACAATTATTTGCTGTATGATGTTGCTATGTGCAGCTGCTTGACAAATATAGTTGTTGGCTTAATGCGTAAGTTTCTGCTGCACTATTACAGGCTTGCGTTGGGCTTGTCTTTGTGCTGGTGGTCTGGTTGCCATTGGATCAGCTCTGCGCTGTGTAACTGATGATCCATATGCTGCTAAGTGGCAAGTTACTTTACTAATCCAGATATTTCATTGCTGTATTGTGTGGGGTATGAACTTATGAAGTGCGTACATTTTTAATACTTAATTTTTACAGTGAATTTTCAAGGACTTATGAGCATCTGCGCTAGATGGATACAATGCAAAATTAATCACTTTATTTCTGCATATGACATAAATGCACAAGGAACAAATGAAAGGTTGTGTTTTGTTAGTAATATAATCCGAGCAGCTAACATAGCTTGTTTTGCATCACGTAAATTTTGAATGCAAATGACCTTAGACAGGCTGAAAACGATGATAGTGTTAGTAACTAGTGCATGATTCTGGTCATTGTAGTCGTAATCTCATAAGTGACATATACTATTTTTTAGATATTTGCCATAGAGTGTTTCAGTTAGCTGTCAGCTGAAACAGTGTTAACTTTAGATTGATCACACACTACTTCCTGTTAACATTTTACAATAAATATGTCTCTGTGTTACATAATTTTTATATATAACTAGATACTACTCAAAAATTGCTATTTTTATCACGTGTATTTTATGCCTTTGCGATGACCAAGATGGGGTTTCACCAAGATCTTTGGTGGAAGAAACACACACACACACACACACACACACACCCGTTTAACGGCCCTTTTTCTAGGACTACCCAGGTAAGCTGGTACCAGAAAGGCAAAACCAATCTGGATTTTACTGAAGCAAGAGACAGTGAGTGGCAGTGGCATAAGCTGGGCCATATGCAAGTCTGCATCTAGCTCCAGACAGATAACCACGCCAGCACCTTACTACTTAGTTTTTTACAGGCCGGATGCCCTTCCTGCCGTCCAACCAATAGCGTCAAAGCACTGAAGGCCTGAGAAACTGAAGGTGTGAGAAACCTATAGAGTTTATAGGCTGCCAGCCAGTCTTGAATGATTGGGAATGATCAGCCATTTTGACACAGTGTGTGAATTATGGATAGTCAGACAGACAGATGAACAGGCATTTCTCGACAGCATATACTTCACTGGCATACAATACTTTGTTTGGGTTTGTGACAGGTTTATAAATGGAGGTCAGCTAGTTAATGGGCTTGCTGGTCCAGTATTTATGGCGGCTCCTCCATTGATATCTGCCACATGGTTCCCGGCCAGTCAGCGTACCACTGCAACATCTCTAGGCATTCTCAGTGGCAACGTTGGATTTGCATTGGCATTCATCATAGGTTTGTGTCTGTGTCTGTCTGTGCATATTGTGTATGCACCTGTGAGTGTTCGTATGATGTTTTCTTTGTTTTCTGTCCACATGTTTTGACAATGTTTTTAATGTCTCAAGGCATGGCCGGTGACATGACCTAACAGATTATCTGTGACTTTGTACTAACTATGATGCTATAGGAGCATATACTTCATTTGCATTTAGAGACAGTACGGTATGGAGGCAGATAACACCTTTGAGGAGAACTTCGGCATCTTCTCCCTAACCCAAATGCGCTGGTTTTCGTCAGCAAGGGCATGCTTGCAGTAAAAAAATGTGCACCAACAAAATTCTCCGGTTTTTAACTGGAGGTACCGGCTAATGCAGCTTGACTGTACAGTGGCCATAAAATGGGTGGGTTGGGTTGGGTATGATGCTCTTGTTGCATTCTTTCTGTGATGTAGTGAGATATATATTGAAAATGGCCAGTTTCTAGGCCCTTGTGTGTTTGATGATGTTGATGACCCGGATAGAACTTTGTATTAATATTTGGTGGGTAATAGTATTTTGTAATAATATTTGGAATAAACTAGAGCTACAAGATACAGTATGATACGAGATGCAATTCTAACGTGTGCTGAAAAGCTGACATAAGTCAGATTAGTCTACCACATGGAACCAAAGACAAAAAAGTAGAGAAAAGAAAAACTGAAAAGTAGTAAACAGATATGCTCAGAAGTATCGGTAAACAGTTTTGCATCATACATTTGACCGTTTGAAACAGTGCACAAGTACAGTGGATGACGAAGCAGAATAATGGTAACTGTAGCAGGAGTTTTATCAGGTGACATTTGTTAAACTAGTTTGAACTGGAGACTGGGAGTGTAAAATGCCACATTGTAAGAACTAGAGGCATTCCATTATGGCAGTTTAGTTAGAGGCGATTTGAGCTGTTCTTTACCTTCCTCTGTATATACATGCTGTGCTTGAACAAGTAATCTGTAGGCCTACTGACTTTTTCACATTGTAACTGTCAAGAGATGGTTTGCAATGTTTGCACTAGGTCCACTGATGGTTCCTGATAACATTCCGCCTGCTGACATTCATAATGAAACCTTTCACTCAGGTAGTGATTTGCTGTTTAAACAGTTTACGTTTGTTATTCACATATATGCCTTCAGTGCTTTGACGCTGTTGGTTGGGCGGCAGGAAGGGCATCTGGTTTGTAATAAACTGAGTGATGGGGTGCTGGCATGGTTATCTGTCTGGAGCGAGGTGCAGACTTGCATATGGCCCAGCTGATGCCACTGCCACTCACTATCTCTTGCTTCAGTAAAATCCTGATTGATTTTACCTTTCTGGTACCAGCGCACCTGTGTAGTCCCGGAAAATGGCCGTTAAACGGGTGTTAGTAAGTTAGTAAGTAAGTAACAAGTGTATAGCAGTTTGCAAGGTTGACACACCACTACGGGTGTGTGTGTGTGTGTGTGTATGTTTGTCTTTACAAATAGAAACTGAGCTTTATCATGAAACATTTGTGCACTGTGTTAATTAACTACGTACGAATATTGTGTACAACTATTTGCAGAGTCTTTGGACTGGAACATGCAGCAGATGCTCACACCTAATAGCAGCAGGCAGACTGGTATGTCGTAGTGCATACAGCATACACCAATGATTACATTGCTTCTTTTAGTTCTTCAGCATGGTTAGTTGTGTCTGGCAGCCTCAGCATGCTACGGACAAGTTGATGAATCAGCGACAGGCCTTTCTCTGTTGCTGCACTGCGAGCATGGAACAGGCTGCCAACAGAGCTGAAGCTGCTGTGGTCGATCATTACTTTTTGTCACCAACTGAAAACATTCCCTGTTCCAGTCTGCCTATAAGCACTGGGAAACAGACTGATGATTGTTTTGTGATGTGCCCTCAGTCTTCCAGTAAGGGCTACAATAAAAATACCTCAGTTATAGTTACAGTTACTGCTGATGGGCATATTCATGAACCCTTAGTGTAATTATACAGTTTTGTTACTTTGTAACACTGTTTCATTTGGAAGGCTTTACAAATTATTTAGTATTTAGTATCTTTATTATTTAGTATTTAGTATCTTTCTTTAGTATTTATCTGCCTTCGGTGCTTTGACGCTGTTGGTTGGGCAGCAGGCAGGGCATCCGGCCTATAAAACACTTGAGTGGTGGGGTGCTGGCATGGTTATCTGTCTGGAGTGATGTGCAGACTTGCATATGGCCCAGCTGATGCCACTGCCACTCACTATCTCTTGCTTCAGTAAAATCCAGGTTGGTTTTACCTTTCTGCTACTGGCTTACCCGGGTAGTCCCGGAAAAAGGGCCATTAAACGGGTGATGATGATGATGATGATGATGACGATGACGATGGCGATGGCGATGGCGATGACGATGATGATGATTTGTATCTTTGAGATACAGATACTGCATTTTGTATCAGATACTGATACTAGTTACTTCTCAGATACAAGATACTTTTTCGTATCACCCACTCACTCTTTCACTCCAGGCTTAAAACTTTCCTTTTCCGCAAATCCTTCCCACTGCAGCCCTTCATTTCCTCTTCTTAAATATTCACTACGTGGATTCCCCAGACTGTTTACTGTTATTTCTGAGCATATCTGTTTTCTACTTTTAATTTTTCTGTTTTTACACTTTTTAGTTGTCGGTTGCGTGCGGTAGATTAAGCTGACTCATGTTGGCTTTCGAGCACACGTTAATATAGCATCTCGTATCATATCGTGTCGTATTTAAGATTCATGTCTAGATACTGGTATCTCAGATAGTGCCCTGCATTTGTATGAATGAATGTTGTTATGTGGCATTTGGCCTCTTAGAGTGCAGCAAGATGTTCGATGAATATTTGTGCAGTGTTACTGTGATATGCTTAGAGTGTTTTAACAATGTCAGTTGGCAACATAAAACATTGTAAAGGGTAGGGCATCTTGCCTGTAAAAGCACTCGCAGAAGATTTCTTTCTAGACCATCTGTCTTAAGTAGACTTGGATATAGTGCTGAGATTGAGTCGCAGTGTGTGATTTGTGATGTGTATGCATGCATGCTGTTGTAAATAAGTAAGCTTGAGTAAACGATCAGTCACTGTTTGGCGTGTATGTATGTACATAGTGCTGTCAGCCCGGCGACACATCATGAGACTCATGTACACAGGCTGGTATTTCACTGACATTTCTCTACTGCTAGTGCAAGTATGTGTGTATGTGTACGATATCTTTTCCAGCGATGTGATTGACTGAGGTATTTGGCATGATGGTTCACCTTGAGCCAGTGTAGATGAAGCTCATGCAAGGTAGTAAGTCAAACTTCACTGCTAGGATTAGGATTTGTGGTTCGATTCGATGCTGTGCTAAATCACACATTGCAGGGGGGTACATGTGCTTTTTCCAACTTCATTTTGGTACTTTGTTGGATGGGTTTTTTAAATCAAAATCCTTGTGCAATTTGCAATTTTGAACACTGCTATTAAGGTAAATTTTGCTACCGGTGTCGAAGGGCCGGCATAAGGAGAGCAACACTCCTTTTGTCAGAACATCGAGTGATGGGTGAATCTCAGAAGAGACTCGTTTGTGTCTCTGCTTTGTGTTTTCTTTAGTGCTTTTATACCATTGGTTAGCAGAAAGAAGGATATTCAGCCCATTAAAAATCTGTGCTGCTTATCCCTGTAGATTCTCTTCTGGAACAAGTGGATAAAGAAAGCTAAGAGGGAACTGGCTCGCCCAGTCTGGCAGACAACAGGGAAAATGGAGATAGTTAGGTCGATAGCTATGCACATGTCGCAGTTTATTCTGTTGGTGGTGTGGAATAGAGTGTGCATGGAGCTGCCTGCTCTTTGTAACGATGTTAGTCTACTTCCCTGCAAGGCCACCAGCCGCACCAAGCATGTCGGCAACTGTTGATAGGGTTGACTTCTTCTCTGGCTTGAAACAGCTGCTGCGGTATGCATGCTCTCTCGTGTCTGGTGATTCAGTTTGCATGGTAGTAACATCTAGCTATAACGTTTATTAACAGCGTAGCAACACTGAACCTTACCATGGAGAACTTTTGTCATGAGATACATTGCCACCAGATAAATAAACTGCACCATGCAAACAAACATGAACCTCTTTAAAACTGAATGGTTTCGTAACATATATATTGCATATTGTGTGTTTGCAGTCTGTTAATAATAATAATAATGTAGTTTTTTTCTGTAATTTTACGTTTGTAATCGTATTTTATTTATGTTTCAATACAGTATTTATTGTTGCTATACAGAGCAAACCATGTGTAAGTTACTCTCTTTTAAAATTCGTTTTTTAATGCTGCCCTTGGTGGCAGCAAGCAATGTTTTTACTGCCGTTTGTTTGTCTGTTTATCTGTGAACAGAGTAAGTCAAAAAGTTGTGTGTGAATTTTTATAAAATTTGGGGCATAGGTGGATGATAGACCACAGTAGAGTGAATTTTAATTTTTTTGAAAGTCAGCGTTATCCTTGCCAGTTATCTTTGCCAGTCTTCAAAGTGATGAGTTTCCTCTTATTCAGTTGATTTCGTTGTTGTTAATTCTTAATTGAGTTGTATTTAGTCATTTATTAATAGGCGCTACTGTGGAATTGTATTACAAGTATGATTGTATGTTTTGCAGACATAAAACTTTTTGGAAGATTGCTATCTGTTATGCATTATCCAATGGGGTTTGTGACGAATGGTTGTCACTCATTGAACCAATCATGAACGATGCTTTAAAGGTTATTGTTTATGCTCTTTTATGTTAGTTTTGACAGAATACATTGGCATTGTGTATTTTACTACTTGTAATAAGTAAACTTTGGTACAGCATTAGCAGCATTAACTGTTAAAACTAGTACAAAGATTTTCCTATTAATTGGTTAATTATTATTTTAAATTTGTGATATATGCCCTGTTGAATTTTTGAGTATATATACTTTGTGCATGCAGCGGTCAGGTGAACATATAGAAGGACAGCAGGTGAAAGCAGGTTGGTTAGGATTTTCAGCTTCAATTGTGACTGGTATTGGAGGTTGTCTTATAGGCAGGTATGCTAATACTGTATTGTGTTAGTGTGTATGTGGTGTTTACATTGTTTTTTTTTCATTTTTAGTCGTGAACGTAATTAAAAATATCATTCAACTGTATGATTTTCTTAATTTAGTAAAATGTTGCTATTTTTTAAACTTATTTATTCAATGACTAATATTTGCATTTGTATCCTGTCTTCCATAACCAGAGTTATTTTACTTGTGGCAACAAGAGACGAATTGCACTTGTCAAGCTTTTGGACATCATGTACCACTATGTGTTGCTGGTTGCCATCAGCAAGGCAGTAAAACTTTGCACCAACAAAATCCTCCAGTTCTTAACTGGAGGTACCAGCTAAAGCAGGTTGACCGTATAATGACCATAAAACTGTGGTTGTTGTTGTACCACTGTATGTTGCTTATGTTTGTATGAGTAGTATTTATTAACAACACTGTTCAAGCATAGTGCATGAATGTTGAATTATACTGCTGATATTGTAGAGTGTCTGATATATTCTTGCGGCGTATGCGGCTGCTGCTTGTCATAATGTTCACTGCCAGTCTGTTTTTCATTGTTGCATTTGCCTTGAACACTGCCTGCTTGATTCCTTTCAATATTGGTTAGCTCTATATCTCTTTTGTATGTTATTTTTTTTGTTTTCTAGCTGTCTGCCTCTGTTTCATTGTCTGCATTTGTGTGAATAACAACAACAACAACAACAACCATTTAACGGCCTCTTTTCCAGGACAACCTGGGTAAGCTGGTAACAGAAAGGTAAAACCAATCTGGATTTTACTGGAGCAAGAGACAGTGAGTGGCAGTGGCATCAGCTGGGCCATATGCAAGTCTGCTCCTCGCTCCAGACAGATAACCACGCCAGTACCCCACCACTCTGTTTTTTACAGGCCGGATGCCCTTCCTGTCGCCCAACCAACAGCGTCAAAGCACTGAAGGCAATTTGTGTGAATAAAGATGGCCATAGTATTTCAGAATTGCATGTGGGAGAGATAGGAAAGGCAGTATACTATATTATGCAGAACAAAAAGTGGTGTTTATTGAATATCATGTGCATATCTTACAGAAAACCCAGTGAAAAACGTGCCAAATATTTTCACAAGGTAGTGTAGATTAATCTTACTCATATAGGTTTTTGATCTCATTCAGAATAGCATCTCTTTTCATGTCGTATAGGCTTCTTTAGTTGAATGCTATTATAACCACACGATTTAGTATCCAGACCGCTGGATTAGCGTTCGGCGGCACCTGTCTGTGTTCTTATCGTGTTAGAGGTGTTGGTGGCAGTTTTGCAGAGCATTTAACTGTAGAAACTTATACGATCATTATCTCCCTACAGTCATACTTTTATTATTGGTATTCTATCACCCACCCATACTTTCACTCTAGGCTTAAATCCTAATGACGACCAATCTACAGCTGTTGTGTTGTATTATTATTATGCAGTGTGATTTCTCATTATGTTAGAGGCTTTTTCAGTACAATAAAGTACATAAACAGGCGATGGGCTGGAAAGACTTCTCCAAAGAGTCGCCCAGTAACTCCAGGAAATTACTTTCACAACAATGAGATGTATTTTACAGGTTTCTTGGAAAGTTTTAATACAGTCTCATCATTGGTTGTATTGCAGTACGATACGATACGAGATGCTATTTTAACGTGCGCTCGAAAGCCGACATAAGTCAGCTTAATCTACCGCACGGAACCGACAACTAAAAATGTGTAAAAACAGAAAAACTAAAAAGTAAA
>Ga0126325_10000471_pt1 | contig 10984 bp, 4 predicted proteins | sample InaspJWI14metaG_FD_94487 | JGI IMG/M metagenome (GOLD analysis project Ga0126325, IMG submission 94487) | Marine gutless worms symbiont microbial communities from Oahu, Hawaii - Inanidrilus sp. 1 OAHU.JWI-14 metaG | ecosystem: Host-associated > Annelida > Digestive system > Unclassified | place...
CCCAGCTGATGCCACTGCCACTCACTGTCTCTTGCTCCAGTAAAATCCAGATTGGTTTTACCTTTCTGGTACCGGCTCACCCAGGTTTTCCTGGAAAAGAGGCCGTTAAATGGTTGTTGTTGTAGTATTTGTTAGAATAGATGTGGTCCATGTGCAGTAAGAGGTGACAAGAACAACAGTTTGTATTTTTGTGGTTCGTCTTGGTTACTGTATGTTTGCTTTGTCAGTAACGATAGGTCCAAGTCCAAAGACCTTTCATTACTACTACTACTACTACGCCGGTTTAACGGTCTCTTTTTCAGGAAAACCTGGGTAAACCGGTACCAGAGAGGTAAAACCAGTCTGGATTTAAATGAGGCAAGAGTGTTTTGGGATGCAATGGCATCAGCTAGACCATACACAAACAATCTGCATCTTGCTCCAGACACATAACAACACATATCATCACTCAATTTTTTGCAGTCTGCGTGCTCTTTCTGATGCCTAATCAACAGTGTCAAAGCACTCAAGGCAAAGACCTTTGATTAGTAGATGACATTATTTCCAAAAATATCAGGTTGTGTAGTTATGTGTTTGGTTTCATCTTGTTGTTCGCCAATACCTAATGTTCAGTCAGTGTGTGTAATATAACCGGTCTGTATTGAAAGTGCCACTAGAGATCATCAACCAGCTTTCTGCATATGTGGTGGAGTAGTGCTTTTCCTCGTGGTCATAATGACAATTATATAAACAAGGTAACAGTTCGGAATCATTGAAATTCTTCCTAGTTGATTTTGCAGTCACTACTGCAGTTAGTTCTAATGTGTTATTCGTGTTGTAATTGTAGTTGTTTTGGTAGTTATGGTTGTAGTCGGGGTGATCCTGAAAAATGCCTCATAAGAGAGACGTCCTTTGCTGTTATCAGCAGTTGTCTGTACACTTTAAGTAGTCAGTAATCAAATATTTCAGTGATATCAGGATAATTTGACTATAATGGTTGTGCATTTAACTATATTGATCTGCTGTGATTTCTTTCAATTTTTGTACGGTTTCTGTCGGCTGTCATATGCGGTATATATGATGAGATATCTAAGTCCTTGCTGTGCTGTTAAAGACACTGCACATAGCTGCTGCAAATCATGTATTTGCTCTGCTGAGTATTTAAAGTCCACGCAAACTGCACAAGGTTTTTTTCTAATGCAGTTCAATGTTGCTGTGTTGGCAGTAGTAAAATTATTTGGACTGAAGACGTGTTCATCCACTCGTCATATCGACAAGAGTACAAGACTGTGTGTTTTTATTTTGTGTGTGTTGTCTAAAATCGACGAATTTGTTCAGTATTTATTTGTAATTGGAATAATTTCCTTGAAATACAATAAACTTGATGCCTTTTAATGTTTGACCAATGCATGTTCTTTCCATAGGATAAGTAATTTATTCAAGGTGTACTGTACTTTGCTTGTGTCCATTTTCGGTCTGTCTCAAACATTTGTGCATTCTGCCGTTTTTGTATCATCACTCAATAGCTTGATGTGTGGAAGAGTTGCATGCACACTAGCCACATTGCTCAACTAATTTTCCTAGCGTAAAAAGCCCATCCCGTACATTGCCAAATGTTGTGTGTTAGTGTCTGCGAGTGCTTTGTGCATCTGTTGAGATTTGGGGGATTATTGCATGTGTTTGCGACCAGCTTGCTTTAATCGGCAGGAAGCGATCATGTTTTGTCTAAATGTGAAGCTCACTGAGTGGTGTTCATTTCAGTTGGTTGACAGAATCTCTCTCTCTCTCTCTGCTGTGACGTGTACCTCAGTGCTTGTGCTAGTTTTTGTGTCGAGATATTTCTAGTTGCTGTATTCTGCATCGTTCAATCGTCACTACACTACGTCCGGAAGCGTGCGGTGCCAGAATACTCATGACCATGACTTTGCCAATTGCCGACCAGTTACCAAAATTCTTTCACTGACAGACTTAACGGTACATTTGTAGTAAATTATAATTAAAGATCACACCAGATCTCAGAAGAGTTGCTACACTGCCTTGTGAAACATTAGTGTGGGAAACTGAAATGCGTAAATTACAAGGTAATGTGGCAGTGCTCTCAAAAATCATGTGCGATCTGTTATTATTAAGTTTATCGCTGAGTTTGTGCGAAACAATTTTTAAAAAAATCTGATACTACATTGTCTCGTGTGTGTGCACTGGCGCACTTACTTTGCTGAATTATAGAATATTCTTATAACAGCTGTTGTAAAGGCAGCAAGTTGCAGTAATAGGACTTGTTGACCTGACTCGGGGATTGACAAATGTGAGACTGATACAGCCTAAATTGGATTTGTCAACTGACAAGGTCAGTACTGTTGCTAACATGTTTTTGGAGTGGCCAGTGAGGATTTCTTTTCATTAATGAATCAGTTGTTGACATCACTCAACAAGTGCTTTTCAGCAGCACGTTGAATGGCTTCACTTAGTTTTGGAGTGTGGCAGTTTTTAAGCACAAATAGTTTGCATGGCATGTTGGCCTTGTGTGGTGATACATTTCAGGTGCAGTGAGATTTTTTATTCTTACTTTGTTGAAGTTTGCCAGTGACAGAATTTTGAAAACTGGTTGGCAAGAGTATTTTGGTGCCTTATTTTACCGGACAAGATGTTTTTCTGTTTCATAATGTTTTATGATGGCATTTCACATTTGTGATCAATATTTTCCGACTTCTGTTAGCCAGTTGTCATTGTGTGTCATGTTTCAATTGCCAAGTTGCCTCTCTGCAGGTCTTCCACTATGGTTGAGTGTAATTGCAGTACGTATGTGGCTCGTTGTTGTCAGATTTTTATAAGTAAGTTACTTACTTAACGGATCATGGTAATGGACTACATGTATATTTTTCTTGTTTTGTTGGATAGGAATAATTGTCCTTGTTGCAGACATGTGTGACTGATTTATACATCGGCATATCAGCCGCTCTTGGTCGATAGTGGCCGACTGATACACTGCTGCAACAACTAACTTAATGCTAACCCTAATTCTAAATGGAAACCCTAAGCCCTATTTTTCACCACTTTTGCTCAAACAATACACTATTCACAGCCAGAAATAAACATACAGCAAACGGCGCCAAATTTTAAGGATGCTAATGATTCCGTATGTTTCAAAATTGGACAGCGGCCGATGCATCAGTTAGTCACACTTGTTGCAGATACTTGTCCTCGTACGACAAAAATCATAGTGGTCTGTCGTCCTTGTTTCAGCATATCATTGTACAGTGTATCGCTGTTAACAGCTGTGCTGGTTTATCTGTTGCTCAGTGTAGCCTGGTGATAAAGTGGCATTGTCTGCATTTTCATTAAACTTTTGGTTGTTGTGTCATCTTATTAGTTTATTGTATGATATTTGTATATTTCTATTGCAGTCATTGTCATAGTTTGCTGCCAGTAGTCTGGCAGGTATGCATAATTACCGAGTGTAATCAGACGTAGTCATTTAATTGTTCCATTTTGTTGTGCCTGGCTAAGCATTTTAGATCTGAAATTGCGATGTTGTGATCTGTTTACGAGTTACATAGTATTCTTGCTATGTATGCATCACAGTTTTCGTTATTGTTTTATGAGTGTTTTTATGTGTAACACTGCACAGTTTTGTCATCTGCTGCAGTTTTTGTTCATAGTTTGACTGCTGATGATTTCTTTGTACAAAGATTTTTAAAAGCTTTCTTATGCATATTCACACTGGGTGACCACACAGCTGCAGAAATCGGAAGCGCCGGATTAATGGAAGGCCATAGTGGAATGTGGATGAAAATGCCAAGAATCAGTCTAGAGTTTGTGGTCAGATTAGTGGTGGTATTGTGATATTTTTACTGCAAAATACAACACTTGCTAATATTGTGTGCTTCTTAAGCGATATGTTGAGAGTGCCGTAAAATCCTAACAAATCATTCTGCTGTGTCATAAGAACTGGCACAATTATTCTGGCTGTAGTTGTTTTCTACTGTGCCATCACAGATATTGCGGTATTAAGTTGGATGATCTGCAGTCTCGATTGTCGAAAATTTGCAGACTACTGATACATACAAAAGTTGTAATTTTTTAATCTGGACGTTATTGGATTCTTCAGGTTGTGGTAAGATCAGAGGCATTGGAAAAGTAACCTAGTAATATTATTATATGATATTCTATCATAACTGATTCATGAAAATTTGATGACATGCTGATGAGGAACTTGTGACAATCTGTAGAATTCTTTGTAAGCCAGGTTGGACAGGCAAAGATAGAATGTTCACTGTGCTGATCCTGAGTTTATGTGGTAATGATGTGTTGAACCCTGGTACAAGAAGCTGAAGCGCATTGTACTGCAGTGTGTGCAGTTTTGTTTGTCTGTGTAGGAACATTGTAATTGTAAAGCTGCTTTGATAACACAACCAAAACAAATTTCTTACATAGCACTCCGGTCGCTGATCTACGGACTTCATCGGGACGGACTTCCAGTTTCAGTGACCAAAACGCTGTAAGAAAAGTGTTATGGTTTGGTTAAAGTAACTTTGTAATTCTTTTTACTGAATTCTAGAAAGTTGTTGCCGTTAACATGTCATTATTCACCTGCATTAGCCGCACATACAGGGAGTTGTTGTGGTGAAAGTATTTTTATGCACGTGTACAGTGAGTGTGTGCATGTGGCTTATAGCTGCCACATGATCACGTGAGAACCCTGTGTGTTCTGGTGTGTCTAATGGATGTGTGTGAGTGGTTGAAGTATTGTTTTATAACAGCATACTCACACGGATGAGTGTTTGCCTGACTCTGCTGTGGTCCGTGGCAGTCGGTTTTTATGTTCGTGGCTCTGTGATAGTGCAGTGTATGCTGTGCACCTGTATCTGTCACAAGCCAGTGTTCTGATCAAAACTGCTGAACGGATCAAACTGGGGGACAGCAGGGAGACAGCTTACCTACACTATTGCAGAGAAATTCAGGTATCTCCAAAAATAAGGGTATTTCCCTCTGAAACATTGTCTCAAATTCCAGACTTGATCAGTTTTTCTACTTTTTCACTGTAACACATCCACTGTAATAAGTGCATTTAACTCTGTTCAACCATTAGGTCACTAATTTATCCCACTGAGAGCCCGCCGTTGTTTATAACAATATATGCTGTGACACACAGTTCATATGTGACAGCTGAGACTGTTCCAGTCATTGTGTTGTGAATGTTGCACCAAGCCAGGCTCCTGTTGTTTATCATTACGACGCTGCAGTGCTTCATTTTCCGTTGTTCATACCCTGACGATCTGTTAACAGTTGAGTATGTCATGATCACATAGCCTGCATCTGAAAATGCCCGATAAATTTACAGCATGCTCTGCTCTCACTTTTCTTAAATTTGTACCGAAAACGTCATTTGTACCTTTTTCAAATATAAACATTTCTGATGGAGTTAAGCGATTATTGACACATTAAAATTTACTATTGATTTAAATGCCATTAAAGCTGAACAAATGAGGTGGGTTTTGGCATGGATTTCGCCGCAGTTTTTAAGATATAAATTACCAGCTGCTGTCCGGAGGAACAATGGGTGATTACAGTGTGGCAAGATATTAACAGTTGGGTGAGTAAAAATAATACTTAACTTGTTATGGCCATTCATTTATGCAGTAGGACTCTGTGTGAATTGAAGCACTGTCAAGTACAAATCTATACTAGACGTAGTAAAACAAAAGTAGTTGATTTAAGCTGTGTGGTGAGTGATCATGTGCCCTGCGTCAGCGTGAGTGTGGAGTTTTAGCAGTTGTAATGCAGGTTGTGGGACCAGTTTGCGTTCACGTGTTCACTGCCAACGTATTAGCGTTGGTGTTACCGATCTAGTCCGTGTTTTGTTTCTTTGTGTTTTCCAGTCCGTTGGCTGTTGCGGTTTTGACAGCCGTTGGTTATGGGGTTGTATTATGTGTCACCCTTGGACAGTTAACGTCGTCCACCTTGTGCATAGTAGGTTTTTGTTTGTATTTGTTACTAGTCGACAAGTAGATGTGAGGTTGCATCATGTTGGATGCATTGCCAGTTTTATGTCGTAACTTAAACATAGGCTTAAGTCATTTAGCTGGACTTGAATGCTGAATGGACTTTAGAGCTGATGACATTGGAACTGTGTTGCTTGCCATATCTGCATGTGTAATAATGATGTAGACTTGTGAAGTGTCTGTTCAATAAGTCTTAACTGTTTACGATACCAAACCGCCATCTTGATACTACCTGCACAAAACTGTGATGTTTCTCATGGTGAGATTAAATGCTTACAATTTGGCATTATGATGCAGGTATTTAAAGTTTGCCGTAGTTTTTATTCTGTCTACAAATCTCATATCTGTGCATTTTCTCGGTATTTATTCATGACTACAGTGCTGTTCGTGATTTGTACCACACAGCTCGGAGATTCATGGCTGTAAAAAGAAAGTTACTCAGATAAGGTCATCAGGTCATCGTTGCATATTTAAAAAAAATAATTTCAGGGTTGGTGTTTGAAATTTAAAAGGAACTGACATGTATTTAGCAGTCGATTTAAGAATAGGGGCGTGAGTTATGGGAGAATGTGAAAATTTTAATGCTGCAGTCTTACCGCCATTTTAGTGAATATGTGCCTGTTGCTAGGAATCACCCAGCTGCATTGTTAGGTAGTTTCACTTATCTGCATGTTTAGTGATTTGTAGAACTGAAGTATGCTATTTGCATAGTTGTATTTGGATTCATGTTATTTCTGCCAGAATTAGATAACAAGCTGGAATGCTGCATAGGTTTTTGTACAAACAGTTGACAGGTAGTTGCCTTTGTAATTTGTGTGGGCTCGGGAGCGGTTTAGAATAAGCCCACCTCGTTTCCTGGCTGAGTGTTGTAAGAGGCAACTGAACAAGGGTAGTTTTGTGTTGGTGTATTTTAGGTTGTTTACTTTTTCTGATTTGTATTATTTGCTGCTTTGCAGTTCCTTAGATATTCATTCACTTTACCACGTAGTACTTGTGTGTACATCACTTACAATATTTAATACAATATAGTATAATTTGAAACTTGTTGTGACATTGTGGTACATAATGAAATTTACAGAGCTTGTTACGTATTACTTGATGTTTTCTATATCTAAGTACTGTCCATTCTGCAATATGTAGGCCTACAGCATACTTAACAGAAATTCTACTCCAATTTTGCCCAAAGATTTTACATAATCATCGATTATAGTTTTGGCTAGATTTTAAATACAGTGTTTTTACTATGTGATTTTATAATTTTTTTATGTTAATGTCTAAGCATAAATATATTTCCTGATGGTGCACATTGTACTATTATAGTCACAGTAGCTATAGTGTATGTGTATGCAGTTGCACAAAAGTTGCAGTTTGCTTGTGACAGCACATATGGAGCTTCCTAGCTTCAGCTGCTCAGATAATATTTTGATGAAATTCTGTTGATTGTTGCCAAAAACACTGGCATTTTCTGCTTGTTTTATGTAAAAAGTTGTTAATTTGAGCACCATAAGTTAACGAGAGCTCTTATTGCATGCAGCTGTTATAGTGCATGCATTTTATTGAGTTAGCTCAAGTACTGCATGTTGATCAAGCCACGAGTTTTGTATTATTGGGCCTGGGCCACGGCAGAATAAGACTGGAGCCGGGATTCCTGGCATTTGCGTACCAGTTAGCGACGCTACGTCGTCTAGAATCGCTGTTCTTTCACAGTCTGCAGAGTTTAGTTACTGTGCGACGGTGTGCGTTTCGTGGTTAGAGTTGTGTACACGTGAACTTGTACGTGTGTTGTTTCCTTGACAGCGTTCTGTGCGTCGTTCGTGCTGTGCTGATGTGTACCATCTGTGCCTTCCTATTTATCGCCACCAGTTGCATTGCAGCGCGATCGTTGTTGTCGTAGGGCCGTTTTCATCGAGTCTTTTCTAGCAGCAGGACGCTACACTTTTGCAGCGGTGCGGACTTTTTCACTCGTACGTCGTGCATTTGTTCGGTTGCTGTGACGTGTACGTCTGACCTGACCACGCCACGTGCTTTGTAAATTCGCGCGCGGAATATTTTGAACTCGGCGGCCGTCGCGTTATTTCGCGGTTGTTGGACTGTGCGCCTCAAGCCTGTATGCGGATATTTTCTGCAGAGCCGAGGCTCAGCGCATTTCTGTGCATTTATTCCATGCACGAAACCCGTCTCCGTTGAACAACGCCTGTTTATTACGCTGACCGCGTCCGTAGCGGAAAGCCTACTGCAACGGTCTGGTGTCAGTCTCTCCCGTCGTGCTCGTTGGGTATATGTTTATGCCTCCGTCGCCCATATTAAGGGCTGCCAGAGGCATTGGCGTTTTGACTTGTGCATAAGTGCTTGGGCCAAGGCATTCTCCGATCGGCTTTCCGTCCCGTCGCGGCCAGCGTACATTTCGGCCCTTCTGTCCGATGGCCGATAACACTCGTCGTATACTGATCTGTTCGCCGTTGCTAGTGACCGCTCGGCTTACTGCGTTGATATTGAGCGGACTGCCACAGAGTATAGTTCAGAGTAGCGTATTTGATTGACGGAGCGTTGTTGCTGGTAAGATTTCGTCCGTTGTACATACTTGTCCATACTCGCTGCCGTTGTTTACGGGGGGCCGTAAACACGGGTAGTGTGTATCGACCTCAAGTTACTGAACGCGAGATGCAATGCGGTGCCGGTTATGTAACAGTCGTGAACCGTCTAGATTATCAGAAATGTATCTTGACAGCTGCGGCTCATTACTGGTACATGACTGCACGCGTCCGGTTTCTGCTGTATAGTAACGCGTAGAGTCGGCAGCCGGTTCCTTGTGACATTGGTCCGGCAGCGCATTCACCAGCTGATATGATAATTACTCCCGAGCTTTGCAATAATTTACGTTCAGCTCAGCGACTGACCGTGAAGGCGTGTGAACTGTGTGTGTACTTTCTCACGGCTTTCCTTCTCGTCCCATTGCCGCCGCCGCGGTGTTTACGTTTCATTTTCTTGTATATTCAACAACTTCTCTGTACATTTGGTCTGATTGTATTAAACCTAATCGTTTTGGTTTACGTACAACGTGTTTAGAACGATAATCGTTGCACTTTCCAGTGTGTTGGAATATTTTAGTTGTCTAGAGTTCACCAGGAAATCGTTGAGTTTTAATTAATTAAGATGCATGTAACTTCGAATGTATGTATATGTGTGTGGATATTATATTGCACAGTTGTTGATTTGGCTTTGTTCGTTCATTTAGTCTTAGGTGATGAAGGCATTCATGTTTAAATACGCATCTTTTGAAATAGACTTCATCAAAAGTGTGAATTTGTACAATGAATTACAGGTATCCCAACGGCGCGATATGAAATTGTCTTGAAAGCACCGTCAGATCTTAACCAGCCATTTCCCATGTGTTAGAAATGCCGCAGAATTGTTCGCAATTGATTGGCAATACAGGGTGCGGCTATAAAAATTAAGATAGGTAGGCCTATATGTAATGTGACAGAGCGATTTTTTACTTGATTGCCAAAGATCATCGGCCTCCAAATTCGCCGGGCCCGGACCTAAACCCGCTTGACTACCATGTAGGGGAGGCAACGCTGGAGGCTTATTACAAGGGCTGCCCGAAACCAATCGTCGAACTGAAAGAAATTATTTTACAGTCAATCTGGGACAGCTTGCCTCAGGAACTGATCGACCAGTCTGTGGAGGAATTTCAAAAGCCACTGAAGGCACAGTTCACAGATAGTCTCAATGTTTTATTAACACCGGCGACCGTAAAACTTCGTTTGCTATTTTTTTAAACTTTTTAAACACGTAAATTATTGCTCCAAAGCACGATAAAACCTGAACTGTATTACTTGAAAGTGCCGTTATGCTCGAATTAATCCACATGAGCAGTTGTATACTCGATTATTCAACGAATGTGGACGTTTTGAGAAACATTGTAGAAATATCTCGTAAGCTAAACATAGACGTCACAGAATCCATGGTCGCTATACGATCGCCATTTTGTGGGTATAACTTGGCATAATGTGTGGAGTTAATTGTTGAAGATTTACCATGTTATTGAAATACAATTTAATCAGGTAGTCGAGGAAAATGTCCACATGATCACTGACCTGCCGACAAAGCGTATTTAAGTGACATCAGAGTAACAAACATTTCTAAGAGTTTTACCCACAAGATGGCGGCGGAAAACAGTTGACATAGATATGGAACGAAATTGCGTCACTGTCACACTATGTATTCGCGTTCCTTATTCAAGGTTCGCCTGGTCTGTAGCTACGATATGTCGTTACCGACCCACAAAGTGTGACAGCCAGAAAAATTCGAGTTGTATTTCGTGGCCAGTACCCGCCGTGAGACAGGATACAGGACAGCTGAGACAGGATACAACTATTTCACAATCATTAAATCGCTTATCTGTTCACAGGATAGTACTCACGCACTATCATAGGCGTCCTACGCTTCTAAGTACAAACATTTTTCCGCAGCGACAGACATCTACGCTCAACTGCAGGTGGAGATTGGCACTGTTACTGCTGCAATCATAACATTGCAGTTTACACGTCGTCCTCTGCGAATCACTCCCATTACCTCTTCATGGTCGGAGTACGAATAACAACGTCGAATAAGTTTACAGTGACCGTTGTACGCATTTACGCCATCTCGGCTGTCCATAGTTACAATTTCACATATTTTCATTTCCCGAATTTTTAGCCCTTCTTGTCTCGATTCATATCTCGCATTCTCGTGTCCCGCATTGTCGGCGTCTCCGAAGTAGGCCACTGCAACGCGTGGACATGAATAATACAGCCAAACTGATCTAGCACAAAGTAGCCTATAACACTGGCGGGTCCATTCTGTGCAGACGACGTACGACGCAATTAAGTACGTAAGTAAAGGTAAAGGTAAACGGAGTATAGCAGTTCGCAAGAAGCCTCACCGCTACGGGAACTCACGTGCCATATGGGATCACACAGTATTACCTGCCACCCGGCAGAGGTGATATTCCCGCCTTC
>Ga0126325_10000472_pt1 | contig 10982 bp, 7 predicted proteins | sample InaspJWI14metaG_FD_94487 | JGI IMG/M metagenome (GOLD analysis project Ga0126325, IMG submission 94487) | Marine gutless worms symbiont microbial communities from Oahu, Hawaii - Inanidrilus sp. 1 OAHU.JWI-14 metaG | ecosystem: Host-associated > Annelida > Digestive system > Unclassified | place...
GACCGGACCCGCACGGACCCGCACGGACCCAACGGAGTTTCGCCGCAAAAAAAGTCCGTGCGGGTCCGTGCGGGTCCGGTCGGGTCCGGTCGGGTCCGTGTCGGGTCCGTCTAGTGGAATTTAGCTCGTACCCGACAACGTGCACGGACTTTGTCCGTGTCGGGTCCGTGTCGGGTCCGTGTCCGTGTAGTGGAATTTAGCTTTTAACTGGTGTAGTTCGTTCTGTGAGCCCCACGCCGTCACTGAGGTGGGTCGTCGGTGAGTCATCTGCGTCGTGCAAGCGTTCATAACGGCGACAACGCCGCCACTGCGCCGCTCCGGTGCTTGATCGTGAGCTACACGGGGCGGGCCGGCGGCCCCGGGCACGGCCTCTCACTAGAGCTGCAAACATCCATCGATTAGCCGATTACAATCGATCGTTTAAATAATCGGTCGATTAATCGAAGAAATTCAGTTTGGCTCTGCGATCAGAAATTACACAGAAATTAGATGCTTTTCTGCAATTAGTGTAAACGAAACGTGCACTTGTACGTGACGTAATAGTTCCAAGTTGAATCGGTTGAAATGTACACGGTATCCGGGACAACTCGCTGCCGGAAATTCGCATACCCGGTAGCCCTACTACCCTATTCAGAGGCGTAAGATTTAGGCATTTTACTTACTTTGCAGTATCGTTTCGATTAATCGAACAGCAAAATAGTTGAAACTCGCAGCTCTCTACGGCTCGCCCGGGCGAGTTCCCTCAGCACGGCGACGACGACTGCGCCCGGTCAAGTGTTGACATACAGAGCTCGGACGACGAACTTATGCACTGACGTCAGCCGCGACTGACTGAGTTCGTCGTACAGTCGCGATGCACGGTCCACGATGATCGCGCCACGGTTTGACCTGCTCGTCGCCGTCATCTCGTCTCTGCTGCTGATATTTCCAGGTGATAGCTTCACTCACTCGACAGCGTCGCACCTGCTGCTTTCGACTTGGCGACAACTTTTAGCCGCGTCGCTGACTGTAATTAATGCATCGGCGTATCGGCCTATGCATAGGGTGACAGTGACGTAATTTCGTTCCAGATCTGGGCCAACTGGTTTCCGCCGCCATCTTGTGGGTAAAACTCTTAGAAATGTTTGTTAATCTGATGTCACTTAAATACGCTTTGTCGGCAGGTTAATGATCATGTGGACATTTTCCTCAACTAACTATTCAAATTTTATCTGAATAACATGGTAAATTGTCAACAATTAACTCCACATATTATGCCAAGTTATACCCACAAAATGGCGATCGAATAGCGACCATGGATTCTATGACGTCATTTCATCCTATGTATTGGCCACTGTCGGCGTTTAAAACACAGGAGATCACCGACATCGTTAAACATGTCGCGTACTCATGTCATTTGCTGTATATTCATTTCCGGTTGCGAACGGCGCATTGTTTGAGCAAAAGAAATTACGGTATGGGGTTACGGTTAGTTGCCTCAGTGGCGTATTGGTTTAAGGATGTAGTTGATTTCCTATGTTTCGAACGCCGATAGCGACCGATAGGCCGATACGTCGATGTATTAATTAGCTACTCCCGTGTATGGATACTTTATGGCGTTGCTGTCCTTCTTGTTCTTGTTAGGGACTATGGTCTTCTGACTTTGACAGCTTGTATATAACTAAAAGACGATTCCACCTAGACCCATGTTCACTATAGAACAGTAGGCCCTAATTGATACAGTACAAGAAAGTCACACGGCGTGCTGCTGCTCCGATGACCGGAAGTGCCAGAAATCGTGTTTTGTCGACTTTTGGCTTCGGCAGTCGGCGATGTTTTCGGTCTTGTTTCTCTAACAGAGCATAAGAACAAACGAAACTCGGTCTGTTTTGCCCATCCCACTTTTAGACCTTGCGATGCTGGGTGGTTGTAGGGGAGTGGAGATTTCTTCCCAACACCTCACTATACTCGTGGTATGTCGGCACTTCCTTTATGCCCCTCTCCAGAGAAAAGCGAAAGACAACTGAATTTTCCCTTTGAAATGGTGGTCGCTTTATTTTGAGTGATATTAATCGTACCTCTGAATATCTATTGAATGTCGTCAACTGCACTAGTGACAACATAAACGTTAACGACACAAAAGCATGAACTCAGCTGTGAAGATAGCATTTCTGTCAGTTTCGTAGTATACTGTGCTTGTGTGTTAACATTACAACAGAAGTTTCTGAAAAGTAATCATATTACGCCTATTTTTTTAACTGTCCGGAGCTCACAAGTCGACGACAAGTGCTCATCTTATCTTTTCCATTCTATCGTTAATTGTGTGTTTATATAACGCACGTGTACTAGTTTTGTATGTTGTAACTGTAACTTCATCAATTCTTCACACATTTAATATTATCTGAAATATGACATCATTTTGACGTGATTGTTAGTCGCTGTGATATTACTGATATAATTTTATTACCGCGCGACGCTATGCTAGCGCGGTCTATGCTATGGCCCTGTGTCCGTCTGTCTGTCTGTGTCGGCGTCTGTGTTTGTGTCAGTCTCTGTCACAAGTCGGTGTTTTACTAAAACGGCTAAACACAGGATCACACAAATAAAATAGCACGATAGCTCAGGGACTGTAGTTTTCTGTTGTCAAAAATTTTAGGGAAATTCCACCGGGGTCACCTGGAGCAGGGGCGCCAAATGCTGGTGGGGTAGGTTAAAATCGGCGATTTTCGACAAATAGCTCGCTATATCTCGAACACGGTAAAGATACTTTCTAATTTTGTTGCAAATTTACCAGTGAGTCTGCCAGTGAAAGAATTTTGAAAATCGGCTAACATTTGGGAAGTTATGGGCAAGAGTTTAGTGTCTTGTTTTTTGACTCACGGTGTAGTTACAATGGAAGACTAATAGGAAATCACATGCGTCCTATCGAATGGCACCAATATCATTGACCTTGAGTGACCTTGAATGTCACTTTAGCTGTTTTAACCTATACAACTCCTATTCGTCATTGAATATGACGTGTATTAACTACGTTGTGTGTATACATGAATGTAAAAGTACCTGTGCTCTTTAGTCGAAAATGTTTTCCGAAAATTAAAGACTTTTTACCGCTCGATGCTATGCATCCGCGGTACTAGCCATGGGCCTGTGTCTGTGTCTGTGTCTGCCCTATGGCCGTTGAACGCTACAGGGTATCTCGTAATTATATGTAACACGTTTGTCTGTGCCTATGTCTGTCGTGTAACTTACGATGTGGCGTGACTGGTTATTAACGAAGAGCCTCTACTGAGAATGTTACGGGGCATCGACGGGTGGGCGAGATGACCTTGGTGGAGGTCAAAACGAACTGATTTATCTCGCAGTAATTGTGACAGTGACCAATCCGAACAATGACAGTGTAGACGTTCGGTCACGTAGACCTATATAACGGGACTAGGTGGGTCGTCGCTGTGGCAGGCTGCATGGCCACTCGGTCCGCGTCAGTCAGTGCGGTAGTGCTCGGACTATGTGAATGGTCACTCTACACGCCAATTTGCAAGTCCCCTACATCTTGGCTGGCGTGAACGCTCAGTTTATTGCTCACAGCACGATCTGCAGAGCGTGACAGAACCACTGTTTCGTGCATACCTACTTCCGTGCGTGTAGAGCTTAACACTGCGCGGTCACAACCACAAGTCAGATAACAAGTCTGATCCCACTAAAATAGGTGACGTGCACGAAGTCTGGTAACCGAGAATGGATTATATCAACTAGTTTTGGGGTGGTCCAGTCCAGCGATGAGGTACGTGGTAACAGGGCCTAAAAACTCTGAAATTTCGAAGCATGTGCATGTATGAGCCTACAGAAAAATCTTGATTTTATTAATAAAAACGTAAGATTAGATTAAATTAATGGGACAGCCAAATAATAAAAATACACTCATGTTTTATTACAATTCTTAATTCGTCACTCACGATCAACTTAAACGGGATATTTATGTAAAAGAGCATAAATATGCTTGTAAAAATTGAAGCACGGATCCTGATGTATGCAGGCACGGATTTTCATTTTCCAAGCACGTTCGTGCCTCCAGGCACGTTTTTAGGCTCTGCGTGGTAATGGTAGGTCACGCGCACACCTGTCTAACATCTAACATATCATCACTGTCACCGAGTATGGCACGCGCACACCAAAGCACAAGGTAAAACATGACGTTTGTAAAACGTGAAAATTGCACAGTTGTAAAGTGCTTTGAAACCGTCAGTTTAATTGTCTTGGACTGATGAATGTGCGCGTGCCATAGCTGGTGACCAGGCTATTTTAGACAGGTGTGCGCGTGACCTACCATTACCGAGATACGTTCACGCTGCGTGCACTGCCGCGCGTCATGTTGCGTCATGTTTTCGCCACAGCACGCCGCAGTATGCAGCAATAGGGAACGAAAGTGTGCCGATACAATTGGCACAGTGCTGGTTCCTGGGCTGGCCAGTTCCAATAAAACATACGGAAGCAATTTAATCAAAAAAACATTCGGGAACTGTTTTGATTTGATATTGCCAAAATGCTGATGGCAGTTTAAAAAATTATTCACTATGTCATTTTTAGGCAAACTTTCGTTCCCTATATACCGGATCATGTCGCATACGTATACATATTCTTGTAAGACGCAAGACAGTGGGAGACACCGGGTGAAGGCTCGCGCCCGGCACCGCCTCCGCTATGAACCATCTTTTACCCTACAGGTGCGCTAAAAAGCGAGGCCGCAAACTCATGGCCATAGTTCTGTCAAATCTTAGCCGATTTACAATGTTTTTTTTTCACTGGAAGAGTAAATTTGCAGTAAAGTAATTATTACAAATCCACACCTTGCAAATGTTGCCACACTACCTTGTGAGACATTAATGTCAGTAAATAAGCGATTAACGATAAATTACAAGGTAGTGTAGCCGGCCAGCAGACTGCTAAAAGACGAAGAAAGTGCACGAGACAACCACGTTCTTGCTCGAACTTTGCCAAAATATTCACTGACTTTTATTTTTTTCGCTGACAGACTCAGCAATAAACCTTTCTTAATTTCGTTATTAACAACCCAGCCACACCTGAAATATGTCGCTACACTACCTTGTAATTTGTCGTTCATTGCGTACATTCTGGCATCAATGTTTCACAAGATAGTGTGGAAACATATGCAATGTGTGGTGAGATTTTTACTAACCACTTTTCTGCAAATTTACCATCTTTCAGTGATTTTTAAAATAAATTGGTTAAAATTTGACAGAATTATAACCATGAGTTCGTGGCCCCACTTTTTGGCCCACCCTGTATGTGCAACAGAAACGGCGCCATAAATGGAACCCAACGTGTTGAAAAAGATTAAAGATGTTATGACAAAAATAATGCATGACGACATTACACGCAATATCTGCTACACAGACTACTTTGGTGAAATTAAACGTGGAGACAGCCGTCGTCTTGAATTTTCCGCTAAAAAGCTGTAGGCCTATACGACATATCTGTAACAGTTATATCAAGTGAAAATTTTAGCGGCCCACTCGTCGTGTAGCTCATATAGCTAAACAACAGTACTGATACTAATAGGAAGCGTTAATATATACGTTTATTTCACCACGAAGGTATTACAAAAGTAAATTAAAAATAAGAAAAATAAAAGTGTCAGGACAAGGGCAAGAGGTACATACAAGTACATACAGTCATAACTAGCGGACACATTTAAGCCTACATAAGTCAGCAAACTTACAAAATATCACATATGTGTCTACATCACCCACACATGCATCATACTTATTAAACAAATTTATAACATTTTTATGGTATATTGATATGGACAGACAATACTGTAGCACATCACTATCACATCCGTATAACCGATTGTAAAACTGTAGTTAAATTTTATCCAGGATATGCGCAAGATCAAGACGTTCACACATAAACTGTAGAACTTTAACAGACTCCCGTCTATGAAAATTGAAAATACGCCTATAAATACTATTCCAACACACATTTAACTTCCTTTCTGAACTGGATCCAAGAAAAGAACATCAAGACCATACATAAGAACTGGCAGAACAAAAGACTCAAACAAACTTAGTTTTGTCAACTCGGGCACATATTTGGAGTGACATAGTATAGAATTAGCACTACCATAAAATTTAAGCATTATCGGTAGAATATTAATCTTAATCATTAATGAGGTCAACGGGTTATTTTCCCAAATCTGTACCCTTTTCTGGAATTGTAAGATGAAAACGTACTCAAGAAGATCAGCTGCGAATAAGCGTAGCCATGGTAGACTGACTGTGCGACGCGCTCTCGATTGAAATCTTGTCAGCTGCTGCATAGCGGTGTTAAAAGATCGCATTTTGAAAGACTGGCACTATAATGGTGCATTACCTTACTCACGGTCGTCAGCAATGGCGTTGTTCGATAGATAGTATCACTTCCTAATTAGCCCACTCGCTCTGCGTGAAGCGCAGGCGAGGGGGCTTATGTTTTGCTGTTGTTTTTGTTTTAAAAATATATTGTGATTTCTGTCATCTAAACATCTACCGGACCGATCTTCACGAAATTTGCAGGATTTGTAGAACTTTGGCCGTAGATTAACGATCTTAAATTATTTTTTTTCGATCTTTCAAGGGACGTTGTCGTGGCAACCAATTTTGTGGGCAAAATCGACCTCCGATACTTACCTTGTAGTTGTAGTTCGCAAGACATTCGCTAGGGTGGCGCCGCCGGCATACGACAAGAAGTGCAGGTGCTGTACAGGGCGCAGGCAAATAAATTACCTGAATCGGTGAACGCAAGCGAACCAATTAACTGACCAATTAACAGTAATTTACAGGCGGCGAGGGGGATAAGCGTGTGGGCTACCGACAGGCTTTGCCTTGCATCTAGTTTCTATCAGCGATCTGTGGTCGAAACGTTCCTGTCTTGCTTCGTTTCCGAGACTCTTTTACATTGTACGTGATTGCCTGTGACCTTGATAAGTCCTTCAGGCCACGTGCACTTTCCTGTTCGCATGTAACGGCATCGTAGCAACAGAAAATTAGATCCTAGGTCCACAATAGTGGGTTGTTATTTGCATGATACAACACTGTGTCCCAAAAAACGTCCACCTTTTTATTTTTTGAATAACTCTGTCAAAAATTAACCGATTCTAACAATTTTTGGCATGTTAAATCCTGAGAAAATGTGGCATGAACAGCTTACAGATTTGTTCACATCCCATGTCAGATGTAGCCATTTTACCTTGGGAAATCCAAAAAAAGTCATTTAGAAAATAAAATGGTGAACGTTTTTGGGACACAGTGTATGTTCATACGTTTTGGTAGAATTCCGACTTGTAACAGACAGACACAGGGCCACCCGATCACAGCATTATAACACATAGGGTGACGGTGACGTAATTTTGTTCCATCTATGCCAGTTGATTTTTGCCGCCATATTGTGGGTAAAAACTCTTAGAAATGTTTGTCACTGTGATAGCGCTTAAATGCACGTTTTTGGTAAGTCAGTGATCATTTATGTACATTTTGTACATCATATGTACATATGTACATTTTCTTAAACTAACTGATTCAATTTTATTTGAATTACGGGACAAATTTTCGCTATTTAACTCAACGCATTGTATCGTGTTATGACATAATAAATTGGAACATAAATAAACATAATCACACCAGAGCGCAATATTCCGTTCATTTCATTAGAACTAAAAAATCTGTTAGGGCCTATTTGATTCCGAAACAAGTAGGCTGTTTTGAACGTTATCATATGTTCCCGCCCGGTCGAGTATTATGTTCCTGTGTTTATTAGGCTTATTAATAGAAAATGATTTATCGTCGAGACTGTTGTGCACCTGCTTCTATCTCCCGTCGGTCTTTGTCGATCTTGGTAATGTGACGCGGTTGCGCTGGCTTTCATCTCGGAATGTAATGATAATATACGGACTACATGTATTACTATGTCATCTTAGTTTGTATGGGGGGCCTCAGGCATGTGATGTGGTGGGTGGTTGTAGGCCTATTCATGAGCGGCGAAAGCATCTGAAAAGTGGGCAGACTAGATGAATAAAGTCGGTGGTCAGGGTTGGATTTTATTGTTTTCTGTTTTTAATTGTTTAAATTTAGACTGTTTAGCCGAAAAAGTCGCAAGGGTTTTCGTACATTAGGTTCCCACAGTATTTTGCAGAACACGCATCGAAGAGCATCGCTAAACAGCGGAAAGTGAAAAACAGAGGAAGTACTTTAAATTATTTCTACAGCGCACGCTTAATGTATTGTAAAATAAGTATGTGTTTAGCTACCTACGTACGCTGACAACGTGGCACTGCTCGCATTCGCCCGCCGCAATCGATCGATATCTTCTGCACGCCGGGCCCGCAGCAGAACACCTCAGATGTGTACATTGTGAATTATCATTAGTTTGAGAATGTTGCTTGTTTTCGGATATTGATTTTTTACCAGGTAGTATAGCGGGTTAGTTGCTGTCGGCTCATGCTGGGACAGACAGAGAGACAGACGGACACCATACAGTACATGTACATCATGTCCCATAAAAAGGGAGACACCCATCTCATGGCAGTAACTTCATCAAACCTTAACCAGTTTTCAAAACTTGTTCACTGGCAGATTCCGTAAGAAATATGCAATAAAATGACTATTAAAAATCCCATCACACATTATGCGTATCGCTGCACTACCTTGTAAAAGACAAACATGTATATTCGAAAACAAGCAACATTCTCAAACTAATTATAAATCATATTTAAGGCATGGTGTAGTTTTCAATAGCCATATTTTTACAAATTTATTGCTGAGTCTTCCAGTGAAAAAAGCCTTTTCAATCGGTGCACATTTTGCAAAATTGCAGGCACGAATGTGGATTGCACATTGACGATCGTCAGCAAAAGTAGTTTCCTGGGACGTTGATGACGCAGATGCATATAGTCGATCATTTTATGTGAACAGTGTGAAATTATTTTGTAAGGTAATTAAATAATGCTCACATCTTAAGACAGTACTCTTTAAACGACTGTTTTTAAATGACTGAATCTTACGTGACAGTCTGAGTTTTTCATGTGAGTTCGTTTCACTCATTTCATGAACATGGCAATTTCTGGTACCGAACATTTTCACAAGGTAGTCCGGCAACATATGCAAAGTGTGGTGGGATCTTTAGTCAACAGTTTACTGCATGTGTCGTAGAGAATCTGCCAGTGAAAGAATTTTCAAATCGTTTTAAGGTTTGACAGAGTTACTGCCATGAGTTTGATGTCTTCCTTTTTACCGCGCGACGCTACACTAGCGCGGTATATGCTATGGGCCTGTGTCTGTGTCTGTCTGTGTCTGTCTGTCACAAGCCGGTGTTCTACCAAAACGGAAAAACGTAGGGACTCTAGTTTTCTGACGCCAAAAATCTCCGCGAAATTCGACCGGGGTAAACCCGTGCGGGGGCGCCAGATGCAGGTGGGGTGGGTTAAAATCGACGACTTTCTACAAATAACTGGCTATATCTCGAAAACGGTACAAGATAGACGCACAGTTTCTATTAAAGTCGAATAGGAAGTCGCATGCGCTCTATAGAATGGTGACATTGTCGATGGTTTCGAGTGACCCCTACGCCCCCCAAGCTTCCCCCAATTTGTACATTTTGCACTGCTTCTCATATCTTCATAATGGGTGTAGTTAGAAACTTCAAATTTGGTCAGTAGGTTAATGGTAGCAAGTCCCAGCCTGCTGACGTCAAGTTGTCCCTGTAAGGGACGTAGTCAGGGTCACGTGACACATTTTAGAATTTTACACCCCCTAAAATATCTTTGCTACGGCTACAGCTAGAGACTTCAAATTTCATCTACTACTTGGCCGCGTGAAGTATTAGTCTTGCGATGCCTGGCTATCCCCAAGTGGGCGTGGTCAGGGTCACGTAACTCATTTCTACATTTTGGGGCCCATGCCATATCTTTGGAGCGGATGAAGCTAGACATTTCACATTTGGTTTTCAGATTGAACGTAAAGAGTACTGGCATTACACATGTTAAAGTTTTGCAGCATGGGGGTGCATTTAAGGTCACGTGACCTCTTAGAATTTAGGAAAATAAGTGCTAATATCTCAGAAACGGTGCAAGATAGACATATATGCGTGCGGCGAAATTGGCGTGGACGGGTGGACATACATGGGGTGAAGTATCGTCACAGAGTCTATGGTCACAATACGATCGCCATTTTGTGGGTATAACACGATATAATGCGTTGAGTTAAATGGCGAAGATTTATCTTGTTATTCAAGTAAAATTGAATCAGCTAGTTTAAGAAAATGTCCATATGATCACTGACTACTAACTATTTATGCGCTATCATAGTGACAAACATTTCTTACAGTTTTTATCTACACGATGGCGGCAAAAGTCAACTGGCATAGATATGCAACAAAATTACGTCACTGTCACACATCCCGTACCTCAAAAGCCAATGTATGGCGTTTATTTAATTGGACCGAGTCGCTATGCAAAGCATAATGGTGCGTCCTGTTGCTGCCGATATTCCGTGGTCTGTGCGTGTGTGTCTGTTGGTCACACAGGGGCCATCTGAGACGTTCCAAAGCATGAGTTGATTTTCTGGAGGGGGCACAAAAATTGTTGGGGTGGGGTCCCGGGGTGTTTACTTGATACCATACATGGATAGGTTCCACGAACTTCAATTTTCGGGGCCCCTTTGGGGGCACCCCTGGCGCCCCAAAATCGAAAATCAAAATTCGGGCTCATTTAGTTGTGTTGCCTAAAAACCCACAACATTTGAATATTGCTTGAACAATTGAACAGCTTAATTTAAAATTAAAAAAAATTGGATGGAGGCACAAAAATTCATGGGGGCGCAGAAATTACTTATGGGCCATGACCAAGCGCGTCATTGCGTCACCCTCAGATGGCCCCTGTGGTCACAACCGCGAGCTGTGCCAACATGGCTGAACCCATCGAGTTGCCCCTTCCTCGAGTGGGCCCTGGAACC
>Ga0126325_10000473_pt1 | contig 10961 bp, 7 predicted proteins | sample InaspJWI14metaG_FD_94487 | JGI IMG/M metagenome (GOLD analysis project Ga0126325, IMG submission 94487) | Marine gutless worms symbiont microbial communities from Oahu, Hawaii - Inanidrilus sp. 1 OAHU.JWI-14 metaG | ecosystem: Host-associated > Annelida > Digestive system > Unclassified | place...
AGACAGGTAACCATGCCAGCACCCCACCACTCAGGTTTTTACAGGCCGGATGCCCTTCCTGCCGCCCAACCAACAGCGTCAAAGCACTGAAGGCATAAGTAAAATATTACAAACAAACAAAAAAACTAGAAAAAGCAATCTTTTCAACGCTGTTCCTAAAAACGTTTAAAGATGTAAAGCTTACAATAGATGGTAGTGCATTCCAAACATTTATTACTCTGTCAACAAAAAACTTTTGTCTAATGCTAGCTGTGCATCTAGGCTTAAACAGTTTATATTTATAGCCCCTAGTGTTAGTGGTAGTACTTAGTGCAAAGAAGTCACTGAAATTAACATTTACTAAAGCAAAGACGATTTTGTAACATTTGTAATCTTTTTTATACTCTTGTTCAGGTTTTGACAAGATTTAAACTGGCATAGAATGCTTGTGCAGTCCCTCTGCAGTAGCTGAGTTTTTTATTTATATCTGTGAACAGTTTCTCCACTGTTCAGTCATATTCAGCAGTATTCAGTTCGCTTAGAACCACATGAATCGTTTGTGGCATAAAAATGGTAATTAACCGTCACTCTTGTTTTTAGAAGATCCCCTTTCACAGTTTGCCTACCAGTAAGACTATCCTATCTTCCATATTTGAGCCCTCAGTTAGACACTGTACATGACTTATGAAGGCATTTTCGTAAGAAAAATAATAACAGATTGTAGCACACCGATATTAGTACATTTGTTTCGACATACATTGCTGTCCATTTACTTCTTTGGCACAGTCACTCCTGATTGGCAAGTGGCACAGTAGTTTGTTGTTGTTGAGCTGCTGATGGTTTATTGGAAGAGTGGTTTGATATACAGTGCAGTGCGGTGCAAAGATCCCATTACCGACATTGGGATGTCTGGCTTGTGCGACATGGAGAAGTTGACTAAATGGATTGAAGAATCTCGCCTGGACCCAAACGATCCGGGAAATGCTGATATTATGCATTTAATGCGGGTGTGTTGATACTGCTTCTAAATGTTTCAGCATTTCAGTGGTATAGATATACTGTATACCTATTTTTACCAAAACAAGTATTTGCTTTATAATGTTTCTGTTATAGTTAATGTTATATGCAAAAAACACGTGAGCATGCTGTATTAGAATTGACTAGCATTGAAGTTAAAACATATCAGACAATGCATATATGCTCGTAAAGAAGTAGAAAATAGAAATTTACCTGTACTCAAGTTAACTAAGCCAGTCACTCATGTGCTTCATATTGCTGTCTTTGACTGAATGATAGCACTGTAGAGATTTTTGATTACTGATTGTTGATTTGTTGCCTTCAGTGTTTTGACACTGTTGGTTGGGCGGCAGGAAGGGCATCTGGTCTGTAAAAAACTTGAGTAGTGAGGTGCTGGCGTAGTTATCTGTCTGGAGCGAGGTGCAGACTTGCATATGGTCCAGCTGATGCCACTGCCACTCTCTGTCTCTTGCTTCAGTAAAATCCAGATTGGTTTTACCTTTCTGGTACCGGCTCACCTGGGTAATCCCAGAAAAGGGCCGTTAAACGGGTGTGTGTGTGTATGTATGTGATTGCCGATTACTGACTAGTTTAAGATTTAGGAATTTTTAGTGGAATTACATTGACTTCTGTTATTTCCGTATGGTGTTTTGTCGATAGCCAATTGGTGGTGGAGACATGATGGTGCAGACTTATCGGATGCCAGATCATTTTCGCTTGGAGCATGTACAAGACGAGTTTAATTTTGCAACTGATGATGATCTAGAGCGATCACGAAGATTCCGAATGATTATGCTCCGAGATCAGGATGTCCCTTATTTCAAAAATCGACGAATTCCTTTGTGCGACAAAGAAGTACCAGAAGAGCTGTTTGCTGTATGCATCACGTCTCATTTCTAAAATACAAATAACTTACTACTGTGGAAAATTGTGAGCATGTTCAGTTTTATTTGCGTTACCATTGAAAAATGTAGTAGCAAAACGGAAACTGTATAATGCACTATATTTAAGCACAGTAAATTACGGTGAGTTAAAATTTGTTCTGCAATTACTAATATCAGATTTTTAAGTGGAAACAGACTTAGTGGACTTAGTGCAGATTCTGCGTATGTGTAATTAAAAAACCATAAATTGTACAGATTGTCAATACAGTTGCTGTCTTGTAAATATGTCGTTGAAGTATGTTTTATATTGGATATCCAACAACCAAATAGGCCAATATTTTCACTGATCAATCAGAAAAAGCATTTGGCATGGTTGAAGTTTTTGTATTTTGGGTTTTTATTTATCTGTTTATATACATATTTCACCTTTTCTAGGTCGCCTTTTCTCAGGTTGCTGACTACCATTGTGGGATCATTAAACAGTTGTGCTGTGGCTCCTGTTGTCCATTCTTGACTTTCTGGCATGACATTCATAGAAGTTTCAATATCCATGTTGAATCTGTAGTCCTGATGTTTTCGCTACCATTAACATTCTTGTATACTGCACGCACACACACATGGAACTGTTTGTGTGTTACTGTTTTATAATATAATAGTCATAATAGAAATTGCTTCTTATAGAGAATTATTTGCCATCATGTATATGCAAAACTTTTTAGTTTATCGATTGGATAGTGGATTGCTTTGGCTTCAGTTGATTGAGTTGTTGCACTTTTGACGGATATTAATGTTGCTGATGTATTGCTGATGTTGTAGGATTACGAGAAAAAGATGCGAGAGGAAGCGCGACTGAGAGAAGCCGATGATGCTGATTCTCATCACATTGCTGTGGCCAAGTTCATGCAGAAGGTTCTACGTTTTACTAATGAGTTAGTTTACTCCTGTGTGTCCTGTTCCATAGGGGGATGCTATGAATCGGTGTTGAGTGGCTTTAGAAGTAAGATAAAGGCACCCCGGGACCATAAGGAACAAATGTGTGACTGTGACAGTAGACTGGTCAGAGGTTGAACCTGTGAGCTTTTGATCACTAGTTATTAGCTAAGCTGCTGTGCCACCGTGCCACTGAACAGGACGACTCATCTATTAGTGTCATCTGTACAAGACAGTTGTTGATAGAACACTTTAAACACAATGGACTTAGTTGCTGGCTTGCTGTATTGGGGTACCACAGTGTCTCAGTCATCTCAGACATTAACTTTATTACTTCTGTCAGTATAATCTAGAACTGGGATGTTTGTTCATAAGGCCAAATTGACAGTTTTTAAGGAGGTCGTGGGCCGGATTTGTATTCGGAGTCAGTTTGTTGGTGCTGGGTGCACGATGGGGTGAACAGAGCACTTCCGGTTAACCCCCGACACAGATCCAAAGTGCCCACTGGTTGATCGGTCTACATTGCAGTCACAAAACGACGTCAATTTGTACTTTTTTCCACCATGTGGCACATCACCAGACATTTCCACGTCCGTATTGTTACTGATCCTGACAACTATAACTCATTTTACAACCCTGCAGAGAATATGAGGCTGTGTATTGTAGTGGTTGGGATGAATTTTTATGATAAACACAAATGTTTGTAGTTTAATTACCACTAGATCTTGTTGTAGTGAATTGTTAAATGAATTATGTGATAATCTTCATGTTGTTAATTAATGTCACCACATGAATCATAGAACATTTAGAGATGTACTTCCTATGCACACATTTGTGAAGTTTAAAATCTTTTAAACACATATTGTTACTTTGGCAAGCTTTACGTTGAAGGTCCGAGAACAAGTCATGCAACGCTATCGTATTGCTACACATCAGAAGACATACGCAGATATAATTCGGGAAGATGCAGTGCCTAACATTGGGTAAGTTTCTTCCTGTGGCTCTACCAATGTTACATATTTGCTATATGTTTTATCTTTATTTTACCTGTAAATTTAAATCTGTTAGAAGTTTTACATGTCATTGATAATTTTATTTGCAAATTTTGAAATGAAATCAATCAGTTAGTTAAGGCTGTGCTCAATTTTCAACTGTATTGTGGAAGTGATGATACTGTTCAGTGAATTATAACATGCATTTTTTATTACTGAAGTGAATATTTGCTGAATTGGATGCTTGAAGCAAGGTGAACTACATATGCTTGTTGTTATTTTGCATACTTATTTTATTGGAAGTTGTTTGTTTGCTAACAGTGTGGTATTATCAATAGTGTGATTTCGTTAACACTAACATGCTTAGCAGAATTTCTGCTGTTGTTTGTTTGCAAACATCATAACTCTTAACTCTCTCATAACTCATTTTGCATTCAGGTTTATTTCTATTTCGGTTTTAGTGCATATACAAAAAATTATCAGTCCATGTCCATTGCTAAGTTTGTTACTCAGAGGTCTATATTTTGCCTCTGTACCTTATTGAGTTATATCTATTTACACACATTTTTTGTGGCCATTATGCAGTTTGGTCTATGTTAGCTGGCTTTCTGCATTACGAACTAGAGGGTTTTATTGGAACAGAGTTTTACTGTCTGCACATGAGTCATTTGGGTCAGTGAGAAGATGCTAAAGTTTTCTTCAATAATGTTACTTTTTCTGCATTATGACACATTCTTCATGCCATGTGCACATATTTGTGTGAGTAACTTATACACGTGTGTCATATTATGGCTGCTTGTGCATTATTTATTGTATGGTTGTTTCCAAACTGTTTGAATCATGATTTCTGTGTATAAAGTTCTATTGTTATGCATTTCGTGATGGTGTATATTTTCCGGCAATGACTGTTGTCAACAGTATATTTCTGCCGCGGCTGCTGACTCTTGTGGAGCCCGCGCGGCCGCTGCGGCCTCGGCGAGTGGAAAGAAAGAAAGTGCCGCCGCAGAATGTTCAGCCGGGAGACGTGAAGATTCTTGTCAACATTGTCCGTGCTTTTGGCATTCCTGTTCGTGAACAGATGTAAGTGGTACATTGCTATGTTTGTCTTCTTGTGTTGTTCAGCACTGATGCTGCAACGCATATGTCTGTTATGTTTGAGTCAATATTTCATGCATTCTTTTGCCTTCAGTGCTTTAACACTGTTGCTTGGGCAGCAGGAAGGGCATCCGGCCTGTAAAAAACTGAGTGGTGGGGTGCTGGCATGGTTATCTGTCTGGAGCGAGGTGCAGACTTACATATGGCCCAGTGGATTCTACTGCCACTCACTGTCTCTTGCTTCAGTAAAATCCAGCTTGGCCTCGGTCAGGGTCATTAGCAGCTGCTGTTTCTGGTACCGGCTCACGTGGGTTGTCCCGGACAAAGGGCCGTTAAACGGGTGTGTTTGTGTGTCTTGTTGCTGAATGTTTGATACTATCTTAGAAGGACATAACAGAAATGATATTGCTAAATGATAATCGCTAAACATTTGATTAAGTGTTTGTTGGATTTAGTGGTGCATATTTGATAAATGGTCTGTTTTATCTAAATTGTATCTGGAATCCTGGATGTACGTGTATGTGTGGACGTGTACGCCAGATGCCAATAAGTCCATTTCATTCATGCTGATATGTATTCCTCCTCTTCTCCGGTAGACAGCATCTGCGCTGTGATGGTAGTAAGGGGGAATATTATCAAAACTGCTCCATGCTATATTGTGCATGACAGTTGTGCACAACGGTATTCACACCAGTATGAGCAGTTGTTAAGTTGATAACATGTGCCTTCAGTGCTTTGATGCTGTTGGTTGGGCGGCAGGAAGGGCATCCGGCTTGTAAAAACTTTAGAATGGTGGGGTGCTGGCGTGGTTATCTGTCTGGAGTGAGATGCAGACTTGCATATGGCCCAGCTGATGCCAATGCCACTCACTGTCTCCTGCTACAGTAAAATCCAGATTGGTTTTACCTTTCTGGTACCGGCTGACCTGGGTAGTCCCGGACAAAGAACTGTTAAACGGGTGTGTGTGTGTTAGGGTTTAATTATTTTTTGTTTGTTTTTTAAAGGTTTAATCTGTATTTTTTGTGTTTTTTGTAGGTGAAGGTTTAATCTACTTTTGTGTGTTTCTGTGTTAGTTTAGTTGACAGATAGTTTTGTTGGGTTTGGTTTTTCAGTACTGAGCCAACAGATCGGCGGGCAAGAACGTCTCCGAATTGACCTATTTTGTGTCGTGTGGGACGTAAAACGTTACTCCATCCATCCATCCATGCTTGTGTCTGTATGTGCATTACAGACCATTAGCAGCTGCAGCTAGGCGACCAGCACTTACTGGTGGGCCTGGGATGGGAACACTGCCAACTACAATGGAAGAGCCATTCAACACCCAGACTGAAGCTGCGGAGGTTTTACACCATTTTGTCATGATGATATAGATGACTGTATGATTAAAGGTACAGAGACAGTGTAGATAACACTGTTGAACTGCAGCGTCTTTTCCCTAGTCCGAGGCGGTGCAAGGGCATGCGGGCAGTAAAACTGCACCAACTAAATCCTCCAGTTCTTAATTGGCAGTGCTGGCTAATGCTGGTTGACCTGTATACTGCCTGTAAAATGTGGTGGTTGTTGTTGCGTGATTAGTGAGAATGATTTAATGAATTGGATGATTATAACATCTGAAACGACTAGTCATTGCACGGGCATTGTACAAATTTGTGGGAGGGAAATGCGTATAGTTAGAGTTTTGTGACTAAATGTGGTGCTGATCTCACAAGAAATGTGATCAAATGCAACACACAGTACTGCAAACATGGGTTTAGGCTTGGCAGTTTTCCCACAGTAACTTGCTTTGGAGCAATAACATGACCGTAACTTCCGTAAGTCATATTTTTGTTATTGATTTTTATTGCTGAATCTGTTTTGACGTGCATGCATGCCTGTGTAATGTGTTGTATTGACGACAGCAGCATTGTTTTTATCAGAGCTGCAAAAACAATTACCACTACTCCATGAGTCAAAAAACAAGACACCAAACTCTTGCCGATTACTTCCCAAAATATTAACCTATTTTCAAAATTCTTTCGCTGACAGAATCAGTGGTAAATTTGCAACAGTGCAACAAAATCATATTTAAATATCCCACAACACCTTAACTATGTTGCTACACTACCTTGTGAAATATGAATGTCAGAAAATTGGCGGCAATCTGAAATATGTATTGTGATTAATTATAAATCACAAGATAGTATAGCCAAGCATTTAAGTTGTGATCCAAACTTCATTGCAAATATATCATTCAATTTGCTGGTGAAAGAATTTTTAAAATCAGTGAACATTTGGCAAAGTTAGAGGCAAAATGGTTGATTGTGTCATATGCCCCATTCGCCTTAAACGTTTGTCCTCAAACATGCAGAACTTGCCAGGTAAGTAAAACAACCTGTGTATAACGGATAGAAACTGTTGCTAATTGTTGTTATATTAATAGACAGATTAATGTGAGTTTATTATCAACAAATATCATGCTGTTGTAGACTACTTTTGACTTAACGACTGACAGACTGACGCCATCAGTAAGTGACTGACTGCTGATCATGTACGGTATTTTGCTGCAACATCTTTATCTTTGTTACAGCAGTTGTGTACGGTCAATAATGGGATTTTTTTATATGGCCGATGTGAATGTCTTTTTGTTACTGACTTAACTAATAAATATTTTAACAGACGAATATTTTACAATAGATTTTTGAGTGGCTTAGTCTTACATGGCAATTTGCTTCAATTTCATCTGGAGCACGGTCATTTTTGGAACATAGGTATTTTGCTAGGTTGTAGTATAGCAACATAGTTAAGGTGTGGTGGGATACTCAAATTGCAACAAATTTATCACTGAGTCTGTCAGTGAAAGAATTTTGAAAATCAGTTGACATTTGGGGATAGTTATGGGCAAGAGTTTAGTGTCTTGTTTTTTTGACTCACAGTGTACATCCAACTAGTGTTGAACACTGCAGCCCATGTTTTCAGTGCGATGAAATTGACCATGGCTTGATGCAGCTGATGGTCAACTTGCTTCATTGGCTCGATGTACCTGAAAGAATCCATCGTGTTTTAATTTTTTACACATGTTTAACTGTTTATTTTACTTTTTGCTCTTAATTGCTCATACACTTTTGTTAAATGTGTTTTTATTACAAATGGAATTGAATGGAAGTGCTACAGAAATTTGTCTTGATGACAGTATTTGGCAGCATAGTGTGATTGCTGAATTACAAGATAGCATGTTCACTGCCAGTCATCTGCTGGTTTTGCCATGCTACTGGCTTTGCATCTGTGATTAGGTTTTTTTGTAGCTGGTCAGACAGTGTGAAACTCTGTCTTGACTCGTTAGCCAGCAGTCATTCGCGCATTATGGTACTGGGATAGGCAGGTCGGGTGACGTTGTTATATTCGTTATATGGGAATAAAGAAGTGAGTTTGTTTTGTAGTTATGTGTAGTATGTGGCAGTATGAAAAATGAATAATTCCACACTGCGGCTTCAGTCACATGTTCTACTGTTGTTGCACCGGCTGTCCATAGTGGTTGAGTAATACTGTCAGTTGCAGTCGTGGAGGCATAGCTCAGTCGTCCAGTCTGCCACGTACAGTGATGCTGAAAGGACCGGTGTGACTGATATGGACGAGATATTAATTGAGCGTTTGGCGGTATATTCGACTCATTGTTTCACTGTTGCTTGTCATTGAGCAGCATACTTGAATACAAGCGTTGATTTTATGTGTTATTTTCTGTGGCTGTTAAATCAAGTTTTGTTAGTGATTGCTCATTATCTAGTGGTTCGTGGTTCGCATTGTGAGTTTCTCTCACTTGACAGAGTGTTTCGGTTTGTTGTTGACAGACAGAATTACTGGAGATTACTAACATAGTGTTGTTGTGTGCATTAACTCCTTAATCTATTGCCTTTTTTCAGCATTTTGTTGCAGGTTGTCATATTAGGTTATTAATAATTTATGGTTTGTGCAGCACAAAGTGGGTTCTCTGGTGTATGATGAATGCCATCTTTGTGACAGGAGGGACACCCTGTTTACAAAAATTTCCTCTCCATCTGTCGAAAAAGTTCTGTAGGGAGGGCTTTTTGGAACCAATTATGGTGATTTTTTGTTAATAAATTAGAAATTAATTCATTAATTCTTGGTGAGCATGGAATGACAGGCTGGATAAACAAAATGCAATAGTGTCTGCTCATTGTCATGTGGCATCTATTGAGCCAGTGAAGTCTAATCGTTCATTGAGTTGTTTACTGTTTCATTATTGCACTAGGTAAAGTAAAAGGTAAAGTTTTCCCATACTCTTTACCTAGCATTGGGTCCGGAGCTGATTCCGGTGTACAGGCAGTCAGCCCGCAGGTGACGTGAAGTGAATCACGCCATAGACCTGGCAGTAGGCTGCCATTACTTTCTGCCAGGCCTGTGGTGCAGGTTACCTCCATAGCTTTCAGCAGATGGCGCTACCTGTAAACGGCAGCACACATCTGATTCCAGCTTACTACTCATTTATCGACCCAGAAAGGATGAAAGGCTGAGTTGGCCTAGTTGGCTGACTTGTAGCGGACAGTTTACCCACGTTAGTGGTCACCCATTAGCTGCAGGTTGAGTGCAGGACAGGGAAAGTTCGCCAGTCAGAGACCGATGTTCTACCACTGTGCCACGCCGCCAACTAACATTATTGCACTATTGCTGCATTATTCACTGTTGGCTGTCTGGAAAATATTTCGTTATTGTAACTGTAGCATGCTGATTTTTCATGTTATGCATTAATTCTCAACGAGTGAAATTTCAGGCACAAGTATGTAAAGTGTAGTCTCGTCCACATCATATTAATCACTTTAAATATTTTTCTTATTTACTCCAAGCAAGCCTATTATGATTTTTAAAAATGTTATGATTTTTTGTTTGTATGACTTTCTATGAATAGATTTCCTCTTTCTTAATGTAGTCATTTCTCTGCCAGTGCTGATTATTCACTTTTGCAATTTGCTACTTTTTCTGTGCAAAACAGCCGTTTACTGAAACAGAAACACACGAATCAGTGACTAGTGTTTAGAAGAATGCATACAAATTGTGGACACAGACAAATGGCACCTAGTTTGCAGAGCTTTTGCTCCAGCAGTCCTGTTCCTGTGTATTTATTGTCTAGTGATCTTTTTGAGGGACTTGGCCTAACCTGGAGTCGTTTGGTGTCCAGCAAGTCGAAGTAGTAATAGAATTTGATGATGCTGTGAGAATGTAGCTGTATGTTGTGGACTCATCAGGATCATGAGCTTGGTCAGCGCGAGTATCTTGATTATCAGCAGCAGCTCTACAACAATGACAGGATGCACACAGTCGCTGTCTGGGTGAGCCTCGACTCAGTCATTGCAGCCTTCATTCCTCTGTCATACGGTTCTCAACGTTGTAGTCGTTTGAGCGTCCATCTCTCCTTCAAATTTTCATTCTTAGTTTGAAAGGTATCTGTTACGCAAATCCTTCTGATTCCTTTGTTGCTTCAGTGCTGCCTTCAAGGACTAGAACGCATACCAGATCTTCTGTGTTAACTGGCTTTTATTTTTAGTCCTTATATTTTAAAAGTTTCAATTCAGTGACTATCTGTCAGCATATTACAATATGTTAAACATTTCTTTTTATTGTATTGTCATGTGTAACTGTTGATGTGATCCATTTGCAAAAGTGATTTTACCGTGTATGCAGAAATTGGTGTGATGTTCTCAAATTGTTTCTGATTATAGTTGCTAAGTTTTCAATCTGTTACTTACTTGTTGAAAATATTCTTTTGACGGTTTTGTAGTACTGGTACCTACAATTATAGCTTCTCCTTTGTGAAAAGCTGATTAATAAGCGATGTTAATTGATAGTGACAGAGATTATTGCAACAATAAAACTTGCATTTAATTATAAAATGTTGGAAGTTTAAAAAAAGTTTTTGCATTAAGATTTTGACCAATAATTGTGTTTGCTGTTGTCACGAAGGTGCGATTTCGATCGTGACAGTGCGAGTTCTTTGAGCGCACAAAAGCTCCCCTATGTTGAACCGCACAAATTCTAGGTGTGTGTGAAGAGACGACAATAGGAACTACCCTAC
>Ga0126325_10000474_pt1 | contig 10931 bp, 12 predicted proteins | sample InaspJWI14metaG_FD_94487 | JGI IMG/M metagenome (GOLD analysis project Ga0126325, IMG submission 94487) | Marine gutless worms symbiont microbial communities from Oahu, Hawaii - Inanidrilus sp. 1 OAHU.JWI-14 metaG | ecosystem: Host-associated > Annelida > Digestive system > Unclassified...
AGTGGCATCAGCTGGGCCATATGCAAGTCTGCACCTTGCTCCAGACAGATAACCACGCCAGCAACCCACCACTCAGTTTTTTTACAGGCCGGATGCCCTTCCTGCCGCCCAACCAACAGTGTCAAAGCACTGAAGGGATACAATATAAAACACATAGTATATAAAGCACCAACACATGCAAAGAACGATGCATATGGTATTAAACAGTATGTATGGCTAGCGTGTGTGTTTGTGTGCTAGCGATCAAGCTGCATTCTCCGGAGAAGCCAGCACTGATCTTTGTGTCGAGCCGTCGCCAGACTCGTCTCACTGCTCTTGACCTGATTGCATTCCTTGCTGCCGACGACAATCCCAAGCAGTGGCTGCACATGCCGGAATCCGAGGTTTGTTGCTACTGAAACTTACTGCTGGCCCATTCATGGAACCGTTGTCATATTTTCCTTTGTTTCGTGATAATACTTTAATGGTTAAGCGAAAGTAACAGAAATGACACACACTGGCGATTGTTGTTAGTATTGTTGTCAAATTATTGTATTTGAATTTATTGTCCTTTATGTGATTATGGTATGGAGATGTTAGATTATAACGATAAGGAGTACTGTTTTACTCCGGCATCTTTCCGTAATCCATATGCACTAATTGCCACCAGAAAAGGTATGCAGGCAGTAAATCTATGCTCCAACAAAATCCTCTGGTTGTTACCTAGCAGTGGTGGCCAAAATGGTTGTGTTCTTTGTGTGGAATTACTACTTGTGTGTAAACTGTTTCATAATTCTCTGATATATGTTACATTTAATTTCTTAGATGGAGTCAGTGATTTCAAGCATAAGAGAGAATAATCTGAAGCTAACTTTGGCTTTTGGCATTGGATTGCATCATGCTGGTCTGCATGAGAGAGATCGCAAGGCAGTGGAAGAACTTTTTGTCAACCAGAAAATACAGGTCTTCATATGACTCATTTTGTTCACTAATATTTTGTGTCATTCTATCGTCAGTTTTTCTGTTTATATTTTTTCTGCATGTATCATTATTTCTGTTTACCTGTTAGCAGAATTATGCAGAAGGTTAAGGATAGAATTTGGTTGCCTGTTTCAGGTGTTGATTGCAACCAGCACACTTGCGTGGGGCGTCAACTTCCCTGCGCATCTGGTAGTCATTAAGGGAACAGAGTATTACGATGGGAAAACTAAGCACTATGTGGACTTTCCAATTACCGGTCAGTTTTGATAACAGTGTTGATGAAGTTTTGTGACTTTTCTAGTGATAATTGTGTGTCTGTTGTGCAGCATTTTAAGCATTTGAACATGTGCTCTCTAAACCCAGTTTTGGCTCGTTTTATGCTGTAACCTTGCTTATTTTTTGACAGTGCATGCTATACACCATGAATTAATTTGGTTAATTGTAGTTATTATATACCAGTTCACCTGGGTAGTCCCGGATGAAGGGTTGTTAAATGGTTGTGTGTGTAGTTACTGAAAAGCTGCTTGTTGCAGAATGTGTTAGTTACTGTGTGAATCACTGCACGTTAGGGAGTAGAGTATTATGTCTGGCAGTGGTTCTGTTGGCTGCGTGTATGTCTGTTTGCAAGCATATCTCTGTTACCACTGGTCCAAAGTTCATCAGTTCTCTGTTCATGTTACCTTCAGCCATGGCCCAGTCCTCCTTTAGTGGCATTGCAATATGTTATGTACTTCCAGTTTCTGGGTAAGATCATGTTTTTCCATAATATAATCTCTGTAGCAGCATGTCATGACTGCAGCACTGGCAGCAGCATCGTGCACAGGCTAGCACCCCTGCTGCATGCTATTGGTTACTTCTTATCCTAGATGACGACGGGCATCAAGACTGGACTTGCAAGGGGCACTGGGGACAGAGTCTGCAATGCATCATTGTTTGATTGCTGAGGTCAGACATAGTAAGCAACAATAGATTGATGTTTGCTGGATAGACGTGCTGCAGATGATGGGTCGAGCTGGCAGGCCGCAGTTTGATGATCAAGGCGTTGCCGTCATCTTGGTTCATGATGCTAAGAAACACTTCTACAAGAAGTTCATCTACGAACCGTTTCCTGTCGAGTCCAGGTGGATGACTTTGCTGTGAATCACTAACAATACACAGTTCTGCCAGATGAAGGGTATTAGTCTACAAGTGTTGATGCACAGCACTTAATGTAACAGAGTTGAAGTTTGCTTTTCCAAAAAAATTTCCCATTTTTGAGTACTGACTGCAGTTTGTTAAGCGATAGGCATTAGGTAGTGATGATGATTCAGGCTTGCCTGTAGTTAATTTACCAGTTGTTGACACAGTCAAAACCATGACCAACGTGATGCTGCTTCAGTGCTTATGGTTTGAATGTGCTTAAAACATAGTTACTTTTTATTTAATGTATAACTGTTTAGCAAAGAAAGTGTTGTCATTGATAATTAGTACAGAACTGTTGGTTATTTGTAGGCTGGTTTTGACGTCACACAGCTGAGATGAATTGACTGTGCATGTAATTTGCATAGTGTAGTTTTAAGCCATTGGGTTGTTAGTGGTGCTGGTACTTAGTTGAACATGTTAATTTATTGCGCATTGTATTGCATCGTATCTAGTTTGCTAGAAGTGTTTGCTGATCATCTGAATGCTGAAATTGTTGCTGGCACAATCTCCACAAAGCAGGAGGCAATGGACTATATCACATGGACATATTTCTTCCGGCGTCTTGTTATGAATCCAAGGTCAGTGAGCAGAGAATATTTTACATAATGAATAGCTGGTGAGGTGTTGTACTTTTGATTTACCAGACATCAGGTGTAAGCTATAGGTAATACCACTGGAGAGATGCTAGCATCTTGTCTGTATTCCAGATGCACAATTTGCTATCAGCCAGTGCATGTGGGCAGTAATACCTTGTTCCAACAAAATTCTCCATTTCTTGATGGGAGTGATTATGCCTTCAGTGCTTTGACGCTGTTGGTTGGGCAGCAGGAAGGGTATCCGGCCTGTAAAAAACTGAGTGGTAGGGTGCTGACATGGTTATCTGTCTGGTGTGAGGTGCAGACTTGCATATGGCACAGCTGATGCCACTGCCACTCACTGTCTCTTGCTCCAGTAAAATCCAGATTTGTTTTACGTTTCTGGTACCGGCTCACCTGGGTAGTCCCGGACAAAGGGCCGTTAAGTGGATGTATGTATGTATGTTGATGGGAGTGATTACTGACTCAAATTTGCCTGTGTAATTTCCATAAAATGGTTGTTTGTGCATGTATGATTTTCGGTAAGTATTTCTTTCAGTGCTTCAATGCTGCTTCTGGGGGCAACAGGAAGGGCATCTGATCACCAAATGTGTGCTCCCATTACTGTGCAAGGTTCTGTTTTGGGAACTGGCCTACCCTATAACTCCAGAAAAGCAAGCCAGTTAAACACAACCTGATGAATGATGATTTTGATGAGCATCTATGCTGATCTTGTGTATCTGCTTGCTGCAGCTTCTACAAGTTGAATGGAGTGAGCATGGACGAGATCAATCGTTACTTGTCACAGCTGGTTCAGACAGCCATGCAGCAACTTGTCCAGTCATACTGTGTCGACGTTGCTGAGGTCAGCAGCATTATTTAATGTTTGCGGCATACAGATGCATCTGTACAAAGTCCAGTAGAGCAGCAGGACATTGGAAAAAATTTGAGTGTTTGATTACAGAAAAAACTGATGTTTGTGCATCAACTTGTTGTCTAATTATTGTGTACTGTTTCAGCGACTTTTTGAGTTTATTCACACTGGTTCTTTTGCTTCAGATGGCATGTTGACGTGTGTGTTATTAACCAGTTAGCCTGCCATTGTCTCATATTGTCATATTCACTGCACCAGTTAAGGTAGATGCTTACACCATAGGCACTCAGATGTTGTAGGATCACTATACAGTAGTTATATTAGCCTAAGTGTTTGAGTGCCATTTGTTGTTTTCAAGTAACTATCATTGCCTCAGGGATAACTTCCTCGTGTTGGTTGTTTTACGTGCAGAATGATTACAGTCTGTCACCAACAACACTAGGTCGCATTGCATCGTACTACTACCTGAGTCATCTAACTGTTCGCATGTTCAAAGATAAACTGACGCCAAATGCAACAATTCCAGAACTGATCACAATTCTTGCTGTGCGTAAAGATTTTCATTCTTACTTCGTTCATGGATGCACTTGTTTGATATGCACACCAACCCCATTTAGCAGCTGCATTTGAGGTGAACCTTGGTTAGCCAGTTCCTTTGTCAGTTTTTCATCTGCCCATGCTTTTTAGACAGGTGAAACAGGTTTTCTGCAAGCTAGATGTCGTTCATTTTGCCCAGCCTCCAAGTGTCAGTGCACTGGGGGAAACACAAGCACTGACCCACACCAGTGGCCTGGCCTTGTCCTTTGTTTACCAGACTCCTATTGGAACGGTCATTTGCTTCCCATATGCTGCCATTCAGTGCTAGTATGCAGAACTAAATGTTAAGTGTAAAGGCAGGCTGAGTGTGACATGGTGATAACGACTTCACAAGTCCATATTGGCCTTGGGAATTTCCTAGAGAAATTGTGTACATCATGAGTGGAGTAGAGTAATGAGTGGTCACCAGCCTAATACTCCTGCCATTGAATTGCTCACCTACGTTATTTACTCTGCACAGTGTCTGTAAAATGAGTTTGTCTTGTTGCCTTCACCACAGGATGGCAGTGGTACTGTTCTTGAGGCACTTTTATCTTTCTTTTTGTTAGTCCGTAACTCAAAAGAGTTATGGGCGGATTTTGGGGAATAGATACATTATGGACCAGAGAAGATTTGATTAATTTTGGGAGGTTAGGGTTATTGCACCTACTGTTGATCAGTGACGTTAGTGTACTGAATGCCCTCTAGTTATGCCTCTGCTGCCCATCTCGTGGGCTGTCAGAGGTATTATGCCTTTGACCTGTTCATCTGTCTGTGTGTGTGTTCTTGGGCAGAGGCATTTCCTACCGGCTTGTCATTGACTTATAGGTTTTTAGTGTGCTTTCTTGCGTTTGAAATCTGCAACAGTAAGCAGTTGGCAGTGGTGTGTGCTCAGAATGCGCATGAGTTCTCTGACCTGCCCGTCCGTCACAACGAGGACCACGTGAACAGTGAGCTGGCTGCTAAGTTGCCGCTGTCTGTCGATCCTCACACATATGACAACTCCAACACCAAGACCCACCTACTGCTCCAGGCTCACTTTGGCCGTGTTCCACTACCAGCATCTGACTACCACACAGACACCAAGTCAGTCATGGACCAAGTCCTGCGTGTCCTCCAGGTTTGTCATTGTGCTGCACTCCCAGTGATCATCATTTCGGATTAGTCTTTGTCTTTCCATAGGCATCTGAGGGTTTAATGATATTTAATAGACATCAACTTTCGGTGTTATGCAGCAAGAATTAATCTTTGATGATGTCTTATTTCTGCATACATTTAGTACTTTAAGAGTTATTGTTACACACATTCTCTTATTCTTTTGTCACTAATTGAAAAATGCCCATAAAGTTGTGTTGTACTAGATTTGTCACCAGCTTCTTGGTGAACTGAAACTTACAGTTTAATTTTCGAATAACATTTTTGTTTGACTGGTGTCCTAGATTACTTTAGTACTATTTCTTCCCTTTGGTGCTTTGACAGCATAGGTCGAGCTTCAGAAATGGCATGCAGTCTGTTAATAATATACAGCAGTTATCTCTAAAGGTTCTGTGTTGGATATCAGGCCTAACCCAGAGGAACTGTAGATTAGAGGACCAGTTAAACAAAACCCAAATGCAGGTAATAGCCGCATCACCAAGTGCAGGTATAATCGTTGTCAAGTTATGAGCCGTTAAAGTCAGCAGACCATAATCCCTAGGAACAAGAACAAGTAGACCAACAGTGCCATGAAATATCCAGTGAGCTGCTTATACTATTGTGATGCAGCTCAAAACTGGAAGTACTCTGACTAGTAGTGCATCGGTACTGTTTGACATTGCAGGCGATGCTGGACGTGGCTGCGGATGGTGGTTTGTTAGCGACATCACTGCAGGTGATCATTCTGATGCAGATGGTGATGCAGGCTCGATGGAACCATGACAGCTCTGTACTGACACTGCCACATCTCCAAGCTTACCATCTCGACAGGCTGCGGCACCCGTGAGTTGTTGACACATCCACTTGCATGCTGTGCCTAGATCCTGCTTTGATATGACCTATTCCAAAGACACTTCGCTTTCACAATTCAACAACTTCAGAGTTAATTCAAGCAAGTCAGTATAATTTTGTGCATTTTAAGGTCTCCTTCGTAGTTAACATTAAAAGCAAAGTGAGTGATCAAATGCAGTTTTGGTGTTTTAAATTTCACAAGGTGAAAGTGGCCTGGCCACGCCTGCCACTGAATGTTAACCGTATGAGATGTGTAAAATTCATAGTTGCAGTGATAGCAATAGTGAAAACAGCGTTAAAATTGGCCAATTTTTGGCAAAGTAACTGACAAAAATTAGTTGGTAACATTTTGTGGCTCAGTGTTATTTTATTGTTGCACATTATTCAGTGCTTTGACGCTGTTGGTTGGGCGGCAGGAAGGGCATCCGGCCTGTAAAAACTAAAAAAAACTGAGCGGTGGGGTGCTGGTGTGGTATCTGTCTGGAGGTGCAGACTTGCATATGGCCTAGTGGATGCCACTGCCACTCACTGTCTCTTGCTTCAGTAAAATCCAGATTGGTTTTTCCTTTCTGGTACCGGCTCACCCGGGTAGTCCCGGACAAAGGGCCGTTAAACGGATGTGTGTGTGTATGTAGAGTGCTATACCCACACTTTGATCTGTTTTCTACTAACTGTTGTTGCTATAGTAGTCCCGGAAAAAGGGCCGTTAAACGGGTGTGTGTGTGTGTGTGTGTTGTTGTTGCTATAGTGGTAATTAACTGTGAATTGACTGATCTGTAGATTGCAGCATCGAGCTTCGTCATTGCAGTCCAGTGATGATGTTATTGACTGCCTTCCAGAACTGGTCGACTATGTGGACGGCCACCATGAACGACTGCAGGCCTTGGTTGGATCAACACTGAACAGCACTCAGATTGACCAGGTCACTTATCAACTTTGTATTATAACGCATCACACAAAATATGAGTGCATGAACTGGCTCATGTGCATATACTGCAGTATTGTACTTTTACAGCTGTTATATACAGTTCTGTAAATTCTGAAGCTGCTTCATAGACACTTTGTTGCAGTATTTATAGAACAAACTAGCGCCTACGGCTCTAGACCCGTCTTTGTATCTCACGCTTCGCGCTCGGCTGTGGGCTGGGCCGGGACTAGCCACGCCTGCCATTGAATGTTAATGCCTTGCGCGTCAACCTTGTGCGCGCGTCAACCTTATGAACATAGAAGTATAGATGTATAGTAATAAAAGTATAGATGTATAATTATTGCTGGTCGACTGAATGTCTCTGCTGGTTTTTGACTTGTGTACCAGATTGTCAGTGCCATGAATCAGCTTCCTCTGTTGGAGATCTCACTGTATGTCAAAGGCCAGCAGGATAACTTAGAAAAAGAAAAACCCGTGCCAATGAGATATAAAGGTAGACATATTGAATACCATGTGCATTACATGGCACATTGTCGTTTGACAAACTATGAGCTGCTTCGCTGATTGGTCGAAACGCCGTCACGTGACGTTGAGCATTATCATATGTTCGCCACTTCACAGTCACCCAGGGTGACATTATAATGTCACCCCGGGTGACCTCACGTTCACTAAATGCAAACGTAAGATATATTCTACATTGTTTTTGTTTACGTTTCGTTTTTTGGTGTCTTGCTGTAAGTTTTTATTAAATACAGTTTAAATCTATTAATCAGTGCGATTTTGCAGTGAAAATTAGCACTGTAATTAACACATACAGCTAACCACGAACAGTAATTAGGACTGTGTGCATTTTTAGATGGCAGACGATACTCATTTACGTTTCGCCACTGTAAGCCACTTGTAAATCAAGATTGTTGTAGTTGGCCATACGACAGAACATATGACACACAGTTGTTCGTGGGATAAGGAAATACGATAAACCCTTGGTGGAAAATGCCACACGAGGGAGCAGCCCGAGTGTGACATTTTCAACCTCGGGTTCGTATATTTCCATGTCCCACTCACTACCGTGCATCATCTGTTAATTGTTGTTTCAGACGTACAAATATGTTGTTTTTACGTTTTTCTTGTTAATATTTATGTGATGGGTGAAATTTTTAAACTTTAATTTGGTAATATCGCTGGCCAGTTATTGCTAGTCTCCGTCTCATATCTGATGGCTATAGATCCAGAGCTTATATTTTTCCAGTTTAAAATTTTCTTCACGTTGATTAGAACACTGGTTTTCACCATTTGTTTAAGAACAACCCGGGTAAGCCACTAAACCAGTACCATAAAGGTAAACTATTCAGGGTTTTAATGAAGCCAGAGATGATGGTGTGGCAGTGGCATCAGCTGCTAGTTATGTGGAGATCGTTTGCACCTTGCTATTCTTTATGACATATTATTCTTGCACCTTGCTTCAGCAGCATACAGATAACCATGCCGGCGTCTCATTGCTGAATTTTTACAGGCTAGTTTCCTGTTGCTTTCCTCGTGCCAAACTGGACAATGTCGCTGGTCAAAATTTCTGGTACATCTTTGAGTACAGATAGCAGCATCGACTACGTAAAAGTGACATCCACAACCAGTTCCTATTTCTGTTTTTCCTGTGCTTATCAACATGATGCCATGCCTTCAGTGCACTGCTTTAATGTGTTACTTTGATTGAGGTTCATTTAACTCAAGGGTGGTTTAACAGTGCATGATCAAAGTAGCCTGGCTGCTGGGTTACCACGTTTAAACCTAAATGCCATGTGGGTTGCATGGCAGATGCTTCAGCGAAAGACCGCCAACAGTGGAAGAGTTAGAACTCCATTGACCTTCTTTAGGCATGTGCAGAGACTGGTAGACATTTTGGACGTTTTATGTGACGTCTTACGTCAGTTATTTCAGTGATCTATCAATCAGTAGTTTAATATCATTGGTGATGTACGTGCCTCTACTATAAACTTATAAGGACAACTGAGTCTGGATGTCAAAAGGTTATCAGCATGTGCAAAATTATTGTAACTGTTTGCTGAGTTCCCTGTACTTGTGATTAGTGCTGGCGGTTATTGAATGTCACTGTTGAGCAGGTGGCATTAAACGACAGTGGCTGCAGCTGCGTGCAGACACGGAGTATGTCCTGAACACCACACTGTCACGAATCAACCGCCAGCAGGTACTGAACTGTGCAGTTCTTTGTCCCAATATCCGGCTTTTAGAAGTCATATGTCAAAAGGTGTCATTCTCCAGTACTGCTAAACATTAGTCAAGTTTGCTAGTGCATTTAGCTTGCCTAAAATGAAAGTGAATTTATGTGAGAATTTTTCACCTGAATAATTTATCAGTCTTGTCTTATGTTGTTACACCGTATAAATAATTTCGCCATTCAGTGTATACTTGTGTTTCGTATGTAGCGGCGCGACAATCGTGCATATGCTCCTCACTTCGGGAAACCGAAAAACGAAGGTTGGATTCTAGTGCTGGGCGAGACGGAGACGGGTGACGTGGTGGCAATGAAACGAGTTGCTTGCACTCACAAACGCTTGACGTCGGCGTCGCTGGCTTTCTTTGCACCTGAATTGCCCTGCAAAGTCATCTATACACTCTACGTCATGAGTGACTCATATTTAGGACTTGACCAGCAGTATGACATTAGGCTGGACGTTATTCCTGCGCCAGAAACAGCTGTTAATGGTGACGTTGACGATTCCCAGTTCATCTGACAGTCCGTGTTTAATTGATTACTGAAAGTGAATGCTCAGTCAACATCTATGCAGCTGTATGCTGCAGAGTCGTGATAGTAATTTGTTGTTACTTGCTAACAAGTTTGTGGGCTTTCATCATATCATAGCAGTGATGAACACTGTATTTCATATGTGTGATCCGATGCCATTGTTGCCACTGATGCATGCAGGCATGTATGTTGTGTGATTTATGGAATTTCATGTATGTGCCTTTGTCTGAACTAGTTTATAATGTATTCATAATTATTCTTAGTTTTCAGTTCCACCAGTGTGGTTTCAACAGTATAGTAATGTACAACAAACATTACGTTCTGATGAAAGCATGCTCGTACGTACAATATTAGACAGACACACACACACACCCGTTTAATGGCCCTTTTTCTGGGACTACCCAGGTAAGCCAGTACCAGAAAGGTAAAACCAATCTGGATTTTACCGAAGCAAGGGACAGTGAGTGGCAGTGGCATCAGCTGGACCATATGCAAGTCCACACCTCGCTCCAGACAGATAGCCATGCAAGCACCCCACAACTCAGTTTTTTTACAGGCCGGATGCCCTTCCTGTCGCCCAACCAACAGTGTCGATATTAGACAGTGGAAACGAAACTAGGGCTGTAGCCAGAATTTTTTTTATTGGGAAATGCATAACATACTATCAGGATTACTAGCATTGCAGTACTTACTGCAACACCCTTTTCAGTATTGCATTAAGTTTTGGTCTATATTACTGCAATATGCAACTGCAATACATGTAGGGTTTCTTAACAGATTTTCACACAGTAGCACATTTTTGCAGTGACTTACCAAACTATTTGCAGAATATTTCAGAATGACGGTGTTTCTTGTTCTTATTTTTTATATAGTGTTATTACAAGTGAGGAATGTGTTCCAAAACATAAACTGTTAGTAATGGACATGTGGTTTAAAGCAACAAAAAGGTGACGTAGGAAATTCGAGCCAAGAGTGCTTGTATGGAAGCTTAAGGAGGAAAAGACATGTGAGGAGTTTAGATGCATGGTCGGAGATAAGGTAGAGGAAGTAAAATGGAAAGGTCTGGGTGTAAATGATCACTGGCAACAG
>Ga0126325_10000476_pt1 | contig 10905 bp, 9 predicted proteins | sample InaspJWI14metaG_FD_94487 | JGI IMG/M metagenome (GOLD analysis project Ga0126325, IMG submission 94487) | Marine gutless worms symbiont microbial communities from Oahu, Hawaii - Inanidrilus sp. 1 OAHU.JWI-14 metaG | ecosystem: Host-associated > Annelida > Digestive system > Unclassified | place...
CAACCCGATATGGTATACCCGCCCGAAGACGGTCACCCATCCCAGTTGTAACCGGGCCCGACGTGCGTTAACTTCGTTCATTGACGAACTCCGCTAACCACTACGCCACGCCGCCAACCAACGCTGCCTAAGTGATTAGCTGTGTCGCTGGCTGGCTGTACAGTGGTCTGAAGGACGTCGGTCACTAAGTCGGCCATGGTTGTCAACTGAGCCGCGAAATATGCCGACTGATTGATTATCGAGGCTCGAACAATGACAGTGACACGCTAAGACGCGCTGCCCTCAGCTGCGGACATCCGCTCGGCTTTGCTCTCCTGCGAGAAAACGCCTGCCATACTGCTCTACAGCATGCTGTAACTCTTTATAACATGTCGCCACACTAATGGCGGCGACAGCTCGCATCGCCCCCGCTGTGCGGCATTGGTTGCGTCCGGTGAGCGCGAACACAGGACGAATCAGTTGTCCTAGGGATGTCGCGCAAATGCTTCCACCCCCCTATAAAGTGTGTGAGGCCTGATGGTGTAATGGTTAGGGTGCTGGCTCGCGACACAAAAGGTCGCGGCCGTTCCACTTTCAGGTAACAACCTTGGGCAAGTTGTTCACACACATGTGCCTCTGTTACCAAGCGGTATAATTTGGTGTCGTTTTACGTGGTGAGATCGGAACTTCCGAGTTTTATAAAACACGATTCACTTGATCCCAACGAATTGGCCGCCAAACGACGTTTTGATCAGTTCATTCGTTGTTGCACGGCTTATCAATGTGCCTAGAACACTATATTATAGACACACAGACCACGCTACGTGCGACGTGTAACACTAGGCCGCATTTTCGTAATGCGTGTGATGTGACTTCATGATCGGCGCACTGGCTCCGGCCGCACGGAGAAACTGCACGGCAGTATGATGATTGGTACACTTTTTAGTATGTCCAGTCCCTTCGTAGCTGTACCAAATGTGCGACGAATGTGCGTTAAGTCCACGTGACCGGTTAAAAGACTTTTTGTCAGTTTTTTTTACCGCGCGACGCTATGCTAGCGCGATATTTACTGTCGTCGTGTGTCCGTCCGTCCGTCTGTCTGTCTGTCACTATGTCAGTGTATCAAGTGAGTATGGGTTAAGCCGGCTGGAAGTTCCACACTCCTAGTGACTTCACTGATGCGGTCAGCGCGCTGACTGTCGTCATGACAACGAGAGCCCAGCTGCTGAATCCGAGCAGAACGTAGAGCCGTGCGTGACAACTGTGTCATCATTCTGACAACTAAGACTTCTATACAGCGTGCACCAATTGTCGCGGCCTATGTCGAAGTACATTGTAATAGACCCACAAATTGGAGCAGAAACGTTCCAAGAACGTGACATGAAGCAGAAACGCCATTTTTATTTCATAATTTTGAAACTATACATTCATTTATTTTGCAGAAAGTTTTTTTTAAATAAACACGTAATTTTAACAAAATTGCGTTAAGTCCACTCCATATGACCCAATTTAAGATTTTTGTAAGTTTTTACCGCGCGACGCTCTGCTAGCGCGGTACAGTATTTGCTGTCGTCGTGTGTCCGTCCGTCCGTCTGCCACAAGCCGTTATTGTATCGAAACGACTGGAAGAATCGAGATCTGTTGAGTCATTTTTGTCGCATGTTGATAAGATCGGCCAACGCGTCTATATTCCATTTTATGGCGGAATTTTTGCATCATTTTTCACGCATCCCAGTTCTTTTCGAACCCGCAACATTTCGTCGTATATCTGTCTTTCGGCGCCTTCAACAGCGAAAGGGTCATTCGCTGTTGACAGCACCATGCTGATTTATACTGCAAGTGACTGGTTTTGTGACACTAGACACTACTTTACTTTATTTTTCAGTAAGAATATTTAATCGTGGCGAGTAACTTCAAGCGGTCTGCTTTTCAAAATATAAGCTTTCCTTTTGCTCCAAAAATTACCAAATATTTGGTTAACATGTTCATTTATTGCGAACTGTCAAACCGCAGTTGTACACAAGAATAAAACAAAGCGCAGGTCTAAAATATATAAAAGTCAATACATACTGCGGTACAACATTCTGACAGTAAAATTACAGTCCGTTATTCGAGAAATGCGATCAGGTAGCTGTCTATTGTGAGGTCTATTTCTAAGACTATAATTTTGTGCAGTAGGTGGTGGCAAGAGTGTCCGTAGGATATGATTTGGGCAGGTTAAGATTTTGTTAAATAATTTCTCATCCGAAGAAATGTAAAGGTCGTATCAAAGTAGGCCGGGATATTTGTGATTTTTCTGGCGCATTCTGTAGGCCTACTCCGGCGAGACACACCTGTTCGTCTTCGTCAGCAGTTCATCAATCATTGACGTAAGTAAGCTCACCTGCTCAACACATCGTCCTTCACAGCAGACGTAACGCCGCAGCTTTCTCGAGCGCTTCTTTTGCCGCTGCGGACCCCGAGTTCTGTGCTTCTCCAATCTATAATCGTTTTTCAGCCGCGTCGCTTGCATAGTGCAAGTATCGCAACAGGGAACGAAAGTGTGCCGATACAACTGGCACAGTGCTGGTTCCCTGGTCTGGCCATTTCCAATGCCGAAATATCGATATATTTTTCAAATAAAATATACGGAAGCAAGTTGATCAAACAGCACTCGGAAACTGTTATGTTTGAAATTACCAAAATGTTGATTGCAGTTAAAAAATAAATCTGTCGTGTTATTTGTTATAATTTTCGGCGCACTTTCGTTCCCTATGGACACATCGCGGCGTCGTTGTTCTTGTTCTGCTAGGGATTGCGGTTCTGCCGCTTCTGCTGACTTTAGCGGCTTACAGGTCGACAACGGTTCCGTCTAGACCTAATATGCCACTCTGGGACACTAATAGGAAGTCGTACGTTGCAAGTCGATTGGTGCCACTGATGGCGTGTTGCTTCAATGACCGGAAGTGCCCGAAATCGCGATTTGCTGCTTTCTGACTTCGGCACTCGGCGTCGCGGCTATTACCGGCATTCGGGTCTCGTTATTATTGGTTATTATGCCCCGCCCTAGGGGTCATCAAGCGATACCGCGATCCGTCCGTCTGTCCCATGGCGCAGCTGCCTAGGGTATAGGCACGCTGGCTGCCTGCAGCTTAGCCACCACCGGCCACCAGAGATGTGCGGACTGCGCACCCGTCCGCGGATGGACGTAGATCCGCCGCGATTTTTGGATCGAACTGCCATCGGCGCTGGCATATCGTCTCGCTGTCCCCGGGACGATACCTTGTTTTCGTTCATCTTCCACTATGCGGTTCAGTGCGCTAAACGTTCAGCTGGCTACAATGTGCATACGCTGGTACACGTTACGCGTTGTCGCATCCCATCGACTCGTATCAATCATTATTTGCCTGGCTAGTCTTCGTCGATCAAACTACAAAGGTGACTCGCGGTCTGCTGAGAGGGTTAGCTAGATGATGTATGCCTAACGATGATGTAGGATGAACGCATATCGATGAGTCTGTCAATCGATCAGAAGACACTTTTGTGTTAACCTTAGGACAACCGGAAATAAGGCATGTGGCAGGCTTAAATCTTCTTAAACGAAAGAAGACATATTTTACAATCTATATCGCATTTAAATAGAGAAGTCTCCAGGTCTATAGCTTTCAGCAGCTGAGTGGGAAGGTATCGCGATACGATCGCTCTTCAGTTTGCACTACGAAGAAGTGGTGTCGCCCTGATGGCGCAGAAACAACAAGAACAGAGGTGACACTTTTGTGTTGGCTGAAGCGTTTTACGTGACAGCTCGAAACAAATTCGGTGAATATAATATTATGCCACGGAATGTTAACGTGTCAAGTTGTAGGCCTGGATTATTCTTCGAAAACACATGTTTTACGCTTAACTGAATTTCACTGGAAGTTTTTAAGACCACTGGCAGGTACTAGCCGACGCTCGGTCCCTATGATTGTTCAGGGAAGTGGATCGAAGCAGTGGGCGACTGGAGAAAGTAGTTCTGTGTACGAATGGAGAGGAGTTTGCTTCGTGGCATTAATAACAATAATAATAATAACAATAAACAGATTTGTATAGCGCCATAAGGTCGTAACTTCAGAGGCGTTGACTATGGAAATGTGAAAGGCACCCATAATACTTTCCATGTCGATATGACTGAATACCGACGAATACACAAAAACGGTGCGGTGACTTCGATGCATTGATGGCGTTATCCCATTTGCATTCGCCTAGTCGGTCACAACACCAGGTCGCGCAGTATGACAAGTAGACATAGGCTACAATATGCAGTGAATAATGCATGGAGCAGGTCGGGAGAGGCCAGCTGCTGTTGTGACGATGATCGTACTGGGAGATGGGTCCACCTCCGCCGAATCGAGTCACGTGATTATCCTATACTTGTTGCTGAAGCACAGAAAAACAGCAGAGCAATGGCGCATAGCAGGCTCCACTCCACCCCCCGGCACCGCGCACGCCGTCGTCTACAACACGACGCAAACAATACGACGAGGCAGGGGCGTTAGTCTGCGCACAACGACGCAATGACGTCACGCGCTGCAACGGTATCGGCATGCCTCCTTGTGGCACATTATGTGCAAATGTGACGTCATCCACTACAAAACCGGAAGTACATTACGTCTCGCAACGCCGCAAGAAGAGGACCGAGTCACGGCTACATGCACAAGAATTGGCGCGAAGATCCGAAGTGCAGTTCCGGAATGTATATATTGGTTTCTGAACAGTGCAATTTCATTATCGTCAGCGTCATATTAACAACCAGCGGCGCAGAGACGCTGCTGGTTACAGCTACTACACTGTGTCCCCAAAACATCCACCTTTTTATTTTTTTGAATAACTCTGTCAAAAATTAACCGATTTTAACAATTTTTGAAATGTTAAATCCTGAGAAAATTTGACACGAACGCCTTACAGATTTGTCCACCTCACCTGTCAGATGATAGCATTTTACCCTGGGAAATCCAAAAAAAGTCGTTTTTCAACATTAGTATTTACATACTTCAGATTATTTACGTTACCTCAGAAGAAAACGAGTAGCAACTGCTGTACGGCAGCTTTAGCTGTTCACTTACTGTTGTTTAGAGCTTCCTTTTGTCTGCATAGCCCTAGTGCTGAGTCTGGGGCACGCTACAGGAGGAGCGCGTGTACTGATGGATTTATCAAGGTAAAGTGGCTACATCTGACAGGTGACGTTTTTTTGGGACACAGTGTATAGTCTGCAGTGTGGCGCCGTGTGTCGCGCGGTAGTCCCCAGTTACACGTACACGACACTTGGTCAGTGAGAACAATAACGAAACTAGAAATCGCTCGAGCCAGCCATGCTCGCCGATGCAGTGTGGCACCGTCGTGGTCAAAAGATCAAAATCGACCTCTCTGTAAGCTACGCTATATACCGACGACGTTCGCTCTGCGTGCAATCATGACAGTGATCATGCAGTTCATAGCCACAGGACGAACACGAGAGTATTATTATATTATTATATTATAGAGATCACAAATACATCACAAAGCGTCAAATTACTTCGACCACTCCAGTACGGCCGTTTTACGGGTAACCTGTGTTAGCCGGTACACCAAAGCAGACAGAATCTGGGAGATGCATTTGGTGAAGCAACATTGCACATCAAATAGCCTACAGGACGCTATAGTTGTTTTTCTCAGTGGCGTTTTCTACACCGTCTCTATTGCAATTAAAGTCAAATTAATAAAAAAGGAAAAGTACCTTGACGTTTAGACTGCAGAATCCGGACGCGAATTGCATCCTTCCTTATATGGTCGTTATGCACCTAACATTTATACTCATTATTATTAGTAGTCTATCACCCATCACTCTTTTATTCCAGGCTTAAAACCTTCCTTTTCTGCAAATCCTTCCCACCGTAGCTTTCCTTTTCTTCTCCAGGACAGACTCCACGGATTCCCCGGAGTGTTTATCGATACTTCTGAGCATATCCGTTTTTTTAGTTTTCAGTTTTTCCGTTTTTCCACTTTTTAGTTGTTGGATCCGTGCGGTAGATTAAGCTGACTCGTGTTAGCTTTTGGTTGCACGTTAAAATAGCATCTCGTATCGTATCGTATCTTTCCTCTTGGGCCCACCCGAGTTCATTCCCACAACGACGTCTCGATCGGTTCAACCGTTTTGGCGCAACACACGATGGTGACTAACAGACAGACAGACACAGACCACGAAACACCGGTAACAATATGGGCCGCATTTTACGCTAGCGATCGATGTGGCCTAACTACTGACTGTATGACCAGGAATGTGCCGAGTGCTTGTGAATTGGGCTAATTAATAACTAGCCGGGCCACACACACACATACACAACATCGGCTAAACGATATCAATCGGGCATCGTACGTTCACGACATAATATTTCAAACACGACAGTAGACAAGTCCAGCATTAACAACGGTCGGTTCAGTGTAAAACAACCAAACGATTTCGAACAATTCTGCACGTCTGAATCATCGTCAGTACCGTATGCTCATAACTCGCCGACATCAACGCCGTGTTTTGATCGTTCTGCAGCTAATGACCGCCAATTTTCGAGCTACAACAGTCACCGGAAGTGTTCAAAATATCCAACAATATCCAAAAACTGAAAACGCGTCTTCAAGTAAAGTGATTCGAGAACGCTCACGATCGTCGAATAATAAATAACGCGATGAAGGACTGGTCGTCGGTACGAACCGACACTAGGATACCGATGTCACGGTCTTCTGTATCGGTCACGTCGCAGACACAATACACGTAACCAATAAGGCCGGTAAAAAATGAGGAATAAAATATTTTCTCAGAATGTCATTTACTGTCAATAAATCACTGGGCGTAAAGATGAAAGTCTTTTTGGAAAAAAAATATCTCTGGTAGAGTAGGACTAGATGACACAACATTTTGGAACAATATATCGAGAACGAACGGCAATTTGACAACAAATCACAAATCACAGAAATAACACGTATGAAGTAGACATTCTGTCGGACCGCTTTGACGGCCGACAACGAGACACACGCATCAACACGACGGCTGAACATGATGGCCGGTGATGTTGGCCCATACGTCGCGGGATCCGACATGTCGAGTCGTCAAGCTGACCCGTGTGTCTTTGGGCCTACTTCCTCAGCGTCACCAATAAGCGCTGACATAAGCTGACGTGGCGCGCCTATACACTGAGTGAAATGACGTCACAACGATCGCCATTTTGTGGGTATAACACGAAATAATTTGGGTAGTTAAGGGGCGAAGGTTTAGTGTGTTATTCGAAAGAAACTGAATCAGTTGGTTTAAGGAAATGTCCATACGATCATTAACTTACTAACAAAGCGTATTTAAGCAATATCACAGTTACACACATTTATCAGAGTTTTACCCACAGGATGGTGGCGAGAAGCAACTGGCATAGATATGGAACGAAATTACGTCATTGTCACCCAATAATACAAACTGTCGCATGCATGACTCCCACAGAGTAAAGTTTTATTCTAGGCACGTTAGAACCGCATGGAAATATGTGTGTTCAGAACTCGCCGAACACCAACCGTCCTAGATTCGCTGCAGCCAATCAAGACGTGACGTGACCAATGAACGCCCCGTGACGAGTCGTGCAACTGGGTGGGCCTGTTGCAGGTCAGCTCAATTCATATACATGGGCGTCCGCACAGATGGGGTCAGCTGACCCCCCTGGAAAAATGGATGAAAAACTAAAAAGCGAAAACATGCAAAAACAGCAGTTTTCTATGTTTATGTTATATTTTGATTGCAATCACAGCAGTCAGGTGTAGAGAACGGCGCTATGCTGACCACATTATTTATTCAGATGTACTTCAGAATGCACCTTTTCGTAGTCAGATTTTCATAATTTTCTTCGCTTCAGGCAGCAAGGGGGCATTGACCCCCCTAACCAAAATACTGCGGACGTTCCTGTTCATATATGCTGTGAACAAATCTTGAGTAGGCTGTGAGCCTATAGCGAACGTGTTCTGAAGTCCCACGACGCTTAATTTCCAACATTCTGGGTCGTAGCGTTATGCTTTGTCGATGCGCGTTATTCTTCGGCCCAAATTTTTCACGGCATCCGCAGCAAAAGGATGGCCTATGAAACGCCTGTTTTCTGGATACGATACGATACAAAAAACTATTTTAACGTGCGCTCAAAAACTGACATAAGTCAGCTTAATCTACCGCACGGAATCAACAACTGAAAAGTGGAAAAGAGAAAAACTAAAAAGTAAAAAACGGATACGCTCAGAAGTATCGGTAAACAGTCCGGGGAATCCGTGGTGTATTGCTCGAAATCGAGTCGGCACCGTTATCGGAAGAAGGAACGGAAGGCTGTCAGGATGTCTAAAGTGGTTGTCGTATAGGCCTGTACGTCCGGGCTGGTTAAAGCTTCCATCACAGCACACAGGAAACGAAAGTGTGCCGAAAATTATAATAAAGGGCACAATAAATTTATTTTTCAAACTGCAATTAGCATTTTTGTAATTTCAAGCCATAACAGTTTCTGAGTGCTGTTTGACAAAATTGCTTCCATACGTTTTATTTGAAAGATATATCTACATTTTAGCATTAGAAATGGCCAGCCCAGGGAACCAGCACTGTGCCAATTGTATCGGCACACTTTTGTTCCCTATTAACTGGCCTGAACTATCGATGCTCATATACCAGGCGTTAATTGGTCACGGGAATGTCACCTCTGTCGGCGGGCAGGTAACACTGTGTGATCTCATATGGCACGTGAGTTTCCAGGGCGGTGTGGCAGGTTAGACTGCGAACTGCGATAGCCGTATACTTTACTTTACTTTACTTTACGTGCGCAGTCCAGTGCGTCAGCGTCACGACCTAGGGGGCCTACTTCGTACCGATTGGCTACGGACACCGCAGCAATAAATCAAGGTCGCATAGTTCTGAATACGTGCTGCATTCCAGCGACACCGTTCACATTGCAGTTCGTCGCGTCGCGAACTGCAGTTCAGTTCAGTTCACGTGCTGTGAACGAGCGTTGATTCTCCAGGTGTGCGGCGGGGGAGGGGGACGCGGCGACTCAGACCACGACCATCGTAATCGAGACGGCCGTCGTCAGACCATGTCGTGCCGGGCGGACGACGCGCGACCGCGGCGGCAGTACACCGTGCCGCCGCCGCCGCCACCGGTCGACGACGACGGCTGACACGTGACGGCCTCGACCAGGCGACGACGGAACTTGGGCGACAGCAGGCAGTAGATGACGAAGTTGACGCACGAGTTGATGTTGACGAGCAGCTTGGCGGCCGTCTCCAGGTAGAAGACCACGTCACGACAGGTGTGCTGCACCTGCCGACACACAGGTAGGTCATCATCATCATCATCTCCAGGTAGAACACCACGTGACGACAGCTGTACCGCGCCTGTACGCAGCGCGGACATGAGTAGCCTATGTTCGATACGATACACTAGTTGAAGGTGTGCTCGAAAGCCGATAAAAGCCAGCTTGACCTATTGCATGGAACCGACAGAAATAAGAAAGAAGAATAAAAAGAAAGAAGTTGCTAACAGCGAAGCAGCATCTGTAGTGAGCGGAGTACAAGCCTCCGCGTACCAAATATATATTTGAATATAGGCTAATCAGAAAGCAAGGCTGAAGAATAATACTGTAATCGTGACCAAACCACGCAACTGATACTACGAGTAGGCCTACCGGCGTCGTAGTTACACGATCAGTCGCCCGGGCAGAACTGGCTCGGAACCGCAACAGCACTGTTCAATAAAGCTCTGACAGCGTACTGGTAGTTTGGACGGGGAAGCACGTGGCTTTCCATTGTGTAGCGGATCTAACGGTTACTGAACAGCCCAACGGACAACGCGAACGGAACACTTGGCCCCATTGTGTGCTACCCAAGAAGCACGGTGATGTCATGATCGCTACGTGGCGTGCCTGGCGTGATCGGTCGATCGGTCAATGGTCGCCCTACGACGCAGAGCAAAAGAACTAACGAAAGGAATTAAAAGCAACAAGTATCAGCTGTTGCTAATTGACCCGCGCGACGCGACAAAATCGTGCTGTAGACAGAGCTTGACGATATCTGCGATAAACTACAGTGGTCAAGCATCGGAGCTCGGAGGTATTATCAACTAAGTTGACCGACGACGGTCCAGTTTATCACGCTCTGAGCGTCCACCTTTCTTGAGCTAAGTTGACAGCACGTTCGACGGTCGATACGCCGTGGCGAAATTTTCTAAGTCCGGAGTTTAGGAAAAAGTTCCAGGCGGAAGTACCCTCATTTTTTGCAGATAGCCTAATTTCCTTAACGGTCCGATTCGACATGTCTAAAAGTTTAGTCGTTTCGACAAGGGGGCAAAAAGAGACCCCCCAACTTCTTTCAGTGATATCTTCGTCGGTACTAAAGATATCCTGGTGATGTTTATATCACCGCAAAATACAAAAAGAGACAAATCACGTGGTTTCTTCCTTAAATTTCTACAACTTGTGAAAATTGTCATTATAACGCATTAATCATGGGCCTGTTTTTTCGCCTCTATGCCTATAGTCACTGCAGTCGCGGTGTCTTCATCGACAGGTGTCTCCGCTATGCCCATCTTCGCGGCATCGGCGCACGCCTGACATCCCGTTATCAACTCGCTGTGTTCACTGCAGATAGATGAGCCACAGTTGTTGCGTGCCGTCATCATCATCATCATATATTCGTTTATTTAGAAGTTGACAAACGCAACTCATACAAATTATACAAGTATACAAATAAAAGGGAAATAGAAAAATGGTGAACGATTAGATCTAACACAAATTACTAGTAAAAAAGGTAAAGTTTTCCCATACTCGTTACCGAGCGTTGGGCCCGGAGCTGATCCCGGTGTACAGGCAGTCAGCCCGCAGGTGACGTGAAGTGAATCACGCCATAGACCCGGCAGTAGGC
>Ga0126325_10000477_pt1 | contig 10903 bp, 9 predicted proteins | sample InaspJWI14metaG_FD_94487 | JGI IMG/M metagenome (GOLD analysis project Ga0126325, IMG submission 94487) | Marine gutless worms symbiont microbial communities from Oahu, Hawaii - Inanidrilus sp. 1 OAHU.JWI-14 metaG | ecosystem: Host-associated > Annelida > Digestive system > Unclassified | place...
CAACCCGGGTAGGCCGGTACCAGAAGAAACATTCACCCGCTCACACCCATCCTGATCAGCGTACTTCCTTTATCACCTTTCTCCATTTGCAACGGTCCACAGCATCCTCTTTATTCAGCTTACGTGCTGGACAGTCCTCTCGGACAACCTCTTTCCAGGTCCTCTTTGGTCTGCTGAGTGCCATGCTGCAGCAATATACATACTCGGCCTGGCTAAAATTGGGAACCATGTTACATTCTTTGATGTTTTAATGTGTTTTAACTAGTCGTCGGCGTTAACGGCTTCATGTGGCTTGTATTTCTGGAGTTAAGATATGGGTCTGTTGAAGGAGAAAATGCATCGACGTGAAAAAATTAAATACAGTGCACACTTATATCACAAGTAATGTATAATGCCTGCCTCTGTTGACACTGCTGACATAGTATGTAGAGCAGGGTCTATGCAATGGTCGTGCGTTCGTCTGTCCACCTGTCCCAGCATTCACATGCCTCTGCTGCAGGTTTGCTGCTATCTGGCAGGCAGGAGATATTGATCATCGATTGTGGCACAGCCGACGCTCAGTAGCAGTGGCGCTGCAGCACGGTACTCAGCAGCAAATGTGAGCAGTGTCATGTTGACAGCTGACGTAGGAAGCTGAACACAGACTTGTTTAGAGTGCATCATTTGAGTCATGCAAGTTTCCGTTGGGAATGAAATTCTAACATACAGTGAAAAAGGGTGCACGGGTCAAAAAATTTTAGAGCCACGTTACATTCTTTGATGTTTTTACTGGCTTAATGTGGCTTGTATTTCTGGAGTTAAGCTATGGGTCTGTTGAAGGAGAAAATGCATCGACGTGAAAAAAATTAAATACAGTTGTTTGCAGTACAGCGCTGTATTCAGCAAGCTGGAGGTCATGCTGAAGACTGCATGATGCTTTTGATTCACTGTTGCTGTGCCACAGTCCATGACCTGTGGTAGAGCCAGTAGTCTGTTTAGTTAGCATCTAAGCAATTTGTTATTCATATGCGTCTTGTATTTTGCTATTGTTTATTTGCGTAATTATTATGTCAACAGTATGTTTCTTTTCTCTCTGATCCAGGTTTGATTTTCTACTACTCAGTTATCAATTGCACATCACCATAATGAACCTGTAGCAGACACCACTGTGTTTGTCTGACATTTCTGCTAGTGTTTATATTTTAATTTGTATTAGATGTATGTAAGTATGTAGTGTGCATTTGAAACTACTGGACAGAGTTGACACAGATTGATCTCAGCTTATGCTATCATGTAGGATAGTCTGTGTTAGTATTTCTCTGTGTTGTCCAATGGTCATTACAATGCTGTTTTTCAGTAGATGCTTTTATTGTTCAAGGCTCTAGAGATTGGGCAGTGTAGGATAATTATACCTTAAAACGGCAGTTATGCTTCAAAATAATTGCATATACTTATTGCACCATGATTTTACATTACGTCATTTGGACTTCAATTTGCATGTTATTGGTGACTAAGTAATGAAATTTTTGCCTGCGATGAGTGCAGAAATTTCTCATGTAAGTGAAAATGAAAAAGTTGTTGATCTGTATAAATTTTAAGATACCACTGAAGAAAATTATTCAGTTTTTCAGTCTTAACCTTTTTGATTGCTACCATAAAAGTTCGATTAATCAATGCTAATGATACTGGTTTGGCAAATTTCTAAAGCATGTTGCTCTTTTTACAACACAGGTTCTTATATGCAAGTTAATTAATGACTGCTGCAGACTGTGTTTGAGTCGTTGCTGTGTTTGTCGCCTTTAGAACTGTGAAATTGACATCCATCTCTGATGAATCATCACCGTCATATTTTTGTTCTGCACTCTATCCCTCCACTCCTCTTACCCAAGGCATTACGTTTTGGGGCTGTCTGTCCATCCATGTGTGTAAGTGCGTATGTACATGCGTCCATGCATCTCAGTGTTGTGTGTGACAAAGGTGTAATCTTCAAAACAGACTGAATTTAATTTTGTTCATCTCAGAGCGGACAGCTTTGATATTATGAAAATCTGTCAGATTGATACATTTCGACTGGGTCTGCTGGTGATACAAAACAAAAGCTATGTGGAGAAAATCAGCTTTTAAAGCAGCCATTTTGCAGTGAAACAGTGTCAAAAATACACAGATGCAGAGATGTAAGCTAAGTGTAGTGACGCCGCTGGTCAGTAGGCCTGGTTGGCACAGTGTGGTACGTTGATGTTTGCTGAAACTAGTCGTCTGCATTTCGTGATGTTGACAGCATCGTGCAGCTTGTTAGCATACTGTCTGCACTGCAGCAGTGTGCAACAAGAAGCGATGGCTGTGGACGGGTGACATGTCGTGGCTACCTCCACATACCCTTCATTTACTGGAACGTACAAGTCTGGGAAAAGTGGGGTAAATACCCAAAACCAAGAATAACAAATGCCTGGAGAAGTGATTATCAGATAGTTGTTGGCCATGTTGTTGACTCGGCATATTGTTTGTTGATGAAAATGTAGCATCTAATAGAATAGTTGCAGTCAGAATGAATGTTTTGCCTTTTGTCGTTGTCTGCAAAAATTGAAATGACAATACGATAATCGTTTTACTGTTGAAGGTCTGTTGTCAGTTAGGTCTAAATATATGCTGCAAGTTCTGTTAGCACACTGCTGAGTGGATGAGCATAAGCGGCTCATGAACAGTGTTCACAGTTTGTTGTCCGTTGCAACAGTATTGCACTCATGTGCTATGCATATCTGTTTCAGTTAACTGTATGTCACTGATTGACAAAACGAAAACGCGAACACCACTCGAAGCTGTTGGTGTATTCCGCATTCAATCTTATTAAAAATAAAACACCATAAACTGCATTCTTGATTAGATTAAAGCAGCATTCTATTGTGCCATACAATACAGCGCATATTGCATGACGCGCCTTGCGTTGTTTTTATTTCTGTAACTTCAGCATAAGCATCGCTGTTGCTGTCCTGACTCTTCAGATTCTGCTGGCGAATCAGAAAAGGCTACGGACAAGAATCGGCAGGCAGTAAGTCTAACTAGCAAACCAAGCAGTTAATTCATCGCAAAATTGTCCATGGATATACACTAATTCGATTCACAGCTGCTCCCCGTATGCCAGCCGTTTACAAGACTAATTTCATGATTACAGTTTACTCGGGTGTTAAAACAAGCCAAAGCAAAAAAGTTTGGCGTCGCGACGTTTTTCATGACATGCTGTGAGATCAGTAATAACTTAGTCGATACAATCGCGGTACAAAAACGACTGTTACTGCACACATCGTCGGGAGAGTGGCAGCACACAGACTTGAAGGTTGAATGAATTTCGGTCTTCTGTTAGAGTTAGCATGCGATGATGACGAATGAACTGCAATTGAAAAAAAGAATCGTGATAAATGGCGTATTCTGTGAAACAGTGGCGGATATTTCGTGCAATTCTTACGGCGTGATAACAGCTGCTGAAGATCACAAATAAGCCTATACCGTAGTAAAGAGCAAAACAATCGAAAACTGCAAGCACAGACATGGCTAGCAAACTTTACGCACTGCAGTTGATAACATATGGAAGTTGCTCATTCTGACGAAACTCAAATGCGGATTCAATAGCACAGGATGGCGCCGGAAAAAGTGGGCCATGTATAATCTGCATTAAATATTTGCTCAGTCCTGGTTTTAGACCCCACGGTATGTTTCACTTTACTGAGAACTTAACTAGTTTCTTTCGGGACTTTCGTCATTTTCGTGCACCCCATCTTTCGTTAACTGGCAGTGCAAAAATTAAAAAATTTATCATCAAATATAAACATGTTCATTAAAACGTCGCCGAATGACGTCAGAAAAATATTTAATGCCAACAGCTTGCAAATAATTTTCATTTTTTTGTCTTCACTAAACCCTTTCTCGCGGATCTCCTCCGCTAAAACATGATTGTTCACTTTTTCCTGCGCCACATGTATATGCCTATACATTGACCCTTTATTTTCGACATTCGATGCTGCTTTAAAAGATTTTAACGTCGCGAACTGTCAGCAACAGTATATATTCACTGAACTGTATACAAATGTCGAAATATTGTACAAACTATTACCGAGCGTGTAAATGCTAAACCAACTAAATCATTATGTCATTTGAGAAAAAACTGACAAAATAACTCAAACAAACCAATCCGTAATAACAATCTTCATTACTAGACATCATATTAGGCTATGTACACACAGTATAAATTTAATAATTTCCTAATATTCTACAGTCATGCACCGTGTCCAGGAAAACGCTCCCTGTCGGTCTTGCGGTAGGCCTTTGAACACGTCAATTTATAACGTGTCGTTTTAAGATTTTTCTCGGCGTTTTGAAGAAGCAATGCGTAGTATGCAAGCTACCCATCGAAACCACCAACCGTTGAAACCGGACTATGTACGAGTAGGCCTACACTTCACGGACTGCACCTGGCCTACTGAGCATATCTGTCTTTTGGTTTTTCATTACATTGTTTTTTTTGTTCCCGTGCACTAGATTATGCTGACTATAGTCAGCTTTTGAGCGCGAGTTAATATCCCCTATCGTATCATATCGTCGCGCCGTCCTAGTTCATAGTTCCTGATTTCTCTAGTTTTCTCGTTTGTAATATTTTACTTGTGTGATAGAATATGTAGGCCTACCCAGTAACTGTTTTATTGCACGTTTTAGGGCAGCTGTTAGTGTTCTTGTCGGACCTTGCTGTCCTGCTCTTCTAAAATGTATCGATGTAAATGTGCATACTGTTGTATTATTGGGCAAATAAAATGATGATGATGATGATGATGATGGCGCCCCCATGCTCAGTAATCGCTAAATTACTCACACGAAACTCATGAAAGAAACGCTACAGAATAAAACGCTTTTTCTCATAATCATTCCGAGAAAAAGAATCAGCACATTTGCTAGGAAGATACACATATGCCACGATACGCTGCGTAAAGGATGCCAAAATGCAACACCGCCGCAAGGAATCACTGGAATGAACTCTGTTAGCACACCAGGAAGTGGCGTGCACGACGAAATATACAGTAGGCCTATACGTTCCGGATCGCATCTCAAATACTCAAAATTTAATTCAACTCTTCTCTGGTCCATAATCTGCCTGTTCGCCAAATTTCACGAAAATTTACCCATAACTTCTCGAGTTACCCTGCTAACAGACAGACAGAGAGATAAACAAACGCTGATTAAAACATTACCCTTGTCAAGCTGTGGCAGAGGTACCATCATGAAAATTAATAACACAAACCTACAGAAGACAATCAGACCTGGAGAGAGCGTTTTTTGGACCACGATGTAGTACGAAATCATCATATAAGAAACCAGAAATAGGCACAAGCCTATAAAGCAGACAGGGTTAATTGCTAACGCGTGATGACATCTTAGGCCTATCTCGGTACATGGCACGCCAATTCACAGGCCTGCTCAGTGTCAACAGAAAAACTGAATAAAATATTTGAAGACACTGCGATCGTAATTTAGCAACGACAGCTGAAATCTGGCAAGTAACGTTGCATGCAACCTTAACAAACTGAAACACGCAAGCTTAATTTCGCACAGGGAACGAAAGTGTGCCGATACAGTGCTGGTTCCCTGGGCTGCCCATTTCCAATGTTGTTCAAAGAAAATATACGGAAGCAGTTTTTGGTCAAACAGCAATCGAAAACTGTTATTGTTTGAAATTACGAAAATGCTGATTGCAGTTTAAAAAATAAATTTATTGTGTTGTTTATTATAATTTTCGGCACATTCGTTCCCTATAATCACTTTCACTGCGTCACAGGCCGAAAGGCCTACCGCATGCAGTTTATACGTGGCACTACTTGAGACTCTCAGTCTCAGACCTACGTCGTTGCCGGAATAATTTTATGCATGACACTAGCGACACGATTTGCATGCAGCATCATTCTTGACCGGCGAAACTGATATTTCCACACACCGATATCAAAATACCGTCAAATGTTTGCGGCTGTTATTTTGACGTAGGCCTACATGCATATGCCTGATCAAAACCAAGCGGCAATGCCGGTGCGTGGGTGCTGATACCGTATTATACAATAATAGGCTACTTGTAAAAAATTTAAGCAGCGATAATGTCTAGTATGAAATGATGTTCTTTATACAGACGAAACTAAAAGCGATCATGAGGAAGTCAAAGCGATGCAGCATCAGTATGTACAGTCGTACACGAAAAATGTCATTTGAAACTTTGCACAATCACCAATGAAATCGACCGAAATAACACTACCACAACCAGTTGCATCATCAGTCAGTTCAGTCTGCGCTTAACTGTTGAAATTATGTAATAAATATATAGATAGCGCTGCAATAAATAACGCGTGCTCAATAAATTATAGATATTTTCTAGAGAGATTATGTACAAATGTTTCAAATAAGCCGTCATCGTACTAGATATATATGCTACAGCGCGTATGCATCTTTCTAATCCGGGACTAGCCGTACTGAGCCGTGTTACCGACGCCGTCGTGATCATCGTCATAATCATCATCGAATCGTGTCACCCGGCGGTCTTGCTATCTTAATCCAATCCGCTGAAATGACGCCCTGCCAATCAATCAACCGATCGATCGATCGATCGACGGATCAACAGGCAAAGATCACTGATGACAGACTAAAGTTGGTCACGCGACCGCTGTCAATCATTCGTCACGTGACGTGGCCACAACTCGGTGCGCGTGACGTCATTTCCTCTGCACACATCAACATTGACGCAACTGCCTCAACTATATGGCAGAGCAACAATTTGTTACAGTGACGGTAGCGACAACTCGCATCGGCGCGTGCTATTATTTGCGTCCGGCGGGCACGAAATGCGTCCATTGTCCGAGGAATGTCGGGGGTACTGTCAAGTTGGCCGACACATTTCCCCTAAAATGCCCCTTTCCGTTGGTGGACCAGGGCCCCCATCTAATACCTCCATCCGTTCCTTAGGCCCACGCAAATCTGCCGCCCAAATAGCATATCGATCGGTTCAGTAGTTTCTGCGAAGCTCACGGTCGTGATCAAAACACAGGCACACAGACAGACCACGCTACAGTGTCTGTAGCAATAGCCCGCATAATGGCAATAGTGTATGATGACAATGTCAGATTATTACGCGCTCAATAGCTAATGCATTCGAAAGCCGAGTCAGTATCGTACTGACAAACCAGTTTTTAAAAATGCTATCAGCAGTTATTGCGCGGTACAGGTATATACTAGGGCTGGCCAACTGCTGTTGTCACTTAACTGCAGGCGTCTGTTGCATTGCCTGAAACCTATCCGTCTCCAGCTACGTGATAACGGAAAGTTATGGCTGCTAAAACCAAAGATACTGCGTCTTTGGTTAAAATAAGATGTCGCCCCGATGACGGCGAAACGATATGTCCGCGCGCGCCCATATTGGCCACTTCCACTACAACGCCCAATCTCTAGAGCACACACACACACACACACACACACACACACACACGTTTAACGGCCCTTTTTCCAGGACTACCCAGGTGAGCCGGTACCAGAAAGGTAAAACCAATCTGGAGTTTACTGAAGCAAGAGACAGTGAGTGGCAGAGGCATCAGCTGGGCCATATGCAAGTCTGCATCTCACTCCAAACAGACAACCACGCCAGCACCCCACCACTCAGTTTTTACAGGCCGGGTGCCCTTTCTGCCGCCCAACCAACAGCATCAAAGCACTGAAGTCATCAAAGCACCCATCTCTACAGCGATGAACATCTACTGAATAGACATGACTGTAAATATCGCTATGGTCACGCTGACTGGATCAGCGCGCCAGCAAGTTGCAGACGCTGTAGCATTAGTTAGTTGTTGAGTAAGTTACGAAGTCATGATCGTGAGAGATGGATGATGATGAACGTGAGGTGTAAATAAACGATATGTACAGTGTACATACTACAGTCGTGTGATGATGATGATGATGATGATGATGATAATAAGATGTTGATGATGAGAAAAGTCTCCCGAAGAAGAGACTGGTGATTTGGTGAACAAACTGACGACAAAACATTATACGCTCGGCCACCTCGAGGACAGCAACACAGCTAAATTCCCCGACATGGTGACAACAGCTATTTCCTCCGACACTGAGCAGCGGATTCGACTTGCAGCGTCGTGTTTCCTATTTGTGTTCGACAGTAACCACAGCCGTAAAACTCGCCGGGACATGGAACAGACGGACGGATAGATAGACGGACGGATCGCATCAATGCTTGCTTAATGCCCCACGGACAGGGCCTAACAAAGTATCGCATCGGGGGCGGCGAGACGATATGCCCCCCCCGCCGATGGTACATGTAGTTCGACGGTGGCATGTCGTTTCGCAGCCAATCAGGCCATCGGCGTCAGTCCATGGATCCAAACGTCGCGGCGGATCTACGTCCGTCCGCGGACGGGTCCGCAGTCCGCACATCTCTGGCGGCCGGTGGTGGCTAAGCTGCAGGCAGCCAGCGTGCCTGTAGCCTGGGACAGACAGACCGACGGGGGAGTGTAATAAGCCAGTGCAAAGCACGAGTCGTACGCGACTGCACGTGCACTTGTTGGCGAATGATTGATTAGTCTCACGGGGTGCGATACAACAGCAAACAACAGCGACTAGTAAGTAACGGTGCACAACACGAGGATATCGCATCTCAACACGTCGTTATAGCAGAACAACTACAACTCGTGCCCACATACACGCCTACTGTTAGACCAGCCAGCGACAACATCACACTTCAGTCATGTGTCTATACTTATACAGACCGTCGTGCTATAGCTGTATAAGGGGTCTCGGCCAATGTTCACATATATTTGGCAAAAAATCCCTGTTAGAAGAGAAAGATGAGGTACGGAGACAGTGTAGATAACACTGTTGAGGAGAACTCTAGCGTCTTCTACCTAATCCAAATGCGCTGGTTGCCGTCAGCGAGGGCATGCGGGAAGCAAAATTTTGCACCAACAAAATCCTCCAGTTCTTAACTGGTGACGGAGAAAGATACGATTATTATTATTAACAGCAAGTTGCGACATCCGTAGTTCGGTATTAGTGGTGGTCATAGTGTGTGTGTGTGTGTGTGTGTGTGTGCGTGCGTGCGTGCGTGCGTGCGTGTGTGTGTGTGTGTGTGCATCGAGGTGTACAAGTATCTACACAACAAGGCGCCTGGACACTCTGCCAACCCGCGTTCAGCGGTTCCTGGCCGCCGTCACCTACGCTCGGCTGGTCGTGGCGAACTGGACTCCTCCGTGTCAATCTGGCCATGCACGGGGGACGGGCGTTTGTCTCCGACGGTCCTACATCCCGGAACTCTCTGTCTGACAGTTTCGAGAACATCAACCTTATTCTGCAAACCTTCAAACGCCATCTGAAGACCTTCTTCTTTTCGTCATACTAGCACGCTCAGCGCGTTTGAGGTTTTTTTTTACAAAAACGCGCTATATAAATCCACTGTTGTTGTTGTTGTACAGTATAGATTATTATTTAAGGGAAGGAAATGTGTTCTGAACCTAAAACGGCAAACCTGCAACTTGGCAGGCGACGACTCGGCCCAAGCTATCGTGCACCTGTCATAGATCTCAATATCGTCTGAATGACGCATGATCTAGCTCCAAATAACCAAAATACATAGACTATTCTGTTGATTAGAGTCTCACTGTGTTCGGCCGTCGTCGCAGACATCGTACAAGCAGAAGTGAAAAAATTAATCTGCCGAAATACGTTTAGATCAAACTGAAAAATAAAGCGTGTATAACTAAAACATGAAAAACGACGAATAGGTGTATGTTAAATCAGAAAGACGTCGATAGCCAAGAAGCCAGTCGAGTTTAGGAGCATGTGTAATTACGCACCGCCAACATTTCGGGCGGAAGAAAGTATAGTCTGCTTCGCTTAGTTTAAAGCTAGTACTTCTCAGTCGACTACCGGCGCCTGAACTAATTTCAGAGATGGAGCACATGTCCCTTGTATCTTTCTGAGTTTCGGCGTCCCTGGTGAAAACACTTGGTGAACGGGACTGAATATCGGTGCCGAGTTTAAACGGAGGACAGAAATCGACAACGGCCGTCGGACACAACAGATTGACAACACTGTGACCATCGAGCCAGCAGCCATCACCACGCCGACACAATTCAAACACTTACTAATTTCACCACCATCACATCATCATCCACATCACTCATCTTGTCTCAGCAGCCCGCATCGCTGACTGACGCACCGTCGCATCTGCATGCGCAACAGTATTAACCGAAACGCGTCATTTGAAGTTGAACCCGAGAATAATTTTAACGCGAACATCGTTGACTTCAGTTCTCTGAAGAGTTTTAAGAGATCGCTGAAGAAAACTGATACAGCTATCGTCTTATCTAAAAGACTCGTATGTTTAAAATTTTTCCTGGTATCAATTAACCTCCAGTTTTCTAAAAAAATAGAAAATAAATGAAAATATACGACAATAATCTTTGCTATTAATGCCCAGTGTCATATTTACTTCACTGTATGTCATGCATTTTTACCGCGCGATGCTACGCATCCGCGGTACTAGCCATGGCCCTGTGTCCGTCCGTCTGTCTGTCCGTCACAAGTCGGAGTTCTACTAAAACGGCTAAACGTAGGATTACACAAACAACATCGCACGATAGCCCAGGGACTCTAGTTTTCTGAAGCCAAAGATCTCCGCAAAATTCGACCGGGGTCACCCCCTACGGGGGCGCCACATGCAGGTGGGGTGGGTCAAAATCGGCAACTTTCGACAAATAATCGGCTATATCTCGAAAACGGTAAAAGATAGCCTGCCGAAGAAAAATCTTCCCTGAAAGGGGCGTGGTCAGGGTCACGTGAGCAATTTCTACATTGTGGACTTAGAAAATTTCGCCAGAGCAAGTCGTCGGTATACAGG
>Ga0126325_10000478_pt1 | contig 10902 bp, 4 predicted proteins | sample InaspJWI14metaG_FD_94487 | JGI IMG/M metagenome (GOLD analysis project Ga0126325, IMG submission 94487) | Marine gutless worms symbiont microbial communities from Oahu, Hawaii - Inanidrilus sp. 1 OAHU.JWI-14 metaG | ecosystem: Host-associated > Annelida > Digestive system > Unclassified | place...
CCATTTCTCTGCTACGAATATTCCTACACCATCGGTCTTTGCCTCATTTCCCATCAAAAACAGCTTATACTTTTTGCCTATAGCACCAAAGAGCCTGCAATCACTCCTCCATCTAGTTTCTTGCACACACAGAACGTCCATCTGCCCCTCCGCCAGTGCCTCCACAAGCTCACCCAATCGAGCTGTCAGTGAGTCCACGTTCCAGGTACCGACCCTAAAGGCCCAGCCGCCCCGCGACTTGGGCTGTGAGTCCGTCGAAAATTGGCAGCTATCATCCACATCCACCTCGTCATTGTTATTATTACTCAGCCCGTAGGCTGATGTTCATTTTACCGTCCCACGAAGGGTGGAAGGCTAAGTCGACCTAAGCACTGCAGTAAAGGTGCATAGCCCGTGCTCAAGACTGTATATCGCAGCCGCTGTCGCAATAAACACAACTGTCAGCGGCGTGATTCGAACCTGGGTCCTCTCACACCGCAGTCAGATGCTCTAACCACTCGGCTACTGAGACCTGCTAAGTGCATTAGATGTTGCTTATTGTTACAGATGTAGCGTGATCTGACTGTCTGTCTGTCTGTTGGTTACAACCATAAGACCTGCAAAAATGGATGAACTGACCGAGATGCTGTTTGCAGTACGGACTCATGGGGCCCTAGTGACCATGTATTAGATATTCCAGCGGGAAGGAAGGGGCACTTATGTGGGACATACTTGGGGAGTGGGCATGCCCAGGCAATATTGTCAACGTTGTTCACTAGGGTTTCAGCAGCAATGCGGCCTCTGGCTACCAGTATATGTTATAATTATAGATGTATAATAGAATCTTGAAACACATGGCTAATGATTATATCTATTGTACACCTTCACATATGGTATGGAGACAGTGTAGATAACACTGTTGAGGAGAACTCCAGCGTTTTCTCCCTAATCCTAATGTACTGGTTGCCTTCAGCAAGGGCATGCTGGCAGTGCAGTAAAACTTTGGACCGTCAGAATCCTCCAGTTTTTAACTGGAGGTGCCAGCTGATGCAGGTTGACCCGTATAAGGGCCATAAAATGAGTGGTTGGTTGGGGGTAGACTGTCACATAATTTCATCATCACCGATGTGTACAGGACCCAGTTTCGACACCAGATTGAATGTCCTTTTTACTAGAATAGCTATCTCTGCATCAGACTGCTATTAGCTACGCTTAGTTGCTTACGGCACTTCCAATAATAGTGCAGCATTCCTAACTAGCTGCCAACACTATGTTAGTTTAGTTCACTGGGTAGTGTCACATCTCCACTAGGATAGGTTTAGTTAGATTGACAAGTCTTGTGAACCTCAATAAACACGCCTGTTTCTCCCTCCTCTCCAACAGACAGCATATGCGCCGTGATGTTTGGCGACTAAAAAGGTAAAGTGTGCCATACCTCGTGAGGAGTGTAGGTGAGCCCATAGGTAGATAAACCACAGAAGTCTGTGGTGCATGGCCAGTGTAACACTGTACCTACAGTTACCTTCCCAGGTGCAGGACATCACTGCCCCTTGACCGGTACCAAATTATACTGCTTGGTGACAGAAGCACATGTGTGTGTACAACTTGCCCAAGGTTGTTGCCTGAAAGTGGAATGGCCAAGATTCGAGCGTGTTACCTTTTGAGTCGCAAGTCCAGTGCTGTAACCATTATGTCTGCCACCAGGCCACGATTGGTGGCTAAGAGGGAAGATAACCAGAACTGCTGTGTGCTGTGTTGTGCACGACACTTGACAGTTGCTACATAAGCTTGATAATGTCACTGTTGGACAGTGGTAAAAGTGGACCGAAGGATCAGGTGGCACTACACTACTACTATACTTCACCTTCGCATTGGTGCACGACTCACGAGGTATCGAAATTGTAAATTTCACAACTTCGCTCGCACTATCAGCCGGCACGTTGATGGCATCAGCCGGTACTCCGTACCGCCTAGTGCCGGCCCACTTTTACCCCTGCTGTTGGGCAGTTTATAGACGTAACTGTCCATGAACTGGTTTGTCCAGTTACCGCTCAGTCAAGTCCCCCCAGGGGTGAAAGTGGGCCGGCACTAGGCGGTACGGAGTACCGGCTGATGCCATCAGCGCGCCGGCTGATAGTGCGGCAGCCGTTGTGAAATTTACAATTTCGATACCTCGGTGAGTCGTGCACCAGTGCGAAGGCGAAGTATAGTAGTAGTGTAGTGCCACCTGATCCTTCGGTCCACTTTTACCACTGAGTCCATCTGTTGCAGGTCGTTTGAGATCGTGGCACCTGACGACCTGGTGGTGTCTCCGCCAAGCAAACCGTTCATTAACGACGACGCTACCGCAGCCCGTGCTCCTGGTATTGATAACCCGGCGTTCGACCGTCTGTTTCCAACTCCCAGCAGCAAGCCCATGCACCCTAGTGGCGCCGGCGGTGGTGGAGCGCGGTCGTACGAGAACCTACAGGTCTAAAAGCGTTTTTCACATTTTTGCTCTTGTCACGTTTTTTAATGATTAGAAAACTTTTGAACATTTTTATTATAAAAAATGTTAGTCAGTACAAAGTACAAATGTAACTTGACATAGTACTTTAATGCTTTTTGCATTGTTTGGTTTGTTATTAAAATAGATCGGCAGTGCAACATTGTAAAATTATAATAAATAAAGCACATACAGTAATACAGTATGCAGAACGTTACGTTATTTTACATTGACAGATGGTGAACGTTTCTATCATATGTTTAAACATATGCTATTTTTCGACATTTTAAAACGTTTTTTTAACTTTTCTGTTTAACATTTCTTGCATGGCTGGTGCAGGTGGTGCCACCTGGTGAACGAGCTGACCGGCGTCTCAACCGGTCGTATGACGCGAGCTCGTACCTGCCTGGCTACAGTGCTGCGGTGCTTGGTGGACGGCAGGGCTCGGCGCCGGACGTGCGACAGCAGCGCAATGCCACCATTCACTTCAACACCGACACGCAAGCCATCGACGTCTGACTGCCGCCCAGCGTACTGAACTGATGTCGACAGAGTCTACCTGAAAACAAACTGCTCTTGATCAGTGTCGCCTGATGATAGTGTAGTGGTTAGAGTGTTGGAAACGCCACGGCTTCAAGTCCTAGCCGTTAACACATGTAAGTAAGTAAGTAAGTAACAAGTGCATAGCAGTTCGCAAGGTTGCCACACCGCTATGGGAACTCACATGCCACATGGGATCACACAGTTACCTGCCAGCCGGCGTAACCTGGCAGTATATTTTGGTACTGAACAAAGGGCTGTAATGCCCAGTGGCTGGGAAGGCAGCAGTGGGTCTGATTTTGCACTGACTGTGCGACACATACTTCAGTGGTTTATTCAGCTATACAGTCTCATGGAGTAATGGAGATGAGCACCCCACGTACACTATTCATGGGGCATGGCGCACTTTACGTTTTACCTCAATAAGGATTTCGGTCACATCGACTGCATTACCATCCTTTGACTTTGACCTATGCGCTTAACTCTTAGTCCATGGCAAGCTATGGTCATGAGCCGTGCACATGGAAATTATCAAACTCAAGGGTAAGTCGGCTTAGGAGCTAGAGTTGAAACTGGCAGATGAGCACGACCGCATTTCATTCCCTGTCGATGCAGTTGTTGAATTTGTTGGTCTGTCAGAGTGTGCAGTGCCTTGATGCCTTGGTTTGAACGACAGGATGAGCATCCGGTCCATAAACACGTGCTCTGCAGTCTGCTGTACTTATTCTCGGGTGTTCTGTTTTGCGATTCTGGTTCAAAGCGGGAGCAACAAAGAATGATATTTTAGCAAAATCGTAATCGCACACATAAAGTTGTTATTTTCGTTCAAAATGATTAATGTTTTTAGTGGCATATCACTCATGTTTTATAGTTTACTGCTCAGCTGCTTATTATTATTATTGTTACCTCTGCTTGTACTTCCACACATAAACATTTTTCTTCAGTTAAAAAAAAGAATCAAACGTTTTCGTGTTGTAAAATTTGCAGCGATCATGTTTCTTACTTGGTTCAGCAAATGTGAAGTTGAACTTCGAAGTACAGTTGTAATAAATTAATCAATTGAATAGTAATCAGTGGCAGATCCAGAGGGGAATTCATCCCCCACCGGCAAACTCCAGTTTTTTGCCAGTCACTAGCTTACTTAATTTGATGCAATGCAGTGAAAACCAAAATTATTGTCTTCAGTGCTTTGACACTGTTCGTTGGGCGACAGGAAGGGCATCCGGCCTGTAAAAACTGAGCGGTGGGATGCTGGTGTGGTTATCTGTCTGGATCGAGGTGCAGACTTGCATATGGCCCAGCGGATTCCACTGCCACTCACTGTCTCTTGCTTCAGTAAAATCCAGATTGGTTTTACCTTTCTCGTACCGGCTTACCCGGGTAGTCCCGGACAAAGGGCCGTTAAACGGGTGTGTGCGTGTGCGTGCAGTGAAAACCAAAGTAAAGCAACAAACTGCAAATCAAGTACTTTTTGAAAACACTGTATTGCAGTATGTTTGGCAAATAGCTACAGCCACAAGCAATTTTTTTACTCAAAGTGCATAATGTTTGGCGACTGGGCTTTGCCGAGGCCCATGTGGGGAGCTTACAGCACTCCCTTAAATCCCCTGGCTGTATTTAAGGGGGCTGCTTTGCGGCAGGGAAGGACAGAGAAGGGAGAAAAGGGGTAAGAGAGAGAGAGGAGGGATCACCCCTGTGACCAATTCCTGGATCCACCACTGCTAGTAGCTGTAGTAGTTTTGTTTACCGCGTGCGTAATATAACGGTTGATGTTGCTTGGATCATGTGTTGCTGCTTGTTGACTGTTTACTCAACAATTGACATACAACGCTATGCTCTGCATTTCTCGCGACTGCTTGGACAATATAACAGAGGTTGTGCTTAGCAGTCGCGAATCTCTGTATATTTTATGTCTTTTGATAATGTGTATTTTTATGACTATATGTAGGACATATTTTACGCTATGTATTATTTGTTGACATGAAATACACTCTTTACTCACAAGCTGCTGCTGTTTTCTAGTTTTGTTTTCGTTTAATATACTTGTTTCATTGTATTCGCATGCACCGCGTCAATGAAAATTCCAGGTTTTGTCACAACCATCCTTTCATGTGATGTAAACTAGGTGTGCCCAGCCGCCATATCTCACGTGCAGAAAATGTTGGTCCAGGAACCAATATTGTAAATTTGAGCTCGGATTTGTAGACTGCAGTGGCAGTTATCTATGAACTTTGGCAGATATGTCACACTTCACCAGAACTCACGTGCATTATGGAGACAAACTCTGCAGCAGATTTGATGAACTTAATTGGAAAAAATATATGCATATTTGTAAATTATGTAGAAAGAAAAGAGTCCATTTAATTTATTATTGAATTTTGTAACTTTACAGTGAAAAGGCACGTTTAATCTCGGTGTGACAGTGACAGCTCCTGCACAGTAATAGCCATCACAGCCGAGCTGCACTCGATCAGCTGTGAAAACACTGTAGTGACGGGTAATGGTTAACTAAGTTAGTTACAACTATTTTTAGTTACAACTATTTTAATTAGCCCACAAGTTCAGTAACTTTAAAAAAATGTTTTTAGTTAAGCTAAAATAATTGTCATTACTGAAACACTGAATGGCACGACATAAGCAACGGCCTTTGACCACTTTTCCTAGCCAAATAATTACCCTGGCATTTCCATTATGCCTTCAGTGCTTTGAAGCTGTTGGTTGGGTGGCAGGAAGGGCATCCGCCAGTAAAAAAAACGAGTGGTGGGGTGCTGGCATGGTTATCTGTCTGAGCGAGATGCATACTTGCATATGGCCCAGCTGATGCCAATGCCACTCACTGTCTTGCTTCAGTAAAATCAAGATTGTCCAGGATTACCCGGGTGAAAGGTAAAACCAAAGGGCCGTTAAACGGGTGTGTGTGTGTGTGTCATTTCCATTACTCGCCTCTAATTTTCTGCCTTCTCCAGGTTAACCAGAATTAGATAAGTACTAGATGAGATTGGTGTTGATTACACAGTATTTACTGCAGTAACACGACTCGGTATACAAACTGCCATGCTTTATTCACTCTTTGAGCAAAGCCACAGACGGGCAAAACAAAAATATCAAAAAAGAAACATAAAAATGCAAACTTAAAATGCCCGTATAATAAATCAAGTCGCTGGTTCGACCATAGTGGTAATACGACCACTGTCATATCTGCAATACAGAACACATTCGTCATGCAATTCAACTGGCAAATGAAAGCAACAAGCAAGCACAATACTTCTTACTGCACCAAAACACCTCACCGCGCACCAGTCTCTTCACACAAACAAATATCTCTCTGTGCAGGTTTAAAAGCCGCAGTGCATAGTCAAGCTAAAACGCAGGTTTCTTATAGCTATTTAAAAAGCATACAAGCATGGATGTTACAGTAAGGTCATCCAGAATGAGATGATATTAAGCAGACGTCCTACAGCGGGTTAGGAACAAATGATATGCAACAAGACAATGTGCTGGGCACGTCTTACTCAAGAAACACAAGAACAGCATACAACAGAAAGTGAACTAATGAATCAATTGTCATAGACAATGGAATGGAATGCGACAAAGAATCAAACTTCACAAACAATCTTTCAAACAGCGATGGCAATAAAGAAGCAACTTGGCATTCAGAGGCAAACTGCCTCAACGTCTCGACTCTCTTGGTCAGCATCACAATTCAATCACCTTATCACACCACCTTCCTAGAAGCAACATTTCATGACCACAACTTGCTCAGTATAGCACCAGAAAAAGTAGGCTCTGGGCCATAAAAATTCTCGACAGGATGTGACAACACTTTGTAACTTTGACACCATCTGTGACGCAAACAACAAAATGGCTTTGGCAGTGACACAAATGTGTTTGCATGTTCTTAATCATCAAACCAACATGTTCAGCTGTTGCATGCAACAGCTGAACAAGTCATTTTGTGACTCCCTTGCAGGTTGCAAAAATTTCAACAACGTAAAAAAAGGTAAAGGTAGCCCATACTAGATTACCGAGCATAGGGTTCCGGAGCTGATCCCAGTTCTTGGCATTCGGCCTGCAGGTGACGTCAGTCATAAACCCAGGGGTAGGCTGCCGTTACTTTCCGCCAGGCCTGCAGTTATCCTCGCAACCCTTAATAGGGTTGCTACCAATTTTGCTGCTTGGTGAACAGAGGCACAATGGGTGTGAGCAATTTGCCTAAGACTGTTACTCGACAGTGTCGCGACTGCGATTTGAACCCGCGCCTTCTGCGCCTGAGTCCAGCACGCTAACCACTCGACTACAGAGTCAACCACCTGTCATGTGAGAAAGCTACTTTAAAGTAGTCTGAGAAATTAGTCCAAAAACTTCATTTTACAAATGTATTTGTAACAAGCGTATTTGTAACAAGCAAACAGAAGGGCAGTCTGATGATGGACGGAATTAACAAGAATGTAGTGCGCTTCGTAATAGCATTGCATGCAAAAATCAATTACTTGCTGTCTACTATACTGACCTGGTTATCCACTTAATACTGATCTTCTATTATCACTATAAAACCAACTATAAGCACAAGTGAATTCAATCAAACCTCTAATGGTTTTCAAACATAGCATCACAATAGCATCTAATGATAGGCAAGAAATTAACCAATAACTAGCACAGTAAATTACAGGCCAAAATACACTCTGCATAACTTATTTCATCTGTAATAAAATTATTCACATTTAGCTGTTTATATGAAGATTATGTCCCCAAAAATATTTAATAGGGAATAAGTAGATTCAACCTCCTAAGTAAAAGAATAAAAATACATCTGAGAGAACAATCTTAAGCATAATTAAGCAATAAGGAGAACGGCAGAAATAATAAGTTTAAAACGCAAGTTTCAGCCTATAAATTTTCAAAATAACATAGCAGACTGACATCATAGAAGGCTAGGGAAGTCCAAATTACAGCTAAAATCAACGTCATAAACAATGTTTATTGCATCCTCCATTAATGTCTTATAATTTCACTGAAATCAGACAACTTACAATAAAATTCATAAAATTCAATTTGATAACCAAACTCACGCATTGGCGCTGTTTTGAGTTACTCAAATTTCTATTAAAATCATACACTTTGACACAATTTGTCAGATATTTTACGAAACTTTACAGCAACATGGTAAATGTGAACTATGGTATATCAAACAGCAAAATAAAATAATGTTCCAACCAATATTACTAAACATTTATAGCTGGACTATATATAAATAAGCTATTTACACCAGTAGTATCTCAACGACAAATACATAAGAGGAAAAACAAATAAATAACCACCAAATAAATACCAGCTTTGGCCAAAATAACCATTTCCTACAATCGGTGTTTAACACACGAAAGGCACAGTAAACATATGGAAGTATAAACACACAATGAAGGCAGAAAATACATTTATAGAATGCATAAAATATCACAAAATAAGTTTAGATGAAAATACAGACTGAACTTCAAAAAATACAGAACCCGCTGATCAAAGCTAACAAAATATAAAAGAGTCTAGATTTGTGAAGCACCACTAGTCTGAAGCTTGATGTATGAAATATACATTCAACAAAATAAAACCAGTAATACTTTTTACATTACCTTTAAATAAAAAAGACTGAATATTCATGAAAATAATAGTTATGGAAACACACTCAAGAAAAATAAGACGGCTCACAAAAATTTGCAGAATGTTGATAAAAAATAAAAAACAAAATTAAACTGGTTTACTATAATGTTTATTAAATGACATTGTGAGTTGGTACATAAAAGTACCATACGATAATGCAGTGGCCCTTAATAGGTGAGCTACTGAGCTGTTACACGCAGTACAGCAAGGACTGCCTGCAAGGTCAAGCAGCCTGCTCAGACAATCCTTGCTGTAACAGCCCACCCACCTAGGACTAGTGTGCGAAATGATGTCATTATCAGATATCTAGAAAATAACTTAAAATATGCAATCAGCATAATTTAGTAAAGGCTGCAATTCACAGACATGATTTAAACCATGATGCACTGATGTCCAGCCTCTATGCAAACAGCATCGTTATGACGAAAGTAAAATAGGGCAAGAAACATAAAAAGCAAAACGAGAAACATAAAATGCAAATGTGTGATTGCTGTGCATGCAAAGAAAGCAGGTGCATCAAGACACACAACAAAAAGCCAAAGGCAAACAAATGAGCCAGGGTTTTTCCCGGTGTCAGAGGCCAGGGTTTTTCCCGACATCATGCTCTACAGTGAGCCAGCGCCCAGCTGTGCACTGTAGCCGACTCTTGCGGCCATTGACGACGATCTGTTGTTGCGCATGAGTGGCTTGTGGTAGCAGGCAGGCGTGTCTGAGCGATGGTTCATCTGCCAGCACGTGTGGCAGTAGTAGCGGAAACATGAGAAGTTGCGGCAGAAGTAAGAGCCTGGCTCACGTGCACACACGTCACACACAGACTCCTCCAGGTACGGGTCGATTTGGATCTACACGCACAGACACAAACATCACGCAGAAGTAACAGGTTTTTCCACGACCCACTTAACCAAAAATATGTGTCTATCATTGCACACAATGTCCTGCAAAACAGCACGTAGCAGTTCTGCTATTACCTTTTCTCTTAGCCTCCATAACAAGTGTATAGCAGTTCGCAAGGTTGCCACACCACTACGGGAACTCACATGCCACATGGGATCACACAGTGTTACCTGCCACCCGGCAGAGGTGACATTCCCTCCATATAATCGTCATAGCTCAGAGCATGTCTACTGGAGAGGAGAGGGAATGCACAGCAGAAAGATGGGACATTTATTATTTCACCTTAGTTCAATCATTAACTACAGTTTAATGCATATTCTCTTAGATTTTCTGTGGTCAATATTAATGCACATTTTACTGATCACGTCAGCATAGTTAAAAAATTCGGTCGGGTTCATCCACCTGCTTTGTTTCCATTCTAGCTTTTAGACTGTCTGACCTGTGACCTTGATTTTTCGCAGGCGTATGGGTCATGACGACATCTTGCCAGGAATTGGAAATCAAGATTATAGGTCAATGGTTAAGGTTAGCAAGGGTAGTAACGTGATCAGTCTGTCCTCAATCCTTGATTAATGGCATTTTTTTCCTAAGACTTGATTTACCCTTAATTCCTTAACTACCACACAAAAAGTACCAAACTTCAGTATTTTCAGCATTATATAAATGAAACACTAACTGGTCTCATCCAGCAACTCAACTTCTCTCAGGTGACAAATTTCAGAGTGTCTGACCAGTGTCACAGCTTGAATATTCCCTTCATCTTGACTTAATTCAGCATCAGCGAAGTAAAAGACAGATTTTAGCTGGAAAGCAGTGAAACAATTTGATGTGCTAAACATCTCACTCACCTTTTTTGTGAACTTTGCCGTCTTTATCTCAACAAACGCTGCTGATACGGCTTTCACGTACGACTTGTACGAACTGAATGTCACTCGACCTGACCCTGTTGCACAGCCATTCCACTAACATTTAGCATTACGGTCAGACGCTGGGGGTGTCATCTCAGAAAAGAACAACTAAGGGGGATACTGGAGAGTTTCCAGCCCAAGTCTAAAAGAGGAGACAGGGAACTCAACAAGCATTCAAAAAATTAATAACTCTCCAAGTATGGAAGGAACAGGAAGGAACTTTTGCCTTCAGTGCTTTGACACTGTTGGTTGGGCGGCAGGAAGGGCATCCGGCCTGTAAAAAACTGAGCGGTGGGGTGATGGCATGGCTGTCTGTCTGGGGCAAGGTGCAGACTTGCATATGGCCCAGCTGATGCCACTACCACTCACTGTCTCTTGCTCCAGTAAAATCCAGATTGGTTTTACCTTTCTGGTACCGGCTCACCTGGGTAGTCCCGGAAAAAG
>Ga0126325_10000480_pt1 | contig 10893 bp, 5 predicted proteins | sample InaspJWI14metaG_FD_94487 | JGI IMG/M metagenome (GOLD analysis project Ga0126325, IMG submission 94487) | Marine gutless worms symbiont microbial communities from Oahu, Hawaii - Inanidrilus sp. 1 OAHU.JWI-14 metaG | ecosystem: Host-associated > Annelida > Digestive system > Unclassified | place...
CTACTGTATTTATTCGCCTCAAAACACACGCACACAATGTAGCACAAGCATTCAAAAATAATAGAGGCTGGTTGCCACAGAGGCACGTACACCTATCAATGCTGGCTGCCCCTAAACCGCAACCGTCACCTAACCTATAATATCCCTGGCCTTAATTACCCCAACCTTAACCCCAAACACTAACTCTAACTCCTGACTCTAACTTCTAATCCTGACCCCCAATAACCCCTACCGCAGCCCTAATCAGTAACCCTTTAACTCTAAACCCTGAGCAAAGTTTCGTTCGTAGTTCGTACACCCGTGTCGAGATGACTGACCCCGTCCGTCAGTCCGTCCGTCTGTATGTCCGTTTCGTATACCTACTTTGATGTCCCAAAGGCAGGGCTGGCAAAAGTAGTTTTTTTTAGGTTTTAGGTTTTTGGGCTTTTTTTAAAAAAACCTAACATCTGGAAAAGTCCAAAATTTGGGATTTTTAGGATTTAAATTTTCACAGTTTTTTTCCTCAGAGAACTGTAAGTTTAAGTTGCTTTTCAAGTTAGTTTGACTAAATCAGCAATTTTATCAAGGGTATGTGTAGTTATTCCGCAGTTGGATTTCTAACATACTGTCGGTACCACAAGTAGGCTACACCTTAAAGCGCTTTACGAAATATAAAGTTTTAAAAACCTTTAAAAACCTTAAAAATCTAAAACCTTTTAATTTTTTTTAAAACTTACGTTTTTCTAGCTCTGCCAAAAGGAAGATTCGTATTATATAGCAGGCAGATGTCCGGGGCGGGGTAGAGGTAAAGGTAAATGGAGTATAGCAGTTAGCAACTAGCCTCACCGCTACGGGTCGCGTACCATATGGGATCACACAGTGTTATCTGGCACCCGGCAGAAGTAACATTCCCGCCGTTACCTCAGCCGAAGCTGATACTCGATTTAGCGACCCCGGAGGGATGCAAGGCTGAGTTGATCTAGCTGGTTGGTTACACACCGAGATGGTATACCCGCCCGAAGACGGTCACCATCCCAGTACTAACCGGGCCCGACGTGGGTTAACTTCGTTCAATGAACGCTTCGATGAACGCTGCTAACAACTACGCCACGCCGCCATGGGGGGCAAATGTTCAGTCACACCACGTATCTCTTCCTCTGGCTCTTCCCACGCAGCTTGCTAGCGTGCACAGATTAAAGACGTAATCCAGGTTGATTAGCGGGGTCGCGGCTCGACCAGTGATAAGCCACACAGTTAAATTTCACGTGCCGAGTGTGCTACCACATCAAATTCGATTTTGTCGTCACGGCTATCGATCTCGACTCTACATTCCTGAGCGCACATGTCACAGAAGCGATCTCATCTCATAAATGACCTCCTATTATGTAGGCCTACCAAGTGGAAAGCTAACCTCTGGTAACTCACTCCATTCAAACTTACCTAACACTGATAGTGCATTATGTCCAGTAAAAGTCATTCACCGGCCACACGGACAAATGCAAGTTACAGTTATAATAAGATTAGTGCAGTGTCACAGTGTCACTTGACGCAGTTACTGTTCACAGTTACTGCATTGCGTCAAAACAATCAAGCTTTGTTTCGGCTTCCGGTTATTATTGTGGTCACTGGCGAATAAAAGATTAAAAGATTTTCGGTACGAAAAACTTAAATCAAATTTGCAGTACGTACAACACAGAGGTCTTTATAATCTAGTGAAGATTTAGTTTTGTGATACTCGTTATTCATTTTGTTAGCCGCGTCGCGATGTTGGTCTCCTTGTTCTTCGTGTTCTTACCATTGGGGATTACGGTCTTCAACGGCTTAAAGCTAAATTCCATTACACGGACCCGACCGGACCCGCACGGACTTTGTCGGCGACCCGCACGGACCCAACGGAGTTTCGCCGCAAAAAAAACGTCCGTGCGGGTCCGTGCGGGTCGCCGACAAAGTCCGATCGGGTCCGGTCGGGTCCGTGTAGTGGAATTTAGCTATTAGTCTGCAGCTCGACAACGGTGCCACGTACACTAGGCGACGCGGCTATTATCCGCATTCGGGTCTTGTTACTCCGCCTCGGATAGAGGAGCGGAGTATTGTGATGAGCGTGTCTGTCTGTCTGTGTGTCTGTCCGATCATATCTTTGGCACTACGCGTCCGATCTTCACCAATTTTTGTGCATGCTACCTATGGCCGTAGCTCGGTCCTCCTCTGGCGGCGTAGTGATACGTTATGTATTTCCAGTTTTATGGATGACGTCATAATTTGCTCATAAGCCAAGGTTGTTCGACGTCGCCGCCCAGCCGAAGCGCAGTGCACACACAGCCTTTGGCTTGGCTATAAACTGTGCGCAGTAATACCAGTTGCAGCCAACGGATACACGGCACTAATTTTTGGGCTCTTGAAGTAACTTCCCAGGTGGCAAAACCGGGGGCGGCATCTGCGCTTTATGACTGCCTTGTTGCTATGCTACTTCTAGCACTGTGCTGTAAATACAGTTTTCGCAGTTACAGTCGACATGGTGTGTTTGTGGAAATGACGACAATTATTCGAATCACGCTCCGGATCAGCCAACACGATCTGACCTGCGGGCGTATGAGCGAGGCGTTACGTCACTGTGAAATCAGACGCCGACGCCGCAGCCGCAGCGTCTTCACATATTTAATATTGCAGGCTCAGGTGTTAGGCTGCGGATGACGAGCGACTCGAGAAGATAAAGCCGACATCATTTATTACCGCCTAGGCCCATTGATCTACATCTCCTAAAATTACACCTGAACACCTGCAAGTATAGGCCTATGAGATTGAAGAAGACAGCAGAAATTCACGAGAATGAGACATGTGCTGACAAACGTCTCTGTGTTCACAAGTACATGTATGTACTTTTATTTTGAAAGTTTACCTTTAAATTTTACAGGTTTTATGACATCCTATAGATGGGCCTAGTCATTAATGTAGTTTTCCGGTTGTCCGTCACTCCGTCCGCCCGTCTGTCTGTGCTGCGCACGTGCGTATAACAGAGCAAAGGTATTCTGCATGCTGTCGACTTCTAGTTTTTCCTAATTTTACATAAATAGGCACGTAAATGTTACAAAATAATAACTATATGAAGACCGTTATTATATTGTTATGGGTAGGGTTATTAGCTAGGCCTAATTAATTCATGTCACTTGTATAACAGCGGCAAAATTACAGAAACACCAGTAACCACGGCAGTGGCAGATAGCGTTTCAAACTATTTCCTATTTCCCCCTGGGAAGTTATGATTAGGCATATACAGAGCGCAAAAATTAATGACTAAAATCATGACGCAAATGTAGACAATTAAGTTTTGAACTTACAGTCTTTTGCCGGATAAATCTTCAATAACAACATTCTGTACACCTGAAACAGTAGGTGTCATCACCAAGTAATGCTGTATACGTTTAGTCCTAATGATGTCTGTTGTGCACAGATCTGCACTTCTCACACAAAGTCCACTGGTTTGCATGAAAAAGATTGCGTGCCATATCACAATTATTGGGCACCCCAAAGCAGTTTTCTGTAACCAGCGAAACTATTTTGCCTGCGTATAATTTCGCCGAGAAACTCACAATGTCACGCCCACCGACTCGGTCGACAATCCACTTTGCGTTTCTAATCGCGTGTCGTGCCTCACAATCGTGTTACGTGGGACAGCCGTGAGCCACCATGTGTGCTAACGTCGCTCATTGTCGAGGCTTAAACTTGTCAGATGACGTCGGCGCACCTGCAGCTGTGCACCAATAACTCTCGCAGGCGAGTGTCTGAAGTCTGCTGGCAACCGAATCGTCGTCAGCAGTTGCTTACTTATTTAAACCGAGTTTCTTCAGTTCCGATTGAATGGGAGACGGCATGGCTTCCTCGTGGCGTCGTTCGCGTTCGCTGGTTGCTCTTTTTGTTTTCACACCAGGTTTTTGAGGTCTGCCTCTTGTTTTTACTCTCTTCCGTGTCCGGTTTCATGGTTGCTTATGTTAATTTGTGTTAATACTGTGAGGCAAAAAGGCCATTAACCGCTTGTGACATTTGATTGTGAGTACATGTATACTTAAATGTTGGTCCAGAAACAGATTCGTTAGTTGATCGCAAGCAGAAGACATCTACAGTAAATTCTGTGTAAAGTGCACATTATGAAGATTACTGTTAGAAAATTGCCCAGTTTTGAAATATTATCGAAAAATCGACAAATTCATCTGCAAAAGTCACGTTCAGCGGACAGACATTAGTGAACTGCCACAATCTGAAAGTGGTCGCTTTTCAAAAAAAATTAATCTGCCACTGCATGTTTGCTTTTTGGAATTACACGGAGTTTTTTGTTTACCCCATATCGCGTCAAAAGGACGATACGCCTACTTAAGCATCTACTTTCTGCAGCTGCTGAGTGCAAATACAAATCAACTAAGTCTTCATGAAGATGGCACGACGTTCAACTGTTACTGCTAGCAACTGTTGCCCGAAGGCAAAGGCTCTATGGGACTTAGCGGTGGACAACGTCCTGTTGACATGACCCGACCCGACCCATTTCCAGTTGCCGGTTCCCGTCACCTGACCTAACCTGACCCAGTCGCGAGCGTCCGATTGTCGTCTCGTCTTACGATAATTGTCGACGCACAACGAAACGATCTGTGGATGATTGATTGATGCCTGAGCATACAGTGTCACTCACAGTTCCAATGTCGAACTTCGCGTTCCTCCTCGGCTGTCAGAAAACGACACGCTGATATTGGATAGCGATTTCGCAGTATTGTCACAGTGGAAGAAGGCAGAATAGCAAATCAAACATTACGCTGATACCATTTATCAACAGGAAGAAGAAACTTAGTCGGTTATGCTGCGCGTGGCAATACACTGCCAAGATTATTATGTCCCACCCATAGGGGGCATTTGATTAAGCAGTGATCCGGTCCGTACGTCTGTTTGTCTGTCTGTCTGTATGCCCACAGCTCAAAACGGTGCATTTTAGAGTTAACGTTACTATACAACACTAATAGTTAAACCCCTGTGAAAGTGAAAGTCGAACCCACTGATCAGCATGGCCATACGGCAACCGTGAGTGGCAGAAACGGGTGGGCATATCGTATCGCAGCATCGCAGCCATAGGGGCGATACCTTATTAGGATATCCGGATTAAGAATTGGAGAACACTGTCTCAAAGCCATCGACAGAAAGACACAGAAAGTGAATTACTGGTTGTGCCTTAATACAGCACCGGATTTTATGTTAGGGGCATATCCAAGCGAGCAAGATATACGGTGATCTGAGACATTGACCAGCTATAAAATGCATAGGCTTACAGCTGTTAAACCGTACACAACACAGTCGTTTCATATAAAACATCTGTTTTAACTCGCCGCGTGTTTGCAAGATTGGGGGCCGTGTCTTTTGGCTCCCAGCAACACCAATGTGCACAAAAAGGCCTTGTGCTATCGCATTTACTACAGTGTTTGCCGCCCGACTTTGAAAATTCGTATTCAGCCTGATGCCGTAGCTGATAGGACGGCTTCCGAGTTCTGATCTGTGTCACCGTTGATCAGCTCTGGTCGGAATCACAACGTCGTCATCTTGCAGTATTCACGTTACCCTGTCAAGATGCTGTCGCAGCTGACGTCGGAGAGACTTGATATCTGGTGAATGTAGAACATTTGCCCCTTCCCCAAACATTTGTCCCCCTGACCAATAATCCAACTCTAAAGGCCCAGATGCCTACGCAATACCACCGTAAGTGCTCATGGACCTTAACCCAACGGTAAACCTATACCATCACCTAACCCAAGCGACCCTAATAACTCTAACCCTAACCGAGGGGAAGATGTCCGCGATGCTGTTTCCGGGGTGGGGCAGGTGTCCGGGAGGGGCAGGGACAAACGTCCGGTCGTGATCGGCTACCTGGTCGGGCCTAAGGAAGAACTGGCCGCCCGGTCGGAACCGTCATTCGCAACGGCAGCAGTGTCTCGTGTTTTCAGTTCTGCAAACACGTCGAGTGTCATGTAACTGTGGGACAACAGTCATGGCATGATCTGGCAAACAGTCAGTCAGACACAGACGCGACAAAACATTTGCCCCCAGGACAGCTGCCACCTCCCCTAAACTACCATCTCAAACTGTAACTGTACTGCGCCCTTGCCGAGAGTCCGAGGGCACATCACACATCAATCATCAGTCTGTATCCCGGTGTCCACAGGCAGATTGTGACACAAATGTTTTCATTCCCGACGTCGGCCACCGGTTGGGGATATGGTTAGGAGTAATGGGCTATTGATTAGGGTCTGGAGCTATGATTAGGTTATTAAAGTTAGAGTTAGTGTTGGGGTTAGAAGTTAAGGTTAAGACTATATGTAAAACTGTCACGTACTTTACGTTCTTGATAGTTTTAAAATATTTTAACGTTTATATTACAAAAACGTCAGCACAAATGTAACTCGAAATAGAATTTTAATGACAAATGTCTTGTTTGCTACGTTACTTGAAACAGACGGGCTGCCACGTCATAAAATTATAATGGAGGAAGGACAGAGTATCTAGTATACATACAGCTTTATTTCACCATCTTATATGGTAGCACAAAATAAACGAATTAAACAGCAAACAGATATAAAGCTTTTATTAAGCATACGTAATAAAAAAATACAGCCATACAAACGAACCGGATCAGCGCAACATTTGACATTTGGCAGTAGGCCTATGCAGAAAGTTAGTTTATTTTACGATGACAGACGGTAAACGTTCTTTGTTATTTTTTAAACGTCTTTTATTTTTTTCTCCTATGCATTTTTAAATATATGGGATTGGGGGTAAGGTTGCTGGGGTTTATAGGTGATGGTAAGGGTTACGTCATGTCCGCGATCGTAGTTTTCGGGGATGAAAAAAGGAGGGAGGGGCACATGTCGGGAGGGGAGCAAATGACCGGAGTTCCAGACAGACAGCGGACACGGTGCGCGGACTAATTGAATAACACTGGTCAGTTATAGTCAGTCCTGAGCCCATTAATTCTCCAGCAGTGCGCACGTCTTGAGGGCGATAATGTTGACCGATGTGAAACACTAATGGAAGCCGCTGCGTCGTGCCGTCCCACGACATTCGAACGCCGCAATATCAACGTTTCCCAATGTCGACGCAGTGTGTACGTTGATCTAAAGATTACAGAACATTGTAAAAATCGTCGAACGCTTGACTGTTTGATAATCTTCAATCGTCGCTGTAATAACCGGTAGCAAACGGTAAAAAACTTAACTTAACTAAGATATGAAACAGTTTGCGTACACATTATTTCGCACGTGTCTTTCTTTTTCTTTTGTTTTTAAATTCTTGTTTTGGAGCTACAAATTATGCGAATAAGGATGTATATATAATAATATTGCAACAAACTACTCACAAATTTACTTTTAAAACTGGATCTTTTTGACCTTTTCAGTGGGTAATAGAAAAAAAGACGTCACTGGAGGTCGCACCGACCACCATGCGGCTAATATTACCAATTTGCAATTTCTAATTCAATTTCTGCATCGCTGAACTAATTTTCCTAATCTCACATGCAGCTGAAAAAGGACCGTTTTTCTTACAATTGTCGATAAAAATGAAATACGGTGCAACGGCTGCTACGAAGGCAAGAGTATGGGACAAGTTGCTACAGCGATGGTAGAGACAGTCCGCATCGACGCCGCCGCACAGATCGTTCCATCGTATTCGCCAGTTGACGTCGCGCACCGGCATCTAACGCACTGTTCCTTGAGCCCTAACAAATTCATGCCACAAACGGCGTCTTGGTCAATTCCGCCGTTTTGCGTGGCTCACTGTCGCGATCAGCGGACAGACATACACAGACAGATGCACACCACGCACATTGGCGGCACTGCATGGGCCGTTTATCTAGCTAGTGCCGAGACGTGGAAATAGACCACGTGACAACGCTAACACTAGGCCGCATGGCGATGCGCACTAATAATTAGGTATCGTCCCGGGGGCGGCGCGGCGAGACGATATGCCCCCGCCGGTAGGCTAGCAGTTCGACGGTTGCATATCGTTTCACCGCCAATCAGGCCATCTGCGTCAGTCCATGGATCCAAAAATCGCGGCGGATCTACGTCCGTCCGCGGACGGGTACGCAGTCCAATTTTGTTGGTTGCTGATGTTTTTCGCTTATCGGTGCTTAGTCGCCGTTATCATTCAGTCCAGCGAGTCAGCCAGCAGCAGCAGCAGCAGCCGCCGATGCTCGGAGAGACACGCGGTCATTGGTGACCGTGTCGACGCGACTGACCCTGCCCGTCCGTCGAGCCGCCGCCGCCGCCGTCTCGCTGCTTCATCGTGAGACGTTTCGTACCAGAGTTCATCATCATCATCATCATAGACGTTTTTAAAGTGGCCTAAACAGTAAAAACTATTGCAAGGACGACTGTTCTGGGGTGGGAGATAATTTATTATTATTTTTATTATTATTATTTATTACACCATAAGATAGCAAAATATAAAACAGCAAAACGCTAAAACACTAAAACAATACAATGCTAAAATGCACAAAAGAGTCTCTGCCATTAAAATATACAAGTACACATGAAGATAATGACTAGGAAAGGGGAATGTAATTGAAAGTCAAGCAGTTTCGCAATAGCGGCGGAACAAGTATGTCTTCAGCCTGTTCTTGAACACCGACAGCGACAAGGCCGACGTAACTTCGCTTGGCAGGCCATTCCACACCTTTGCCCGTTGTCCACCGTTGTCCATGGGTCCATTTTGTTGTTAAATGCTGTCAAGATCATTTCGGTTTCGATCTTCCTAGCGTGAGTTGGTCCAAACGAGTAAAGAAATCCGAAGCTAAATTTCATGCATATACGATAGTGAAATAAAGCTGTATATAAAGTGTATTGAATATGCAGAGAACGAACTGCAAAGACGGTGAATTGCTGTCGTTATTCTTATTTTGTTTAGTTAAGTTTAGTTAAGTACTCTTTCTGTTCTGTTTTTTTGCTATCACATATTGTGGTGAAATAAAGCTGTGTATTTTGTGTGACCTGATCCAACCCAACCCATCAGCTGACTGATCCAACCGAACCCAGCCCAGTACAACTAACAGTGGAGCTTACAGTTTAGCAGTGACGTATTTTTATACACTACTGAGTCCGCATAATCATGATCTAACATTATCACTTTATTACTCCTTCTGATCGGTTTCCGGTACCTATCAGTTTAACTGCTTGGTGCAACTAAATCTTATCTAACCGTGCTTTAAATGGATCAACATAATCCTTTCAAATTTTTAGTACTTTTGCCATAGTGGACCCAACCCAACCCAACCCAACCCATGGGTCAAACTAACCCATGGACAACTCGTATACCTGCTTCGATGTCCGAATGGACGATTCGTATACTGTACGCGGGAGGGTGGCGGTGTAGAATGGGACTTACGTCTGCGGCGCTGCGACCGTGTACGCCAGCATTTGAGCAGAAGTTTAAGTAAGTAAGTAAATACAGTTTATAAACGCGCACAGTGGTCAGCAAAAGCCGAATCTGAGGCGCAAGAGGAGACGGGTTAAGTGGATTGGAAGACCTGCTGGCAGTAGTGGGTCTTGAGGTGACGACGGAAGGTATCGGGACTGGTACAGGTACGGGGAGATAGAGGGAGAGAGTTCCAGATTTTAGGGGCTGCCAAGCTGAAGCTGCGAGCGATTACATGAACACGGACTGAAATGGCGAGTATGCTGAAGTTACGTATTGCATCATAGCTTCGTCCGGCAGCTGCGAATCGTCTCGACCTAGGTAACAATACGACACGTCCTGCTGCCGGCTGCCTGCCTGCCCGGCCGCCCGTGGGAATGTCCGCGTGGTGCGCGCGCGATCACCGGCGCGTAATGAAAAGCGACGTCGACTGACGTCCGTAATGCGCCCGCTAAAAGCCCGCCGCAGCCGCATCCTCGCAGCCGCCGCAGCCGCGGCCCCGTCACAAAATGAACATACGCTTGTAAGAAGGAATTACAACACACTGTCTGTCCGTGTGCATTACGTCCGCGGCTGTATAGGGCAGAAGCGACACGAGACGCTACCGTTAAACAGCTGATACGCCACTCACACAGACACACTGCGGCTTGCATAACGGCAAACGGACGTCCACGCTGTCGTAATTTTGAACTTTGATTACACATAGGGTGACAGTGGTGTAATTTCGTTCCATATCTATGCCAGCTGGTTTTCGCGGTGGTTTTGTGGGTAAAACTCTCAGCAATGGTTGTTACTGTGATGTCGCTTAAATACGCTTTATTGGTAAGCTAATAATCGTATGGACATTTTCGTAGACTAACTGATTCAATTTTATGTGAATAACTCCACTAATCTTCGCCTTTTAACTCCACATAATATGCCGAGTTATACCCACAAAATGGCGATCGTATCGTGACCATAGATTCTGTGACGTCACTTCACCCTGTGTATATTTATAATCTACTTTATACATTGAGTTTAAAACCAAGTTTGTTCCCTTAAACTAATTTAAATTTATGCACCATAAATATTTAAAATACTTAGAATGTCTTACTGAAGCATCTGCAGTCAGATTTTACTTTACTGAAGTTTTTTGATTGTACTGCAGACTAACGACATTCGTTTATCGCAAGTGCAATTTGACGTGTAACCAAATTATAGGTGTTCTGGTATATAGGTAGACATTTTAGAAGATTTCCAGTTACCAGAATTCACATTAGTGTAATGTTCTGTTTATTTTTTTCTACATGTTATTAAAATTACCATATCATATCGAGAATGAATAATATAACGCAAATATTTTGACGGAACGTTTGAATGGCAGCGCATGTTTTTGTAGTTCCTGTTAATAGGCCTACTGCAAAGTAGCAACACATACGCTTAGTGACTCTTGAATTTATAGGCGCTATATAAATAAGTCTATCTATCTATCTA
>Ga0126325_10000481_pt1 | contig 10891 bp, 8 predicted proteins | sample InaspJWI14metaG_FD_94487 | JGI IMG/M metagenome (GOLD analysis project Ga0126325, IMG submission 94487) | Marine gutless worms symbiont microbial communities from Oahu, Hawaii - Inanidrilus sp. 1 OAHU.JWI-14 metaG | ecosystem: Host-associated > Annelida > Digestive system > Unclassified | place...
GGAGGTTTACATTCTCCCATTCAACACAAAGCAGGTCATTTCAGAATTCGGAGACGTTCTTCCCAGCCAGTATCTTGACTTAGTACTAACACAACAAAAGAAACAAAAACGCCTGAGCCGAAATAGAAACAAGATTGCTCAAAGTTATTTGGGAACAGGCCGCATCTCACTGGCGTACTTTTCATGAGCGAGAATCCAGAGAATCCGTTTTTACTATTTAGTTCTTTTTTTCCAACTTTTTAGTTGCTGGTTCCGTGCGGTACATTAAGCTGACTTATGCCAACTTTCGAGCGCACGTTTAAATGACATCTCGTGTCGTACACGTATCATATCGAATGTGTGACCGATGAGGAGCGGTCGTCGCCGCCTTGCCACTACTATGACGCTGTGAGCACCAGTCTCCTGGAGCGGCTGATCGCGACCATCATGAACGTGACTTGTTTTAATATATAGCCTACTCATTACTATACACAACATTAGTCTCATTAGTATATGAAATTGTCTTATCATGTGTATAGTTTTTAATGAATGCCTGATTGCCTCTAAATAATACCTGATTCTGCAGTTCTTCATAAAAGAACGTTAAGTCTCCTTTGTTTTCCAGTGTTATTCCTGCCTGCTCTATAAACACAGCAATCAAATTCAGTTACTGATTAGTTTATGCACAAGTACCTTCAAGTGATATTAATAATTGACAATGGAACTAATATTTTGTCTTGTCTATCTTTACCAATTCACTGATGTAATTTACCACCTGCAGCATAAACATACATGTATGCTGCAGAAGGAATATGAATATGATGAACAGAAAGCGACCGCCGTTCTTTTCTGAATCACTGAGCGTATGAATGATGAGGTCCACTGATTAATTCCTCTTGTCAATGCAGTTGCGCCCAAATGGCGTACAGTCATGGAAGTTTTTGAATCAATCACCCGTGGTATAAAAGGGCAGTTGGCTAACTGAAAATAGCGGTGCTAATACCATGTATGTGTGATGAATAACAATACTGTCTTACCTCCAATGCTGTTCTCGATTGCTTCCCGTGACTTTTGGATGCCCAGTCTGAATGACTGGACCTCTGGCCTGATCTTGTTGCCACGGTGATAATACATCAGTGCATATTCAAACTGCATCATCTGATAGTAAGCCTCAGCTTTCATCAGCAAACCCTGCACGACGACATCATGCAGACTTTATCACGCGTGCAGTTAAATGTCTACGAAAAAGTGGCTTTCAATATACAATGCTACTATCATTTACCGGTATGTTATAATGCTTATAATAGCGAACTTTAACGCTCGTTTGACCTTAAACACAGCGGATATTTTGATACATTAAGTAAAATATGTGCAAATTTAAGAGACCTTAACATATTTGTTGTCATCCCTGAGTGTTTCATTAGCATCAGCAAGAGCCTTGTCAGCCTCACCAAGACGATGATAGCACTGTGCACGAGCAATGAGGCATTTCCTGTCCGTCGGCCGCATGTCTAGTGCCTTGAAACACAAACTAAACAACATGAAGCTAAAACTAAAATGTTCCTTAATCAAGCTGAAAAAGTTAAATGCCAAGGTATGCAGTCTCAGTACCAGTATGTCATTATAAATACATGTATACAACCATGATTAACATTATATTTTTCACTCCGTTCACGAGTTTGAGTTTTGTTATAATTTTTGTCATTAAGTATCAAAATAAATTAAATAATAAATAATAATCATTAATGTCCTAAAATTAACCAATCTTTGACACGTAAGTCAAGACATACTCGCCATCAAAACTGTTAAGCAGAAATGAAAACAATCAGGTTAGATTACTAAAAAATAAATACACAAATGTTTATACTTTGTTCATGTCTAGTTTGTTAACTGCAGTCAGCATACTTACTCTCGTGTAACTGTTAATTGCTTTTCTGAATTCTCCAATATTCTGAAATGTTGCTGCTTCAGACTGAAAAACCTCAAACGATACAGTGCTAACAGCTTTCTCTTTCTTTTCGCCATCGGCACCACCAGTTGTACCTTGTGCAGCTTGCCGCTGAGAAGTATTTTTCACCGGCATATTGACGCTAAACTTTCTACACAACGAAATAATTGAAAACCAGCTGCTTTTTCATGCTTCAAGCTGAGGATAAGCCTAAGCAATATTATTCAGCCGCATCGCATGCATGCACTGCACAGATGCGGCCTACTGCTACAGATGACTGTGTGTGCGTCTGTTGGTCGCAACCATGAGCTGTGCTAAAACGGCAGAACCAATCAAGAACTGAACGGAACTGAGTGAGGTTTTACGTCCCACTCGACACAAAATAGGTAACTCCGAACCAATCGATATGCCGTTTGAAATGTGGACTCAAGTGGGCCAAAAGAACCATGTATTAAGTGGGGCTCGGATTCTCCAAGGAAACGAACAATTCCGGAGGGGCATTCTCCGGTCCACTGTGAAGTATAAGAAATATCTGGCGTGAGCCAAAGTTAATCAGTAGGGGCAGAAGCGATGCGGCCTTTCCGTGTCAATACAGTCTACTGCAGCAACTTGTTGTCTGACAAGTTATACCATATTTCGTCAATGACTTCACTTGGCGATTAAATTATAAACCTGAATCAAAGCCTGCAGTGAGAAATTTAGATACAGCTATAACAGTTGGTGAAACGTGTATTGAATGTTGTTGCCGCCATTCAAATCTACGACACACCATGGACGAGTTCTTCATTTATTCAACGAAAAGCCGTGGCAGTGCGTGCTATACGCAGCATGATTGCTTGCTTCAACTAATCGATGATTTTGCACTTACCGTCGTGTTGCAATTGCTCCCGCGGGGCTCCCAAATAGCGATGAGTTCTGTTCTGTTCTTTAGCCGTCCTCAATCCGAGGGTTGGCCACACCATGGACGTACTTTCTTCATTTATCTCTGTCCTCTGTCACTCTGATTGACGCTTCCACGGGAAGTCCAGTTCATGTGTTGATGTTGTCCATCCAGGCCTTGCGTGGTCTTCCTCGCCTGCGTGCACCTGGCATTGTTCCTTGCATTATCTCTTTCTTCAGGCAACTCCCTTGTTTCCTCACGGTGTGACCACAGCATGCTAGCTTCCTTTCTTTGACAGTGTCTAACAGTTCCCTCTTTACTGCAGCTTTGTTAAGAACCCACTCATTTGTTTTCTTTGCTGTCCACGAAACCCGCAGAATCTTTCTCAGGTAGAGGTGTGGCCCAAAGAAGGCGGGCGACATTCTCACACCACAGGTGAGCAAAAGCATTTTGTGCAATGCACGATGTCGCGCCATCCTGCTGCAGCGTCCACTTATTGTTGCATCGTGCTAATTTTTGCTGTATTATTTAGTGAAAGATCTATGTTGCAAAAATGACTCAATTTTATTGGTGCATTGCATTGGTAGGCCAACCGCCAAATTTCGCCCACCCTGTAAGTTCTGCGCACCGAACTCTGTCATCAACTTTGCACTAAGACTTACTGTACTAAGCAATACAATAATACGAATAAATACGGAATTATTAATATTGGGGCAATTTTTACAAACTGTTGACGTCATTTCAGCACATGAACTACGTTTACAATAGCGGTGAGCATGAAGCATTTTCCGCGACAACAACGAGCAACTGTTTTGACAGTTCAATTTCACTCACAAAAAATACGACTTTATTTCTTGGCGTATTTCAATCTATACTTTCGCAGAAACACTAGCTAAATTATTACCGTTAGTCAAAGCAAGCCAGCAGGTATTCTATCAGGCTCAGCATTCAATCACGAACGGCGTACGCTCACTCCGCTATTGCATCGTATGTTGCTAAGCAACTAGTAGCAATAACTTCCGCTTGGCAGCGGGCACCTGCTAATGACTTGAATAAATAAGTAAGGCGAGTTGTGGTCACTGGCCTTGTTTTTCTAACCTGCGCAGTTCATCAAGTAATTCTTCAGCGAAAAAAAACGAAATCACGTGTTGACTGTGTGTGATGTTGAAAACACAACTTTGCAAATACATTACAGGCATTATCATTTATTTGGCCAGCAATGATCGAGTCAACTGAAAAAAGGAAAGCTAAACTACCAAATCAGGTTTAGCAGTGTTACTGTATATCCAGTTAGAACTCTCAATCTGTGCTTGTTCAGATTTGGCTGTCAAGTACATGCATAAGTCTGTATGACTAACAATGAATGTGACTCTGTCAATTAATTACCTGAATTTGGCTAGGTCTAACTCCGTGGTAGCAGCTAATATATCCTGGGCTGCAAGAACCTATCTATCCCCCCATGGATCAGTCACTACAGAGCAATGCTTAGGCCTACTAACTTGTAACAAGCAGCAGTCTAAATTGACTAAAACTCTCAGCTGTTTTTTCTGTGGTCCAAAAAAATGAAAGTAATGCCGATGATACAAAAATGTAAAACTTAGCTAGTGTGCAGAAGCAGGACAAATACACACAGAGGCTCCACATTTATTAACTATTGCCCGAAACAGCACCATTAGATAGCCATCATCATTCAAACCTAAAAGGCACGTAGCCTAGCTCGCTTTACTGATAAAAATAAGTAACACAATTTACGAGAAACACAGACGGTTATACTTCGCAGTGCAAACCGTAACAAAGCAAAATTATAAAAAACGAAAATATTGTCACAATATACTAATATGCTACTTTCAGATTTCGGCGGACACATCAATTTCTTAAGCGAAGTCATTTATAACGTTATTTGCCTTATCGCGGACGGGATTTTGTTTATATACAGGCACACACGCACATAGTCAAATGCTACCAATAGGCCTATACACGGTGACTCAAAACAGACGGAAAGCTTTTTTTTCTTCGTGTAATGTCTACAGTTCGTTAATCGCATTAGCTTCTGGGGTGAAATCTACCGTACAACACTGTGGGACGGAAACGATATCGACCTATCGACCGATAAGATGGACAAACGTTCTACTGAGAACCGCTTCAACACAGCGAGACAGACGACACGCTTTTCCAGTGTCCAAAAAATAAATAGTAAAAATAAAAAAGTATCTCTTTTGTGTAAAATATAGACGGAGACGAGATGCTGCTGGTATCGTGGAAGGCCCGAGAATCGTTCGGAGGAAAACGGGGCCGAGAAGAGAGAGAATGGATTGAAGTGAGGAGACGAGATTCGTCGATAGCCGATGACAGAGGGCGCCGCAGTGGCGCAGAGAGTGAGAGAAAAGAATGCAGGATGATGGCGGACGTCGACGCAGTGGCTGCCTAGAAGCCGGTGAGTTCGGCGAACGTGGCATCGAGCTCGTTGTTGACCACCTTGCATTTCTCCTTCTCCTTCTGCAGCTCCTCTGCACCGCACACCAATAACCTCCGCTCCGTCAAACCATCAATCAACCAAACGATAATCAAACGATAATCCATCAAATTAGTCAATCATTTATAAAAAAGGTCATCATTGCATTTAAATAGCTTGTAGCAGGTGTGTTACCTTAGAGGTCATCCGAGGTCGATGGAAATATTCAATCAATCATAATTTTTTGTACTGGCCTAAATGGCGTATAGCCACAGCAAGGAACATTTTGGTGGCGAATGTCAGTAAACTCTGAATTGAACGTCATCACAGTTGTTTGCAGTAAACTCAGCGACGCATTAAACATCGTTATGCATAGGGTGAAGCGACGTCACAGAATCTATGGCCACGATACGATCGCCATTTTGTGGGTGTAACATGGCATAATGTGTGGAGTTAAGGGGCGAAGATTTATCGTGCTATTTAAATAACATTCAATCCGTTGGTTTATGAAAATGTCTGTACGATCATTAGCTTGCCGACAAAGCGTATTTCAGTGATATCACAGTGAAAATGACTTATCAGAGTTTTACCTACCAGATGGCGGCGAAAGCCAGCTGGCATTGAAATTACTTCACTCTCACCCTATGTATAAGACATCTCCGGAGAAATAAAAATTGTTAGCGTCGTTTATAAGGCAATCAACTAGAAGTCGACGGCAAGCCGGTCGGAGAATACCTCAACCCGGACGCACATTCGCCCTACGTATAAGCACGCACGCACGGACGGACGGACATGTAGTGGCACGTAAAGAGGAAAGAGTCGGTCAGTAAATACCGACAGACAACAAACAAACAAACCTTCGAGTTTGTCGACCTCTTTCTGCAGTGCCTGGATCGCGTTTTCGGCGTCACTTACCCGTGACTCCGCCTGCAACGAGCAGTTAATGCAAAGACCAATTAACCAGCCTACCCGGGAATTGCTCTAATGCTGCTTCTTGTTTAAAGAACAATCAGTGTAATAATTTGAGAATGGAAAAATGCTTAGAGTTACAATCATAATTAAATAGCTCCGCTGTTGCAGAGAGACCGCGCAACACGCTCTGCCAGTTGATACCTTGTCAAATGCTGCATTAATATAATGCTCGACGATTATTGCATTTAAATTGGCTTGTAGCAGGTGTGTTACCTTAAAGGTCATCTGAGGTCGTCGGAAATAGTGCCATTACACTGGCCACAAGGCATTTTCTTCTAGTGATCTGTAGTAACAACGTGCCTATCTCGCACCATTTTAAAGACATTACCGACGTGCCCTTTTACAGTGTACATGAGTGACTGCCTGCAACCTTGAAAAGTCCTTTAGTTTCGATGCGACAGTTAAAATTAAAAGCCATGGATGCTTGCTTTCTAATTCATGTGGAAAAAATTAAAGATGATATGTGTTATATTTTCTGACGAATGACATTTAGAACGGTTTCAAATAGTGGGAGTGATTTTCAAGGTCACTGAAGGTCACGCTAGTCAGCAGCCGCTATACATGTACACATACGTCTTTGAGTCTCTCTGTGAGATCGCGGATCTTTTCTTCGTACTCTTCCTCGCGCTGAGCTGCCTATAACAACAACAAAAATACGAAAAAACGTCAAGGTCACAACAAATGAAAAGACATTACGCCGAAAGCTGCATAAAATAATGATATAGATAGACCTAAACGACATCAAGTCTTGCAGCATCACATTCACTGAAGATGTCACCATGGCTGATGTGACACCAAACACACGAACAATAACTATCTAGAAGATATATAACGTGTTAAGTGTCGAGCAAATTTATTTAGACAACCGCTGTACTGACTATTGACGTATGGAATAGCTAAATTACAGCCCAAGAGAGGGAGTTGTCATTTACCGAGCTCAGTAATGTCTTGAACAGTAAAATTAACAGCTGTAATTTTAATGTTCTTGTTTCACCCGCTAGCAAATGAACCATGTGAAGGCGGCAAATGGGGAGCTACAATGTACGTCCCTTTTTCGGAGCTCGGTGGTGGATGACGAAAGAATGAGGCTAGTGGATCAATTTCTCCAGTCAAGAGTCAATGCTTTCAGTTGCCTTCAGTGCCTTGACACTGATGGACGGGTGACAGGATGGACATTTGGCCCATAAAAACCCACGGCACTCCGAAGGTTCTCTTCCAGACCAGAAGAAAACCGCGGGAAGACCGCGTGGAAAAACAGACCATCAAAGCGGAGGTGACGGTCTGGGGCTGTGTAGTCAGTGGCAGTGCCGTGGGTTTTTATGGGCCAAATGTCCATCCTGTCACCCGTCCATCAGCCAGGTACACGTATGACAACGAAGTACTGAGCTGACCTCTTGTTCGGAGATCTCCAGAGATTTCATGTTGTTGCCGACGACCTTCAGTTCCTCTTCTAGCTCCAAGATTTTGCTGAAATCGTACGCAACAACAATCGTCGCCGTCATATTGAACACGATACGATTATGATTTTACTACAAGTTCAATATAGGAATTCGTAGTAACTATTTCACTGTCTTTTAAGGAACATATATGCACTGTTGACGTGATTATGACAGGGCACTATCTAACTCTTCAATGTATCACAAAGTAAACATTTGTACAGAACTTTATAATGTTGCAATAATCGTACGAAAAGCGCCTACCATAGCACGCTTTAACGGACTTCGGACTGTGATCATTTGTCGTCCCACACAGGGTAGGAGGCTGAGTTGGTTCAAGCGGCTGTTAGCCTACTGATGTACCAGTGCCCATCCCAATACTAACTGGGCTAGACTTTGCCGCTGCACCAGACGGCATCTATTGTGAAACCGACGTTAAAATAACAAGAGCATACGCTGACAGAAAGAGGAACTTACGCCTCGGCGGCTTCAAGACCCGCTTCTGCTCTCGACAAATCGACCTCAGTTATGCCCAACTTACGAGAAGCCTGCACATTTCAAACACAGTCTCATCTTTCCCGCGCTGTCGGTGAATAAGCAACCGCAAAGCTAAACAAAACAATCTGGTAATTAGAATAATATACAAATATACGACGCCCAATTTCTTTAGCTGCTTAGGCCAAAATAACATAGGCTAAGATACCACTATTGTGACAAACGTAGGGCCTATAATACGAAATCGACTATAAACCAAAATTCTACTTCTGCTCTACCCAGACCACTAAAAAGTGTCGTCAGTAAAAATATGCTTGTGAATAAACTATGATGGCGGTAATTCCAGTGTTTATTTTGTGATGGCAGCGAATCATCTATGAATTATAATACTGAATAATATTTATTATATAGCATTATATTAAGACTATTTGTAGTAGGCTAAGAAACAAAACTTCAAGGTACACTAAGTTATGGTTATGCGACACATTAAAAATAATATATGGGTAAAAACGGCGGAAATAAATGTAGGCCCTAAAGTTATTTACCACGGGTGAACTCTTGCAATGACGTTGGTCATGATAATAGCACCATAAAGATTGTCGTGGTTATTATTATTATAATTGTATTAATTCCAATCAGTAGAGTGTCAGAGACTTTCAGCCAAAGCCGACAATATCAAGGTCAGACCGACTGCGTTACCATAGGCCCCTATATGCTAACCATGACTCTAATCCGTGACCTATTATGACCTTGACTTTCAATCCTGGCGAGCTATGGTTATGACCCATACAGGTGCAGGCAATCAAGGTCATAGGTCGGACAGTTCAAAGGCAAGAGTGGAAACAAACGGACAGACGGACACGACCGATTGCACTATCTTGCCCGCCAACGCGGTCGGCAATAAAACACACTATACGCTATTCTGACAAACGCTGACCTCCTCGAACTTGCGATCCGACTCTTCTCCGAGCAATATCGTCTCTTCCAGCTCCTTTTCCAGCTGTGAAATCCGTTCCTCGTCGTTGATGTTGCGGTTCTCCAGCACCTTCCTTCCTCTGCATCACACACGGAACAAGCTGCTACAGTAATTGTAGCGACAGACCGCATCGCCGCAGCCGCCACAATGATCTATCCACTGTATTCGCCAGGTGTCGCCAATGTGCACCCCATGTAATACAGGGTTCCTTGGACGCAACCGAGTATGCCCTTCAAACGGCGTCTCGATCATAATTCAAGGCTCACGGTTGCGACCAAAACACCAACAGAACGGCAGATCACGGGAGGTCGAGACATGCGTAGGAATAGCCAGCATCTGGTACTGCGGGCGGCGATGCGGGTTAGTGATAGCTTTTAACCGCGAAGAATGTACAAGAAAAATTGCATAGTCTTTCAGTGGATATACGAGTACATTGTACTGTCGCAGAGTCGTCATGTTTAGAAGCAAGTAAGCAAACCAAGTAGTAACCTTTCGCTTTCGTCGGCCGCTTTAGAGGCCTCTTCGAGTTTCTCGTTAGCTGCTGACAGCCTGCTTTCTGTGCCCTCGAACTCTTCCTCGAGACTGCGCACTCGCTTCGTCAGCGTCTGTACCTCGCCTTCCGCCTGCCAGCCCGCACACACACCTGCCGACCGTAAGCAACTACCGAACATTTATACAGCGCCACTACTGGCACTGTCCGCATACTATGCAGGGCAGGGTCTATGCATCTGTCGGGCGTCCGTCCGTCTGTCTGTCCCAGCATGAGCCCACTGCAGCAGTAAACCCGCTGCTGCAGGTTTGCTGTTGTGGACCCGGCCGACAGGAGATAGCGATTGCTGCACGGCGCACAGCAGCGCGGCGTGCAGCGGGCGAATGGTAGTGACAAACGTCAGCGTTAATAGGAGCTGAACACAGACTTAACACGTAAGTAAGTAAGTCCTGACACTTGTATAAGTGACATGGTCAGCACAACTGCACATACAGACTATGCGACGCCAAGGCGCAGTGCTCGTTTCCGTTTCCGTGGTTCTGAGCTGGTGCCCGGTGGCCATAAGCCAGACCGCACACGGACTTGGGCCCGACGTTATGGACTGTAGACCACAGCTCTTCCATAACCTGTCGTCACATCCCGGCTTTGCACCGCTACCAAATTATACTGCTTGGTGACAGGCGCACACGGATGTGAACAACTTGCCCAAGGTCGTTAACCGACAGAACTGTTGCAGCCGGCAGTCAAACTGACTAGCATCGATTTGCGAATGTAACATAATCACTAGACTAACTACCGAACCACCCCTCATACACGTGCATAACAGCGACGCCATAATCAAAGAAACGCCGAAGTGGCGCTGGCTGAAGTGAGTGCTAGTCAGTGAGTGAGTGCGTGGATTTGTATAGCGCATAATCGTTAAGAACCCCTAACGCGCTGGATGCATTAGTAACGCGCGAACAAGTACGTTTTAAGTAGACGCCTAAAACAGTCTCTGCTGCTCGTTGGATCCCGCATAAAATCCGGGAGTGAGTTCCAGGCCATCGGGCCAGCAGCTGAAAACGCTCAACGGCCGTCCGTAAGTGCTGAGCCGGAAACGCGGTACGGCAAGTAGGTGACGGTTGGCGGAACCCAGATACTGCCGCGTGTCAGCACTGGAGACCGGGAAGCAGTGCTCCGACAGATACGGTGGTGCGCTGCCGTTCAGACACTGGTGAACTGCTGTTACTGCCAGCTTGAAGAGAACCCGGTCGGGAACGTCGA
>Ga0126325_10000485_pt1 | contig 10801 bp, 4 predicted proteins | sample InaspJWI14metaG_FD_94487 | JGI IMG/M metagenome (GOLD analysis project Ga0126325, IMG submission 94487) | Marine gutless worms symbiont microbial communities from Oahu, Hawaii - Inanidrilus sp. 1 OAHU.JWI-14 metaG | ecosystem: Host-associated > Annelida > Digestive system > Unclassified | place...
ATATGGCCCAGCGGATGCCACTGCCACTCACTGTCTCTTGCTCCAGTAAAATCCAGATTGGTTTTACCTTTCTGGTACCGGCTTACCCAGGTTGTCCTGGAAAAGAGGCCGTTAAATGGTTGTAGTATTGAGATAGAGGCAGAAACCACCAGATCTGACAGTTGTGTATTTTGCACAAATGCTGAAAACGGACGAGAGTTCCTTCAGCTTATTTCTGCTTTTGCAAAGTATTTTAAAATGTTTTTCTTATATTTGTACTCTATGGATTCTGCATAGGTAACATTGTTTCGGGGAACTCTGTTGTCTTCACCTTAATGTGAATGTTTTTGCTGTCAGCAAGGGTGTGCAGGCAGTAAAATTTAGCTTCAGCAGAATCCTTTATTCATGAACTGCAGGTGTAAGCTAACACAGGTTGATCTTTACTGTGCCCATAAAACAATTGTTGTTGTTGTTGTTGTTGTTTTCTTTACATTTCATCATGTATGACTTCATCATTTTCTCTGTGCAGGTTCTGCCACAGCTGGAGCAGTTTAATAAAGTTATTCTCTGGTTTGGAGGTGATTCAAGGAAATGGCAATCGGCTCGTCACTTTGCACGAAAGCTCAGCGAAAAACGCTGTTTTCTTATTAGGTGAGTGAATTGTACCGGCTTCCTGGTGCATCTGTTGAAGTGAAATTAAATGCACCATTTCTATTTTTCTTTGTGTTTGTGTTTGTTTATGCCTTCAGTGCTTTGACGCTGTTGGTTGGGTGGCATGAAAGGGCATCCGGCCTGTAAAAAAACTGAGTGGTGAGGTGTTGGCATGGTTGTCTGTCTGGAGCAAGGTGCAGACTTGCATATGGCCCAGCTGATGCCACTGCCACTCGCTGTCTCTTGCTTCAGTAAAATCCAGATTGATTTTACTTTTTTGGTACCGGGTCACCCAGGTAGTCCTGGACAAAGGGCCGTTAAACGTGTGTGTGCGTGTGCATGTGCGCGTGCGCGTGTGTGTGTGTGTGTGTGTTTGTAAAATAGATTAAGCTGTGCTTACTTTGTTGAAAACTATGACCTCTGCTCAACATCACTGTAGACGTTTATAGCTATGGGTATCCATATTCCTTAAGAGTGTGAGAGCTTAAATCTAAGGTGTGAGACTCAGTTAGTTTGGGAATGAGCTTCTTTCTGACTTGTATAGTCATGGCTGAAGTGGTATTGGGACCACATGGGCTATCCCTTGAGAGTCTGGATTAAGAAAAAGATAAACCTATTGATGTGGACCGTTACTGCTGACAGACTAGGTGGATGGTATTTTAACGTTGCCACTGCATGTAAACATATTAATTAATTTGTAGAGTTTTTCTCCAGCCTTGTGTTCACTGTTGAATTTTCCAGTATCACTGTAAGTTTTAGCAATTTTGAGTAGGTTGGTCGTTTACTGCTGATTAATTGTAGTAATGCAACTACCATGGCTTATTATGCTCTCAACCAGTAATCATTCTAGCTTATCCGAGAACCTTTTTAATAAACATTAACTAAATTTGATAGCTAAAGTTGTGTTCAGTAGAGGTCATTGGCTACATTTGGTAATATTGAATGCACTGCTGATATGTATGTATTTTATGACTTATATTGGCATTGTTAGACATACACAATTTTTAACCTGTTTGTTTTTCGACATTTGGGCTGGGTCCTTGAATGCACCACAGAACTGTGCATATGATGTGGCGTTGTTTGTGTGTGAAGACCTGATGATGCTCATCCGGAGGCATTGATCGCACTCCGCCAAGGTCTGGGTCTGCAGCGGGTGCTGAGAGATGCCAAATCCGTCAAACACGAGTCGATCGTCACGTTTCACAGTCTGCGCTACGACGTCTACTCACAGCTAGCAAACTTTGATCAAAACTCAGGCATCAGGGTATGTACATGTTGTCAACATAATTATGTCCCAGCCTTCTTTCTGTTTCATGTAACTTCTGCAACAGTCCTGAAGTAATCGATCATGCTGTTTACTTAGTGATTTGTTGGCTTTTCTGACACCATGTTGTGTGATTGTGTATGTTGTCACATGTACTCTTGATGTTTGCATTTTTTTGTTTAATAGGCATACAACACCTGCAGCCGTGGCTTATTATATTCGCATCAAGCAACAACTAAACAACTTTATGAAAACACTTTTCCACTATAAAACAGCCTGTAGCAGTTTGCGTAATAAAATTCACTAACCGAGCGAGATCTGGTTGATGTTTTAATTGCTTATAACTCTGAAAAAATTAGCCGTAAACATGAATATGTGATGTCTCTAAACCTATTTTGGGGCCTATTCGATGACTGGTACACTGGCTGTGGTTATTACATTTGGTACAGCAGTGATGGGACTGGCCATCAAAAACTAGTGTGCCAACTTTATGTTAATTGATGTTGGTTGTTTTAATTTTCCATAATGTGCCAGTTCGGGGTTCCCACTCACCTAGAATACCTGGAAAACTCATGGAATTTGTTAACCTGGAAAGTCCTGGAATTTTACTTGTGACCTGGAATTTTTGGAATAATTTGATTTATGCTGGTTTTAACACTGTAAAATCTGCAGTGCGTAAAAATTAATTTGTGTTATGAAGAGTATACGGTCGAGTGACAGTGAATATGGAGTAAGTATTTTGTTACAGGCTCATGGAAAACAAAGTACCGTGCATATTTATGACTTATTTTGTACAACAAGCACTGTACAGATTCGTCTAGTCCACTGACAGTGGTTGCATTTAATCATTTTTGGTGACTTGTCAACAAAACATTGCTGCCACATTATCCTCCAGTTGTTAAGAGGATTACGCAGCTAACACAGGTTGGTGTTGTATAATGGCCATAAAACGGTTGTTCGCGTGTACATATAGTGCAGCAGTGTTGTTTGGCATTGCAGTGGAAGCGATATCCAATAATGAACAACTTGCTGAAGGGTCATCGACGTGGTGAGCTGACTGTGTTTACTGGGCCGACGGGCTCCGGCAAAACAACATTCATCAGTGACTACTCACTGGATCTGTGCATGCAGGGAGTAAGTTGCTTCATCTTCTACTCCATGACCATTGTTGGGCACATCAAAGATGCCTCTGGTGTGTGTTATCATGATTAGTACACTGTTCTTCGATTGCTAAGCTGTTTGTTAAATGCAGTACAGCAAACGACTGATTTTTATTTCTTAATACAGAGGCAGCTACCTCTGTACTGAGAAATAAAAATAAAACTGTATCAAATAATAATCTCTGACAGACTGCAGTTTTTGTATTGATACTGAGACAGTTTTTCAGATGCACCTTGTATAATAATAATAATAATAACTGCGACAATGTTTACGGTGCTGTTATCATGACCAAAGTCATTTCAAGAGTTCACCCTGTTTATTTGATGAATTCAGACTAAGCGCCGAGTGGCTGCCAGCCCCCAAACCAAGCCAAATGACTTATGTGGCGAATCTGCCAAAAATTGGCCGCTACCACCGACATCTGCCATCGCCATTGTTATTATTACTGAGTCTGTAAGATGATATTCATTTACACTCAGAGGGTGGAAGCTTGAGTCGACCTAGGCACTGCAGTAAAGGTTCATACAGCCCGTGCCCAAGGCTGTATACTGCAGCGGCTGTCACTATAAATGAAACCGCCCACGGCATGATTCAATTTGGGTTCTCTCACACCACAGTCTGACAAGCTAACCACTAGGCCACTGCGACCTTATAATGTTCAGAGTTGTCCATTAGTCTGTCTCCCTGTGCTGCCTTTCTGTGCAGATAATTGGACAGTTTTTGCAGGCCATTCCTGCTATTCTACCCACATTGTCACAGCCACCGCCTCCAATCTTACACCTTTGTTTTCCAGGTGAACTTAGAGCCTGGTTTATCAGTTTACTCTCAGTTTTTTATCCATTTGTTCTGGAAGAAAACCTTTTGAAATAAGTAGCAGAGATTCTCATATGCCTAAGACGAATGTTCCTTGTGCAGAAATATGAAGATATACTTCTTGCTGAAATTTCATTACCTCTGCATGATAAAACTCAGTTATGTTTGCATGCAACATCGGCTGCAATAAATTGAGCTTATTGATTGGCAAACCAGCTTTGTAGTGTATTTGGAATTTTTAGCGGTTATATTACCCAACATTTAAGAAATTTTTATGCCATAGCTGCCTATCCTGTGGGCTGCAGTGGCATTCCGTTTTCATGTTGTCATTCCATCTGTGCCTATGTGTATCCAGGCATACACATTTTACGACCAACAGTTTTCATTGTTCTTGGAGGTTGATTGATTGAAATTACTGTTTGTACAGGTGAACACGCTGTGGGGCAGTTTTGAAATAAATAACATACGTCTGATGAAGACGATGTTGACACAGTTTGCACAGTAAGTAAAACTGCTTATTGCATGGACAATTCGGAAACTAAATGTAAACAGAATCTCATTTAATGTACATGTCCTTTCAGAAATTTACAGATACAGTGCTGTGGAATCAGATACATGTGTATGTGTCAATCTAATTCTTGTAGTATATCATGCATCTGCCCTAACTAGGGTAAGTTTTTGCCTGTGTTTAGGTTTTTGTATGTACTTGCACTGTCAGCAAGGGCATGCAGGCCAACTTGCCAACCTTGATGCAGGCAACTTTTCCCATTAAAAACTTGCAGGTGGGGTGTTGGCCAACACGGGTTGACCAGTGTATATGTGTGTATTAGACTGTAAATCAGTTACTAATTTAGGTTTTTGTATTTTGTTTATCAGTAGCTTATTATTGATTTGTTGTTTTTGTCATTTATTTATATCTGGGTTTTGTAGTCTCCCAATGCCATTCCAGATCTTGGATTATTGGGCCAAAAATGTATGGTGCATTTTTTATTAGAAAGAGGTCATAAAGGCATAATATATTTACCAAATTTTATTACATTATTTAGTTAATCGGCTTAAATTTTTTTGGATTATTAGCTGACTGATTTTGTTAGGTTGAACCTTGTAAAGAACTTGGATCAGTTTGAGGAGTATGCCGACCGTTTTGAGCAGCTACCAATGTACTTCATGACATTCCATGGCCAGGAAAACACTCGCCGTGTCATTGAGGTAACACAGCAGCAATCATTGACGCATCAAGTTACTGAGATCTGCACAAAACGTGGTGTTATGACTACATGTTAATGGTTGTTAAACAAGACTAGGTCTGTGTGACCGTATATAACTTAGTGTTATGATTAGCAGCTTAATAACTTCTTGTGAGTGCAGAAATTTTCCTCATGTTTTGTGGAGATATCAGCTGGGTGGCTCGGTAGCCAAGTGGTTAGCTTGCTGGAAGGGCCTGGGTTCGAATCGCAGTCACGACGCTGTCGGGTAACAGTCTTAGGCAAACTGTTCACACCCATTGTGCAAGCAAAATTGTTCACACCAAGCAGCAAAATTGGTAGCAGCCCTCTTAAGGGTTGCAGGGGTAATTGCAGGCTTAGCAGAAAGTAATGGCAGCCTACCGTCGGGTTTATGATTCACGTCACCTGCAGGCTGACTGGCAAGAACCGGGATCAGCTCCGGAACCCTACTCTCGGTAATCGAGTATGGGCTACCTTTATCTTTTACAGCTTTCTGGAAGTTTCTCGTTAACTACTAAAAACGAAAATAAGGAATGATTCTGAAAACTGAAACTGTTTAAAACTAGAAGCCAAAGCATCATGACAAAGGCATTACAGAATGGTGTAGCACGAACAACGTCCTGTCTGGTTTGCATCGGACCTGTACAGCAGCAGTTGTAATAACATCAGTGCAAACATTTTCACAAAACAAGAAATGTACATCAGTCATCTGTACTAATAAAACTGCTGCTGTAGTAATTGTCTGATCGTGTTTGGTGTGCATAGACGATGTCACACGCAGTGTATGTTCACGACATAGCACACGTCATTGTCGACAACCTGCAGTTCATGCTGGGAGTTGATGCTTCATCGACGTCGACCGCTGTGGACAGATTCTACCGACAAGACGTTGTCATCAGTGCATTCCGCAAGTTTGCGACAATGATGAACTGCCATGTGACTCTTGTCATACATCCACGCAAGGTCTGCCAAGCCGACAGTTGCAGCTACATGCAGAATTTGTTTACTATAGTCAGCCAGGAAAACTTACAAGATGTTAACTGTAATGGTCAAACATTTGTTCGAAAAAGATTGGTTTAAGTTCCTTATATTTAAGATAGTTTACCTTTGTTTAACTACCTTTGTTTACTAGATTTTAAGAGTACGAAACTGTAGATCAGAGAAGGATTAGTGAATCACAACATTGATTAGTTTCTTTTGCCCCCATGGTGTGCCCATTTCGAAATTTTGATGTCCAGTTGACATTTCAGGTTGCAAGTTTGATAGTTATCAGCAAAACATCATGTTACAGCATGCTGCAGTACAAGATTACCAGTGTGCTTTCACTTTTTTTCTAACTTTAAGTAAATCCAGCAGCAAGATTGTGCAGTAGTAGCACTTTGCTGATTTTATTGTGGCATGGCGGAGCTATCTTCTTTCTCATTCGTCAGGGTCCGACAGTGCATCTGTATGACGAATGTTCTTCATTTTTGTCTGTCTTTTTACAAGTCTGCGTGTTGTTCATTGGCCATTATAGGTGCTTTGTATCTATAGGAGCGTGAGGCTGATGGGTTGACGGTGTCGTCGATCTTTGGTAGCGCCAAGGTGAGCCAGGAGGCCGACAACATTCTCATACTGCAGGACAAACGACTCACGTCCATTCGTGGCCGCAAGTTTATTCAGGTGCGTTGGTTTGCTCAGGTCCGGTTGTGTGAAGGTTAGTTAACTTTTACTGTCGGTTAACTGAGCATCATTGTCACGACAACATCGGATCATGTGACATATCAGCCAATAGCAGGGTTGGATAGTGGATCTGACATGCAACCGATGGTTATCTTTAACTAAGCTCAGTGAAATTGGACCTTAATGTACTAGCAATAAAGAACAATGCCCCGTCCCTCAGTTTAACAACTGAAACTGTTTAGAATTAGAATCTGGAAACGTGGCCTCCTGGGCAATTCATTAGGCAACTTGAAACTTTTTATCTTGATCAGTTTCTACTGACTTACCAACATAACTGAACTCCCGTTGACTTTCTAGGTACATGAAGAAATGATGATGTCCGATGAGTGATTTGCCTGGTTGACATCCAGAAGTGCATCACCTCGAAAGATTAGGATAAAATGTAATGGTAAAGGGTGCTATACTCCTTACAGTAGCATAGGTCATCTTTCTTCCTTAAGTCATTGAGCCACACAAGTCTGGTTCATGGCCAGTGCAGTGACAGACCTTTGGTTAACTTTCCAGCTGCAGAGCACTGCCAGTTGATCTGCTCTCATTTCCCACCCACTGAGGATAGGAGGCTGAGTTGGCCTGGGTGGCTGGTTACATGCTGATGTAGTATCAGTGATGTGAGCAGGACCAAGACCTGAGGACAGCAACACTGGGTAGTATACCTGCACATGGGTACCGTGTTAGTAGTAAGCATGCTGGACGCAGAGTGACTTCGGTGATGTGACCCAACGCCATGACCACCAGGCCAAACTGCCACTTACTGGGGCGCTCAGTTACCCAGGTCACCAGTTAGATGAATGTTGATGAATGTTGTTGTTGATTGGGTGGTTGTTCAGCAGGTGGGTGAGCTGTGCTGAACAGTGGATAGATCATTGTGTCACGTGGCATGGAACCATGTTTATTGTTGGGTTATTGGAGTTTGATTGCCCACAGAATTGGGGATTGTGTGCATTGTATCAATTTCTGTTGCTCCCAAGGTGTGCCTATTTTGCTGTTTTGGTGCCGTGTTGACATTTCAGGTTGCAAAGAATCGTTTTGACGGTGAGCTGGGTATAATGCTGCTCAAGTTTGACAAAGAGACGCTGAGTTTTGCAGTGAAGTCAGCGACTAAAGACGATCGTTCCAACACTTCTTGACAGAGTTCTGTAACGGTGCGTGTTTTGCCACCTGCCTCGTCAAAGGACATTATGTCGTGGTACTAGCTTCATTGGTCTCAGTTGTATCCCACTGCCAGCATGTGTACATTTATGGCTCAACTGCTGCACAGCAGTGTGAGAAATTGTATTTAACAAAGCTTATATTTGATTGCATTAACAACATTAATTATGTTCCTTGCATTTAATTTTGATTTAATTTTAATTTTCGTCACGTGCTGAAAAAAGCTTATGATGAAAACAAGCAAGAACGTGATTGTCTTGTGCACTTTCTTCGTCTTTTGCAGTGTGTTAGCCAGGCGCACAAAGTGCGTGAGACAAACACGCTCTTGCTTGCAACTTCGCCAAATATTCACCGATTTAAAATTTTTTTCACTCACTCAGCAATAAACCTTTCTTAATTTGGTTACTGTCAACCCCACTACGCGTAAAATATGTAGCTACACTACCTTATAATTTGTCGTTAATGGTTTGTTTTGCTGACGTTAATGTTTCACAAGGTAGTGTAGCAAGGTATGGTAGGATTTTTAATGTCCATTTAACTGCAAATTTACCAAAGAGTCTTATAGTGAAAAATTTTTAAATAGGTTAAAATTTGATAGAATTATGGTCATGAGTCAGTGGCCCTGCTTTTTTGGCCAGCCCTGTAGGTTCTGTTTGAAAGGCGATATGCATGTGTAGTTGTGTTGCAGCGTTCAAGCTGAGAAGGAGGAAGTTATTACCAAAAGGTGCTTCACTACTTCGTCATTATGTTCATACGCCAGCAAGTATGTTTCAACAGCGCTGAGTGTTGTCTGCTGCAAACATGATGTGAATCAGGGATATTCTGTGACGAGTCGTCGCCTGCCTTGCCACATTTTCACCGGTGTAGCGAAATATTTTGTCATGTCAAATATTTTGACATGAACGAGAGTAGTTACTAGATGTTAAAAATTTCAGCTTACCTGGAGAACATTTGTAGACTAAGCGTCATGTAAAGTCGCCATTTTCCAAACTTAAATTGGAAATAATAACATATGCATTTGTCATTTATTGAGCAGTGAAATAATATTAAGGTTAAGGCTGCATTCCTGTGTTTCAGTCTGCTAAGAGGTATTTGGTATATTTTTGTAACATGCTGTTTTGTTTTTGTATAAGTTGTTGTTGTTACAGTCAAATTTTAGCCACGTTTCTGCTACTTTTGCTTTAATGTATTTCTGCAACAAAATTTGCACAAGGCAAATGTTGATGTTTTGATTTTGTCAGAATTCGTGAAGCAGAATTTCGACTAAGGAGGTTTATCGTGAAATGTTTGATCAGTGATAATTATGCCAGTTTATTGGTAGTCAGTGTGGATATGTTGTTTTGCTCAGGCTGTTGCAGAATGAGATTTGTTGCTTTGACCACAGTTATTAGTGTTAATGATGTGATACATGTTGAGAGGAAAGTTTTGCGTGTGTTTACACCGCACACGCAGTATTCTTTCCTCGTTACACGAATGTATTGGTGGTTTTTTGTTGGTAGTGGTCAAGGTGTGACCACAGTTTCTTATGGCCGGGCGTCAGGAAAAGAGCCCCTCCAGTTGGGTTAGACCCAGCAGAAACATTGTAAGAGTTATGGGTCGCCCTGTGTCTGAAACATTTTTCAGAAAATTAACGTCAAATTGCTGCCAAAGGAGGCAAAAATGTTGTGGTGTAGTGACCTTCAGAGTAACTTGGCCAGTGCCGGATTAAACCCTGTGAAGGTCCCTGCCGTGGAAACCCAGGTCCCCCCTTGCAAATCATCAAATACAATGCATCACATGGGTCCATCTACAAGAACTTAAACTTGCTTTATAGAGTTTTCAGTGTAAAGTTTTCGTTTCTTGACTTGGTGCATATTTTCTATCTTTCTGGACCAATTTGAGAAATGCAATCTAATAGTAGCATGCACCGCTACGAGTGCATAGCGCTGTGCAAAGACATCAGTCTCCAGAGAGGCCGATTTTGTGCCACATCTCTAGCCTCATGTGTCCCAAGATCCAGCGAAGACAGGACATCATGAATGTTCTTCATCCAGGTTGTGCCCGGCCGCCCCGGTGGTCGCTTCTAGTTCTCTGGAGGAGGTTCGAAGATGGCTTGGCAGGCATCTGCGTTCTCATCCATTCGTGCAAGATGCCCAAAGAAAGTAAGACTTGATGGATGAAAGTGATGGCTGGTTGGTAATGCGATGGATGTCAGCATTTCTGACAAGTCATGCCAGCGAATGTCCAGGATTGTTCGTAGGCACCATTGGTCCACTGCGTCAGTCCGCCTTGCTAATTGCCCAGCATTCAGATCCATAAAGCATTATCATTAGTATGAAGACCCTGTATAGATGGAGTTTGGTCTTTTTCGTTATCCGTGACCTCCACAAGTGTCGGTCAAGATTCAATATGGCACTGCACCTGCGTATCTCGGGATTGCTGCTACAGGACGAGTGAATCATAGCTGCTAGGTAGACAAATGACTGCACATGTTAGACATCGTGTCCACAGATACAAAGACTTGACAAGTCCAGTGCTTGAACCATTGTTTTTTTGCCTGTTCACTTCAAGATCAAGTGGTGCAGCTTCCTCCTGGAATATCTCTAGAGCAGGAATGAGGAGCTCCAGCAGCTCAGCCGGAAGGGATATATCGTCTGCAAAGTCCAGATCAGTGAATGCACACTGTCCAAAGGTGATGAAGGTGACAAAGCTTGACTTTGATTAATTTAAGTGTGGGGCCATGGCGTACTTGGCCTGTTGGGTAATCTGGCACTGAACTTGATATATGAGTTGGAGCTCTTTAGTATTTCTGCCAAATATAACTGCTGACAGGGAGAGGGATGAGATTTCACCAGCG
>Ga0126325_10000486_pt1 | contig 10793 bp, 7 predicted proteins | sample InaspJWI14metaG_FD_94487 | JGI IMG/M metagenome (GOLD analysis project Ga0126325, IMG submission 94487) | Marine gutless worms symbiont microbial communities from Oahu, Hawaii - Inanidrilus sp. 1 OAHU.JWI-14 metaG | ecosystem: Host-associated > Annelida > Digestive system > Unclassified | place...
ACATTGTGATTTTTGATGGAATTCAACAGCTTTGGCCCAGCAGTGGGCAGACTAGGCTCAGATTCTAGCAGGGGGGGGGGCAAACTCCGCCAAAGTCGAAGCAGGGGGGGCTGAGCCCCCCCTAGCCCCCCCCCCTTTAACCCCTGGTGTCGTTGCTGACTAAAGTGGAATTGCTGGACAGCAGATGTTCTTGAAATGCTTGCACATGGAGTGTGCGATCGACGTTGGCAGTATCTGCTACCCGGTAAGAACGCTGACGTTGGAGCGGTCGTCGAGTGGTTCGCTCGGGTTCTCAATCGTCGGCGGCTACAGTTGGCACGACAGCGCACCTGACGGCAGCTCCATCACCGTCCCCGTCTTCGTCAAATCCGTCCTACCGAGCGGTCCTGCCAGCAAGGACGGCAGGCTCAGGTAAACACAGCCCCAGTCTTGATTATAGACCATTTCAGTGGTCCACGTAAAGCAGACGGTTCGGTGTGTGCCTGTCTGGACAGTAACTTTGAACTGCAAGTATTTGACATTAGGCATAGTTCATAACTAACTTGATCAAATTAGGCCAAAGTAATTTCACGGTCGCAGGAGAAAATGATATTAACATAGGTACTGGCTGTCTTATATATTTTTCATGAACCAAACAAGTCGGTATCGCCCCGTTGGCGGCGAAACGATATGTCTCGTTTTTTGTTGGTGGAACTCTTCTCGGGGATTGCGCCTGGAAACAGAAATATCCGTAAAATATGCGCAGATGTGCGACCTAACAGTAACAACCGAAAACGTTTAAACTCTTATACAGGCCCTATAGCTACACAGCGACGCGTGTCAGCGTCGTGACTAAAGATACAGCCTCCCAGTAGTCTTAGTAGCTTTGGTCTTGACTGTGTGTGCTGTTACAGAAGCGGCGACATGCTGCTGTCAGTGAACGGGCGTTCAACAGATGGCGCCACACACGACGCCGTGGCACAGCTGCTGATGGAGCGACGAACTGACTTGGTTGAACTGAAGGTCGTCTCGTGGCCTGGATCTCCGCTCTGAGTGACTGCTGCTGCTATTGGAATCTGTCTCGGTCTCGCGGTCGTGAATAGTGGCGTGAGCCACGCACAATTCGGCCACGACGACGCGGCCAGTTTTACAGTCAAATTGGACTACGTGGGGTCGCGCGCACGGATTTTTACGTGGCTCCGTCCCTCAGCAAGCCTACAGGCGTGCGCGCTTATGTATCTCGCTTCGTACATCACCGTCCTCTGCATCTTCATGTCAGTATTATTGGCCAACCTGTTTCTGCTGTTGGTAGTCTGCAGTTCGTTTCAAACTGTAGAGGAACATTTCCTCGAATTTATTACATTCATTGTTTTTTTAGCTTTAGTTCGTTATAGAGTGCTGTTTATTTGCGCGGCTATGTGCACGTTAGAGGACGCGTATTGTCGTTACAAAAGCTAGATGCTCAGCAAATATCTCGAAAGACAGACCCAAGCCATGACGGATCAACATGTGTCCGGATTTCTTAAAGCTAATTCACACCGGCACACCAGACACGAGATACACAACTGTGTTGTCGGACTGTGTTCTCGTGTCTGGTGTGGATAGAGTCTGAATTTACCGCCCGACAAATGCGTTCAGCGTCCGAGTGTCAGGCGGCCAGGCACTGCCGGTGCGACCGCCGGACACACTCCGACGCAAAAACGCACTTTTCGGACTTAATACTTACACGGTAAAGACGTTTATTGGTTTTAATTATTTTACTATATGACTCAAGACTGCCGTCGACAGAAAATATGTAAACTGAACATGTTTTGCAGAATATCTCACGATAGTTTTAACAAGTCTAGGCAGTAATTCACACGGCAGATGCCGACGCAACGAAAACGTTAGTGTAAACTGGGCGTAATAGTGTCCAACGAAATAACCACTTTTTAATAACAGAGGTCATGAATTATATTGCAGGTAGGCACACTGGAATGTAAGCTTGGTTCAGTAAGTTATGACTTACGGTCCACTATAGCATAGTTAGTATTTCATATCACTTTTTGTGAACTGTGACGTACAACTTAGTTATGTTTTTGTGATATGTTGTGTGGCATCATAATTACTTTCTACCGCTTGCGAGGAATAAATTTTATACAAAAGGTTTTTAACTACTTTGTGACGTGATCTACATGCATAAATGCAATTTACGTTGACTTCACTTTATAGTGAAACAAAATAAACACGAGACCAATGGCGACATGGAATTACAAAGCAGTAATGTAGTATCTGAAAAAATCAGCACATTGATATGTCTGAAGAAATAATAATAATGCATTCTGAATAACTGTTGAACAGTTACATCAATGACAGCATGCAGAAATAAGTAGATTTCACCCAACAAAAACCAATGCTAGAAGAAGCCATAAAAATTGGAACATTCTACACACATACTGGCAACAACAGAATCAAATGCAACACAAACGTTCCTGGAATTACCAAAACAATGTGAAAATAAGTCAGCTGTTATACACCCATGGGATAATCAACTCATGTGATTCTACATCTGGAAGTTGATGGCAACCTGATCAGGAATGCCTCCACTTGGGTGCACTGACAGATGGACAACCCAAAAACATAATGCCTCCAGCTGCATCTATTGGATAGGTGGAGGCATAAAAATACTGATATTTCTACTGCTGGAAATTCATGAAGCTCTTAAACAGTAAACTGGCAAAACCTGCATTGTTTACTGTAAAGTGCCCAATGATAGCAATATCTGAAATACAAGTAAACAGATTATAAAATACCAATGAATCTTCCTAAAACAAATGACTGATAGTATAATAATATTCTAATTTATAATGTGCAGTGTCGAGGAAATCTTGAATTGGGGGCACAGTCAACTACAGTACAAATACACTGATCACAAAAAGTATGGTGGGTGATGACTTCACACATTCTGATAAACAGCTGTATAAAATTACCTACAAGTTGGTCTGCTACAATTACAATTTGCCATGACCTACAACATAACCTGCATAACTAAAAATATTAGCATGGCATAGATGTTTCTGATGAATAAAAAGAACAGCAGCACAGCAAGTCATGAGAAATAGTTCCACTGGTTTCATCATGATAAAACCATGTCTTACTTGTCACAGATCAACTTCATTAAACAGTGTAACAGTCTCTATTCAAGGACAACTGCGGTACTCCATTTGTCCTTGAAAGGTAAAACCATTTCTGGATTTTAATAAGGCAACAGACGATGAGGTTTTTGCACAGAAGTGGCATCAGCCAGACCATATGCAAACGACCTGCACTTCTGTATCACAGAGATAACCACACCAATACCTCATCACTCAATTTTTATGGGCAAGATGCTCTTTCTCATAACCAACCAACAGTATCAAAGCACTGAGGGCAATATGTAGCTCTAGAAAATAAATATTTTCCACATTTTGCAAAGATGTTTGTCAAATCATTCTGAAGTTGTAAAACGATATTTGTGATTTCACTTGCTACTGAGAATGGAACACTCCTTGCTGTGCATTTTTCCAAACTGGAGAGTTACTAAATGTCATCGATATCTCCCACAAGACTAGCTAATTATGTCCTAAACTGTACTTTGCCATGTAACTGCTTATCTTCTGTTATGGAAGCCGTTAGATCGAGGACCACTGCGACCATTGCCACGACCGCCACGATATCGACTACGATCTAACAGAGCACAATAAATAGACAATTAACCACAATAACTTACAATAATAAGCATCAGTAAACACGCTACATAGAATCAGCAAAACTGAATCTGTGGTGCACACAGCTAGCAACAGGGTCGACTATACTAGTCAAGTATCACAAGTAATGGAGATACTTTTTGACAATGAAGCATTTTAGCACATTTTAGCAATACTAAATCTTTGAACAATACTTCTGCCAAACCCTTTTAACATCATACTTCCATCAAAATATTTAAATATATTGATTTTCGCTGTGGCACATTACTAGAACTAGAACTATTGTCATAACAAATCTTGCCAAAAATTTATTTAAAAAACAGTAGACCCCTAACAGTCCACTTTTCTGACTGAGTCCACTTTTAATGAGATGATACTGCACAAGGAACTGACACCAACCTCGTCTGTCCATGCCACTGCAGGAGCTGGCAAGCTGTTGCAGTTTTGGGCTGATTTGCTGTTTGGCTTCCGTAAGCACGGCAATCAGATCGCTTGCTTTGGGTGCATTCTTTGGAGTGAACAGTGTGTATGCTGTTCCAGTATGACCAGCGCGACCGGTACGACCAATGCGATGGACGTAGTCCTCAGAACAGTTTGGATAGTCAAAGTTGATCACAAATTTCACGTCATCAACGTCTGACATCCAACAGTTTCACACGACTCTTAAATCACTCAACACGCTCAAGTGACGATACAAGCTGATAGTGCTAATTAAAGTGTCAGAAATAATCTGGCCTGCACAAAACTGGTGCTGAATAGCAGTTACTTCCAAGCAACAGATGCCAAGAAAATTATGTTCACAAGCACATAAATTTTTTGAAGCCTTTATCTTGTGCTGTCTTGTTGCGTGCAAATCAAGAAGTGATGAGGAATATAAACAATATAATACTCATATCGTTTTCTGCTCGAAAACACGGCCAAGAATGTGGGGAGAAGCCTGTGATGCACCGAGTGCCATCTTGCTGGATGAGACAGTGCTATGCGGCAGCTGGCTGGTCAGCTAACGACAACCACTACACTAGCCCAGAGCCAACACAACAACATTCCCATTCCCAAGACACGCCCGTTAAGCCTGAACCAATCAACTGTGTGTACAACTTGCACATCCGGGTTCTGGCTTAACATGCTAAGATGGCATAGGACCTACAGCAGCCATTATCAATAAATATCAAGCAGTAATAACTCAACAGTAGTCAGACACGGACAATGGGCTGCTTTGTTTGTGATTCTAACAAAAAAATTCAACAACAAAACCATTCAACAACAAAAATTGTGAGTACTGTTTCACTTCATGAGGCACCAAAGTGCCGAGCATGAAAGCAGTAAACGTTAGCCTCTAAAATGCATAGAGTAAACTATATCGGCATCAATGAGGTGGCAACAAAGTGGTATCTGACTTAGACCAGAAGCCTGAAGTCACAATGCTGTGAAAAGACAGTAAAATCCAGAAATTCAAAACAATTTTCACAGGTGTTCATGGATGGAGTTTTTTTTCAACATTACACAGACCATAAATGTATACAAATATAATTATGTTATGTGATTAAAATCCAAGTTTCAGTTAGACATTTGTTTGTGTTTATCTTTACAAGACAAATGTGCCACAAGACACAACTCACCAAGACCACGAGCAGCAACATCCGTAGCAACGAGAACTGGTGTCCGATTGTCTCGGAAATCTTAACAACACAATAAGCTCACTGAGTTATAAACAGCTTAGCCACAAGTGCTTGAGTTTCAGTGTAAAAGTAATTTAATAATAGTAATACTGATGATGATGATAATGAGCCGACAATTTCTAGTGCACCATAACAATGAGACCATTAAAAGGGTACCAATCAAAACAGAAATTTAATGAGATAATAATAATAGGGTAGGCTAAAAAGCCCAAAACAACTCAGCAGACACCTAACGTTTCTTTACAAGGCATGGAACTGTGCATTGGCAACAGATTTGCACAATCTGTATCCAAGAACGTTACAGATGTTACATTTTTTGTTATCACACACACAGCAAAGTGATCAATGTCACTGTTATGACAATAGACACTTGTTCACACGACTCACCACGAAGGACGATGTCGCGCTCTTCTTGTGACTTATCTCCATGAATGGCGGCAACCATCCACCTGTGTACAGCAGCAGCAATGACTCAAATGGTGCTTCAGTACCAGTGCAGTACCAATTTAACTAGAGTAGGGCTGCACCGAATGCTCTATCTGCAATGAACTACTACTACTATACCCGCTTAATGGCCTCATTTCCAGGACAACCTGGATAAGCCAGTACCAGAAAGGTGAAACCAGCCTGAATTTCAATCAGGCAAGAGATTATGTGGTTTTGGGATGCAGTGGCATCAGCTAGACCATATGCAAACAATCTCCACCTTACTCCAGGCAGATAACTACAACACCCCACCACTCAATTTTTACAGGCCGGATGCTCTTCCTGACGCCCAACCAACGTGTCAAAGCACTGAAGGCCTCTATTTGCAAGGAACAGGTTGGCAAATAATATTTTTGTATTCTACTAAATAATACTGTTAAGATTACACACACACACACACACACACACACGTTTAACGGCCCTTTTTCCGGGACTACCCAGGTGAACCGGTACCAGAAAGGTAAAACCAATCTGGACTTTACTGAAGCAAGAGATAGTGAGTGGCAGTGGCATCAGCTGGGCCATATGCAAGTCTGCATGTCGCTCCAGACAGATAACGACGGCAGCACCCCACCACTCAGTTTTTTTACAGACCAGATGCCTTTCCTGCCGCCCAACCAACAGTGTCAAAGCACTGAAGGCACTCTGTTAAGATTATACCAGACATGAAAAACCGTAGGAAGAAGAGGCATTATGAATGACAGCATAACAGAAAACAGCAGTTGCAACAGACTTATGCAATGCATTCACTGGCATTGACCAGCTGTCTGTTTACCAGTACAGCAGTGGCATAAGTCTCCCAATGTCTGTCATACTGTTGTGTTGATCAAAAACCTTATTATAAGTCCCACAACTGAATAAGCACCAGATTATCAACACCAGAAATCAAATATTTAAGGTACTCCCGCTGAACAGATGATGTTGCATAGATGGCAGACCAATTAAGTTTTCAAGGGTCAGTAATATTAATAAGTTCTGCTATCAGTCCTGGTCCACACTGATAATAAATCGACCTTATTGGTGCTTAATGCTTGATTAGACTGAGAACTGCACTCAAGTAGTTTTTAGGTGCCTCAGTCACTCAAGCAACAGGCATCAACATGACTACCATACTGACAGATAACAGTTACCCAGCTCGTTTGAGTCTGTATGTCAGGTCGTTAGCCCGTCTCTTTGTCTCGACAAAAATCATTGTCTTGTTGTGACGGTCGCTCATAATCTCCTGCAGCAGACGCTGTATCCTGCCATCAAGCAGCATCACATCAACGATCAATGCTTGCGGTCAGCAAAGCAGTGTTCAACGCCCACTTAATACTGAACATGTCACAGAGGAAACCAATCGTCCATGCAATCATTTGTACTAGTACTGACAAGCAAACTCACACTAACGAATATGACACAAGACCACAAAGCACATAAACAAAACACAAAAACATGTTACATATGCAAAAAGTCTGACTTTAACTAAGAAAAATATATTTAAAAATCACAAAAACATACATAAACAATTATCTGTAAGAACTGTTCACATCTGTACATATCACTGTGCACAATAATCATATGCAATGGAGCACGGAACATCTCACTTATACTTTAGGCAATACAATGCTTATGACTGCATGAGATTCAAGCATATGCAAGCTGCTAAAACACATTTTTGATGTGCATGCATAAGCAGTAAATATGTTCATTTTGTCATCAGCATGTTTCAAATTCAAGCGATGACTAGACTTCTAGCTACCAATTACAGCAGTAAATTCTTAATTTAGACAAAGACTCATTATGATACCAGTAGAATTAATTGACAGAAACACTTTCATTATTAACTTTGTTCATTAAACATTATACTAACGCACAAATTTCAAAAATTTCAAATATTTTTTATTTTCAAAAAAGCCGAATAAACTTTGCAATCAAGTACATATTTATCTAACATACTACAAGTTAAAATGAAGACAGAAATCAACAAAGCATGAAAATCATCTGTCACAGCCAAAAGCAAAAACTGTATTTGACATAACTTGGAAGAAATAACACAGTTTACAAAGAGAAATAGGTATAACTTACTTGGCTTCTTTCTCCTCCTCATAGCAAACATCAACAATCTGCAGGATGTTGTGATTAGCCGTCAACTGTGTGGAGCCGATATTGATCTGAATGTAGTTAATCAAGAACGTTTCAGCGAGAGTCTGTACTTCTCTAGGCCAAGTAGCACTCCACATCAATGTCTGCCTATCAGGCTACAGCATTCACAATATACTGTTTTATTGCGTGCATTGAGTAATGTTACATTAAAATTCTCTCAATCAGTCTATTTTCCCATAATTCATTTTTGACTCACAGCATGCGGGATGTAAAGAAACTGGCATTGACACAGATACATGCAATGCATAAATTAGCAGAAAGATACAGAATCTGACAAGAACTGGACATCACTGAAATATCAGATAGTGGCTGACAGCCTGCATCTCAGCAGGTCAACTGAAAACAAGACTCTACTCATATGAACATCACTATGCAAAACAAAATACAATTATTTCATAAGTATAAGCTGATGGACTTCAGTGCTTTGTCGATGTTGGTTGGGCGGCAGGAAGGGCATCCGGCCCATAAAAACTGAGTGGTGAGGTGTTGGCGTGATTATCTGTCTGGAGCGAGGTGCAGACTTGCATGTAGCCCAGCTGATGCCACTGCCACTCACTATCTCTTGCTTCAGTAAAATCCAGATTGGTTGTGCCTTTCTGGTACCAGCTCACCCGGGTAGTCCTGGACAAAGGGCCGTTAAACACGTGTAAACAGGTGTGTGTATAAGCTGATGGACAAGACAACGGGGGCCATTACACTCTTGAACAATAACTATCAGTAGGTAATTAATGACTGAATGCATACATACTCTGACTTGCTCAACAATCTTTCTGATCTGTGGTTCAAAACCCATGTCAAGCATGCGGTCAGCTTCATCGAGCACCAGATACGTGCAGCGGCGGAGATTGGTTTTCCCGGCTTCCAGAAAATCAAGCAGTCGTCCTGGAGTTGCAATACAAATCTCTGCACCTGTCCCACAAGGCAAAACGACATTGCGCTGTCAAAAAACAAACTTCTCCATGACAGTAGAAAATCCTGCTTTCAGCCAGCATCAAACCAAGTCGATGGCAAGCCTGTCAGAGAGTGCCGCTACTCAGGCATGTGCACACATGCACAGATGCATGTACGCAAGCACAGATAAACGCAAACCTAAAAGCATAATTCCCCCAGCCCCATCTACAGGATGCAGCAGAGCAGAGGCACAAACGGTACAAAGAATTAACCACTGAACAGTTTAATTTAAAAACATGATCTGCTAAATCTAGCAATACTGTTCGACATTTCACTCAATAAAAATACTTGCCTCTTTCAATGCTACGGAGCTGTGGTCCTTTTGGAGCACCACCATAAACACAGACATTCCTCACACGAGCTGTTTCACCAAACTGATCGGCAACCTGTGCAACTTGCTGAGCCAGCTCACGTGTTGGCACCACCACCAAGCACTGCAACGCATAATCAACACCGCTCACTGCTATCAACACATTACCAAGTACACGTAAAACAACTAGCAACTAGTCAAGGTTAATTTCACAGGAAAAGACGGCCATTCAGTCATATACAAACTGGGTTAAATGGTGTACTACATACGGCAGTGTTTGAATGTAATGTCAACAACTCTACATACAAAAAAACTAAGACAAAAGCCACAAGTTAGGAAGTAGCTGGCACCTACATTTGTAACGGCAAATAAGTGGGCAATGCAATTCATCTTAACAGGACATGTGGCATAAATGACTGACATGGGCACAGGCATTATTAACACTCCAACTGCGAATACTGCTCTTACTGGTATCTCAGAGGTTTCTTATTCAAAATATCATGTAATACAACACCGGCACTTTTAGAAAAGCTGCTGTACTTTAAATAATCATGCACTGCTGGTTCAAATTTTGAAATTAAAGTAAGAATTTTGCAAAAAAAAAGAAACTCTATCTCTAGTTAGTGAAGACAACACTGCAACAGAATTGAACACTACGCATACAATAAATTTTACAAACGATACTCACGATCGGACCGTCTCCTCTTTGCAAATATGCCTGGTGATTTATGTGAATAATGGCTGGCAAGATATACTAGAACAGCACAAATATCACACACACATTCACAATACTCATGTGCTATTCCATAAAATTACATTTGAACGCACAATATTTGGATGATTCTGTGAAAACGTGTATGCCAGCTGCCACTTACCACTATGCCTTCCAGTGTCAAATTATCTGGAGGTTATCAGCTTACTGGAAAAATGAAGAAATATTCCAGCAAGGTGTGCCAGCATACAATGTCTACACTCTTCTGGACGGCATTTATAGTGGACCACAAAAGGCAAGACCACAAAATATCTAAGACGGCCAGGCTCAGCTGGGCTTGCATAATTTGATGCTAACTCACTGTTTGTCTAAGCTGGCTAAATTTCTGTTTTAGAACACAAGTTACTGGATAATGCAGGATGACTTCACAGGCCAAAGACAATGTGTCATAGTTTTGCATACCGATACTTCAGTTAGCAGAACATCTAACCAAACTGGAAGAAAAACACACAATAAACCATAAACTGTATGATAATTAATTTTTTAACCTAATAAAGCTACTCAGTTGCACAGCAATCAGTTTGGACTGAAGTATTAAGCATGGAGATTAGGAAAAGCAGATCAGATTGCTCACCTGTTAAACATAAAGACGATGTTTATTTAATCAAACACTGTACAATAATACAACGACCATTTAACGGCCTTTGATCCGGGACAACCCGGGTAGGCCGGTACCAGAAGGAACATTCACCCACTCACACCCATCCGGATCATCGTGCTTCCTTTATCATCTTTCTCCATTTGCA
>Ga0126325_10000487_pt1 | contig 10771 bp, 8 predicted proteins | sample InaspJWI14metaG_FD_94487 | JGI IMG/M metagenome (GOLD analysis project Ga0126325, IMG submission 94487) | Marine gutless worms symbiont microbial communities from Oahu, Hawaii - Inanidrilus sp. 1 OAHU.JWI-14 metaG | ecosystem: Host-associated > Annelida > Digestive system > Unclassified | place...
GTGCCCGAGTTGTCGCCGAGAATTGCAGCTGCGGTCGGAGCCTCGTCACGACCAGTGAGAATAGGAAATAAGTGTAGTGAACGGTAAGTCATCCCAGGTGTTGGTGAACGTAACTTATTTTTTTGGTTGTATCGTCGCTAATATACACTTCCGCACACACATATTAACGGATATTATTCGTAGTAGGAGTCTGAAAATTTTTGTGGTATTTTGGCCGTTTTTCTCGGTTGTTCCAATTCTCAAATGTACCCGAGATATATAAAGATAAAAGATATTAATGTGATGTGAATGTGTATCATGCATACAAAGTTTTTGAGTATTGTTTTGAGTGCGGGTTGCCCGTTTCCGATCTCCCCGTCCCCCGAACGGCCAGGAGAACGGGCATCGTTATTATCTGTCGTAAAAAGTGCCATTCTTGATGCCAGAAAGTAACAAGCAGGTGCAAAGATATGAATTTGAAGCTTCGTTCTGACGGCAGATTGGAACATACAATTCACCGAAGCTGCCAAAGTTCGTTCAAACGATGACGGCATCAGTAGGGGCACATGCTTGCGCTATATAACGCCTACTGTCTAACATGGTCAACTATTTACGTCGGTTTCCGATTCCAGTGCAATTGAAACATAGTTTTTAAAAGTATCAGCTGTATTACAATTTACATGTCGAGTAGGTAGAGAATTCCAGGAGTTAATTACTCTGTTACTAAAGACAAATTTCCTGACATCTAGTCTGAACTTACTTTTAAACAGCTTACCCTCAAGCCCATATCATCAACATCAAAAAACAACTCTTTGTTAATACTGTAATTTTTATTTTATATGTTTCAGTTAGATCACTTCTCAATCTTCTATTCTCCAAACGAACTAATCCTAAACGTTTTAATCGATCATCATACTTCAGATCTGCAGTACCATGTACCAACTTGGTGGCTGTCTGCTGAACACCTTCTAACAACTATCAAATATGGTCTCCAGTCTCCACACTTGGTCTCCATAATCTATCCCGACTGTTTCAGTAACAGGAAGGATTGCGGGTATGCAGGCAAAAACCCTTGTCACTATTCTGGTAGGTTCTGTTCCGAAATATATGCCAGGAAGAAAAGTAAGGGAGGACTGGCTAACCCTGGCTTAACTGGAATGTTAAAGGGGAGTTGATTGATGCTTAAAAATACAAGTAATGTATATGCTATTTGGCTTTTCAGTGATATGTGATCAAGCATGGTTGGGCCACAGTGCTACTGCCAACAGCATGATGAGGATGTTAAGAGAATGCTGAGATGTGCTGTTTGTCAGCGTTATTTTCATCTGAGTATGCATCACATTTAGCACTCATGTCTTCTATGTAGTATGTGTAACTGTAAATGCTCTTGAACAGTAATATGGTAACTGGATCAGAACATGACATATATTAGTTTATTTTATTTCTATTTACATCTTTGCCAGCATTTTGTGTGGTGCACTGTAAGTGGTGATAATTGTCATTTAATACATTCAGCTCAGTATGGTATGTAGATGGTTTACATGTAACATCTTGTTCATAATTCACATGTGCTATTTGCATCAGCAAAATCTCTAGTTGTTATCTGAGGGTGCAGGCGTGTTTAGTGGTAATAAAATGGTTATGCATGTGCAGTGTGTTCAGCTCAAATAATATGCAATTTGACTATATTTGACTACATGGCAATGTGAATATGATACTGATTGTCAGTGTACTTCGTTGCAGATTGTTTGAAGTCCGGAAAGCCAAGTCATTTGGCTGGAGACATATTCTTCCACTTCACTTGTGTTGATTGCAATTCTTCTGGAACGGAAAAATGTGAACGTTTAAAACTTCTGTGGTAAATCTTCTTTTTTTCTATAAGTACATTATACACTGTGAGGCGTTCCAGCAGTGAAATAGGACGTGAGAAGGTTAATTTTTTACTTCAGATTTATTTGACAAATATCAAAATGTTGTTGTACATAATTAATACTGAATTAAAAATTGTCTATGATTGCATTTTGACATTTTGTTGGAAGCAAATTGTTAAAGTGGATGTTCTTTCGACTGATATTAGTAGAACTACAGTATAATACAATATATAATTGGCTGACTGCAAAACTTCCATAAATCTCAATAACAGCAATAAGAGTTAGCCATAGTTTTGCAGTCAGCCAACAGTACTACAATGTGTAAACTTTAAAAGTTTATCATAGGCATCCGTTAACTTTTAGTTACGAACTTGACCTATATAGGGTCGTGATGAATCTCCGTGCTAGATATTTAGGTCAGAGGTCATTTAGTTCAAAAGTTATTGTTCAGACACTCTCGCACACATGTGCACTGGACTGACTTCTCTACCTGGACCACTAAAGTGGTTACTATACATTGCTTTTCTTGTCTTTTAAGGTGCAGATGCTGATGACTGTCTGTATGTCTGTAACTGTAGGCTTCCAATTGTGATACTGACTCTGTACAATCTTCCGCTGGCGACAACTGGACAGCTGGGATATTACCGCTGGAAAGACCACATTTGTGCCTTTATCGACTCACACTGGTCTGATTTCTTCGGCAGTGATCGGTAAGCAGTGTCACAATTCTTCTGTAATTTTTGAATGTAGGTTTCACTTTCATTGTTACAAATTTTAAGAATGCTTGTCATCTGCACTACTTGTGAACAATTTGCATTCTTTGTTAAACTTTTGCCGTTAGCTGTGTTCGTGTGTAGAGAATTTTTCTCGGGTGATGTGCAGGCCTGGACTACGATATTGTTTCTGACTTCTGTATTGACCATGTATCTCTGTCTTATAGTAGTCCTATGCAGTAAAGTAAAAAAGTAAAGAATACGGGTATAGCTGTTTGCAGTGATCGCAATTTGCAGTGAAACATTGCCACATCGCTGCAGGAACTCACATGCCATATGAGATCACACAGTGTTACATGTCACCTGGCAGAGGTGACATTCCCGACTCTACCCCAGCCGAAGCTGGTACTCGATTATAAGTGTCTTTGTGATGGTCGGGTGTCCGTCTGTTCCTCTGTCTGTCCCATCGATTGATAGCCAGTAAGCAGCAGCAATGTGCAGCTGGCTTGCTGTAGCATGAGCCCACCAGTGGCAGATATCAATTGATAGCTGCTGTTCGCGCCCACTGCTCAAGCTTGGACTGCAGTCAGCGTCATTGCTGTGATCCGAGGGATGCAGACTTGAAATTTCGTGTGCACAAACATTCTTGTATTAAACTCACACGAACAGTGCTTTATTGCAGCTTTTTCTGGGTTTTCCTTCATTTACTGGATGGATGTCTTGGAAAACGTAAAAAGCCTTTTACGCTGCTGATTGGGCAAGAACATGGTGGCATCTTTTCTGATATCCAGTTGCCCAGTGGACCGCCGTGTACATATGAAAGTGCCTGTTTGTGTGGAACTCAGAAAAAAGACTCAGACATGGTTTGGTACGGTCGCCGGCACGCTGTCCTCATGGTGCCCGATGTACTTCGTGTCCGGCATGAAGGAGCTGAAACAGCCGGGATGGTGGAAGCTTGCTGATCCTTCGCCTCCAACGATGGACTTATGTCAGTCACGCTTGTTAATTGATTACTGTAACGTTGTCAAAATTCTTACATTATTGACACTGCCGACATAGCATGCAGAGCAGGGTCTATCTCATGGTACAGTGTCTGTCTGTCTGTCTGTCTGTCCCATTCGCCTGCTGCTGCAGCCTGTGGTGGGTTTGCTGCTATGGGCCCGGTGTGTAGAAGATATTGATCGATTGCGGCACAGCCACTACCACAGCAGCACGGGGCTACAGCACGGCATGTTTACAGGTGATTTAGGAAGCTGACCACAGACTTATTATTGGTGTCATGTCATAGTGGTAGTATGCCCGACTGTGATGCAAGAGCGTGCAGGTTTGAATCTCATCTCACCACAGTTAGATGTGTTTATCACGACAGCCACTGCAATATACATGCCGACTGTGCCCTTTTACTCACAACCTCTGATCTGTGGTCTTTATCATTTCCGTTTTCTTGCATCAGTAAGCTTGTCTCCAATGTCGTTCAGTAGCTCCCCTCGTCATCGTGATTCATGCTGTTGCTCCTCTGGATCCATATTGCCTCCTTGTGTGATCTATGCTATCTTGTATTCATCAGAACAGCTCAGCAATTGCTGGTGTTGCTGACTGTAGCTGAAAAGCAGACCTGAATTTAAAACTAGAAGTAAGAAACATCTGATACAAAGTAGCTGTCTTCTAACTATCATACCAATAACATCTTTGATCTGTTTTATGCGCTTTGTTTTCTCGGTAATTATTATTGGAGTCAGCAGTTATTTATTTATATTTTCAGTATAGTAGTGGGATACCTTCAGTGCTTTGACGCTGTTGGTTGGGCGGCAGGAAGGGCATCCGGCCTGTAAAAAACTGAGTGGTGGGGTGCTGGCATGGTTCTGTCTGGAGCTAGGTGCAGACTTGCATATGGCCCAGCTGATGCCACTGCCACTCACTGTCTCTTGCTTCAATAAAATCCAGATTGGTTTTACCTTTCTGGTACTGGCTCACCCGGGTAGTCCCGGACAAAGGGCCATCAAACGGGTGTGTGTGATTAGTGGGATATGACTTGTGGGAAAAGCAGCATTCAGTTATTATAAGTGTATCAGTGATACGCGTGTGCTTTTGTGCAGTGAAGGCCGTGAGAGTGCCAAAGTCATCAAAAGCATCGAGAGGTTCACCGGATGCTGCGAGTCCACAGAAAGTCGAGGGGCTGCGAAACCGAGTGAAAAAGTCGTCTATCGAGATGGCGTTGGAACTGCGTGCCAAACGCGACGTGCCACGCACGGTTTGTTGTGGAAATCTTTTCAGACTTTTTAGTGACGTGAATTTTGAACTGCCCACTGACCATTGAGTTAGCCTTCAGTGCTTTGACACTGTTGTTTGGGCAGCAAAAAGGGCATCCGGCCTGTAAAAAACTGAGTGATGGGGTGCTGGCATGGTTTTCTGTCTGGAGCAAGGTGCAGACGTGCATATGGCCCAGCGGATTCCACTGCCACTCACTGTCTCTTGCTTCAGTAAAATCCACGTTGGTTTGACCTTTCTCGTACTGGCTCACCTGGGTAGTCCCAGACAAAGTACCGTTAAACGGGTGTGTGTGTGACCATTGAGATAGCCCTTTTATTTCAGCTTGCACATTTTATGTCCTCCTCAGAAACTGATAAGGTCCATTGTTCTGCACTTATCTAACAGACGTTTGAGTGACAAACAGTAGAAATGATGTTGGCAAGAGATGTCTGGGTGACATTTGGGTTCGGTTACAGTTAACATTAATGTTGAGGTTAAGGTTAGTTTGCCTAAAGGTCTGTCAACGTCTTCGAAAGGCTGAACAGATCAAGCTGGTTTTGGGCACAGAGGAAGTTTCTCTGCTGCCAGTTTCTTGCCATCATACCTACGACTGGAAAAGAACTACACACATTTCGAGAAGTCACTGAAATGACACATGTTTAGGCTCAGCCAGTCAGAGTGCACTACGACTAACTGCTTTAGTGTGCCTCAGAAGCCCACTTACTTACTTCGTTAGAGGCTATCCGTGGGTAATCGTTTTGACTGCATAGTCGTGCCTTGATTGGCAGGCATCGTTGTTAGAGCAGAGAAGGAAGGAATGTGAGAATGTATCGTCATCATTGGACGTGACCTCGACAGATGATAGTCTACATTCAACACATGTATCTTATGATGACGACGACGATGATAATGATGATGGTACATGTTCAGAGATGACTGATGTATCGCAGGTAATACTTTTTGTCATCTTTTGATTAGTTGTCAATAAACTGTTGATGCTTTACATCAGTACAATGAGCCTTCAGTGCTTTGACAGTTCTCGAATGGTGACGAAAAGGTCATACATCCACATATTTCAACGTTTTGCTTCTTGAGCCCAGCCTAACCTAACCTGGAGTAACTGTAGACAACATGGTTGGTTGAACAAAAACAGTACAACTTGTTATTTGTCAACAAACTTCATGATTTGTGCCAGTACAATGAAAAATTTAGAGTACCTTAATTGCTAAGACACTGTTGTTTGGGTTATGTGAAGAGCCTCTGGCCTATAAAATCATACTTTGTAAGTCCTAGCTGTTTGCTCTCAGAAAACTATAAGAAACCTAGACTGCTTGAGCAGAACACCTTTAAAGCAACATCAAAACCACCATTGTATGGCCATTATACAGGTCAGCATGCGTTAGCCGGCACCTCTAGTTAAGAACTGGAGGATTTTTTTGGTGCAAAGTTTTACCGCCCACATGCCCTTGCTGACGGCAACCAGCACATTTGGATTAGTGAGAAGTTCTCCTCAACAGTGTTATTTTAAGTTATTTACACTGTCTCTGTACCTTCAGCTTTAGAGCAGTACAGAGATCAAGAGTTGTCGAGCCAAGGAAATATAACGAATGGTAGGCACTGAAGTAGCTAAAATTTGCTGTGATAATTCAGTAAATTATGCGGTTTATTAACTGCCTTCAGTGCTTTGACACTGTTGGTTGGGTGGCAGGAAGGGCATCCGGCCTGTAAAAAACTGAGCGGCGGGGTGCTAGCATGGTTATCTGTCTGGAGCAAGGTGCAGACTTGCATATGGCCCAGCTGATGCCACTCACTGTCTCTTGCTTCAGTAAAATCCAGATTGGTTTTACCTTTCTGGTACCGGCTCATCCGGGTATTCCCGGACAAAGGGCCGTTAAACGTGTGCGTGTGTGTGTGTGTGCGTGTGTGCGCATGCGCACGGTTTATTACTGCTGTAGATGTCAGTATGATGAAAAGTTTTGTACTTGCAGTGTTTGGGCACTGTTGACTGGGTGATGAAAAGGGCATCCACTGGCATCTAGCATTTAGGAAATCCAGCCTCCAAAAGAACTTTTGAAAACAAAAACTTTGTGTCTGGTTAAGCACAAACCAAGCTTAGTAGAGCGATGACTGAGGAGGAGTTGGCGAGTCCGGAAAATATAACACTGATTGTGTGCTGTGATAACGTGGTTCATTGGTGGTGCAGTTGTCGACGTCGAGTCTGTTGGGAGTTGACCAGGGCAGTCAGATGTCTCGCAGTAGTGGCCGGTCTGACTGGCTGACCGAGAAAGATCTCCACATAGCTGGTAACTGCGTCATTGTGTTTCATGTCGCATTTTTGAACACTTTTGTTAATGAAACATGAAAAGAGGTCAGTAGAAAGTATGCGCCAGACTACATCACACAGTCTGCTATTAGCTAACAAACCAGTTGATGCATGTAGTCAATAATGAGTCAGTGAAGATCAGGCAGTATTGAATTAAGTGTGATATATTTTGAAAAAAAACGTCCTATTATCAACCACTTAAGCATACAGTGTCAAACCCGGGTGAGCCGGTACCGGAAAGGTGAAACCAATCTGGATTTTACTGAAGCAAGAGACAGTGAGTGGCAGTGGCATCAGCTGGGCCATATGCAAGTCTGCACCTCGCTCCAGACAGATAACCATGCCGGCACCCCACCACTCTGTTTTTTACAGGTCGGATGCCCTTCCTGCCGCCCAACCAACAGCGTCAAAGCACTGAAGGCGCTTTTTTGAAGGCTCAGTTATACACTACAGTGTACCATAAGCAAGCAACACAGCCGATACACAAGTTGTATTCGAGATGACGACAGCATACAGCCAAGCTCAAAACAGACTCGGGTCAGATAATGTGGCTCAAGAGCACGAATAACAGTCATTGTTCTGATGAAAAAATTAACGCAGAAAGATCGAGTAAGAGGTTTTTTTTTACTAGTCTTTGAGTGTCTGCAGACAAAGGAATGACGTTCATGTTCTGTGTTTATGTCCGCAGACACGGTACCTGAGTATCTGCTGAAGGACGAAGATGAGGATGAATTGGGCGACGATGTTGATATTGATGTTGACCCGTGTACACTGTCACCCAGCACACTGTCGCCATGGCCGCTGATGTCATCGGCCAGTGAAAATGACGGCTTTCTGGCTGTCGACAACATCTTGTCGACATTCACCAGTACGTCGCATTATTGTTGTTGTAGTTTTTCATGAACAGTTCGAATGGTAGTTACTGGTATATTGCGGTCATGCCTGCAGTGCTTTGACACTGTTGGTTGGGCGGCAGGAAGGGCATCCGGCCTGTAAAAAACTGAGGGGTGGGGTACTGGCATTTTTATCTGACTGGAGCGAGGTGCAGACTTGCATATGGCCCAGCGGATGCCACTGCCACTCATTGTCTCTTGCTTCAGTAAAATCTAGATTGGTTTTTCCTTTCTGGTACCGGCTCACCCGGGTAGTCCCGGACAAACGGCCGTTAAACGTGTGTATGTGTGTGTATGTTGTCATGCTGTGTTACACGAAAAGGATTCTAGTGTTCATTTTTAGCTTTTAGCCCCAATGAGCATTTTCTGATTTCGATATTTTTTGGTGGTAGTGTTAATACAGATTTGCCCCTTCCCTGGAGTGTTTCCGGGGTTCCCGCCTCGTTCATGGTTCGTTGGGGGCAACCAAGTGCACAGACCAGATGGCATCGCGGTTAGTTCAGCCAGTTCAGCGCAGCTCGCGGTTGTGACTAACAGACACACAGACAGACCACGCTACATGTGTTGCCGTAGTTCGCACCTTATGCTTTGCGTAGTGAAAATGTGACCTAATGTTGCTTAATGTTGGTAATGTAATGTAGCATGGTTAGGGGCGACACAGTCAGTCAGGAAATTTCACTTTGCCTGGAGAATTTTATACGGTCGTTATGCTGCTGACATTTATACTCATTATTATTAGTATCCCATAACCCCCTCACTCTTTCATTCCAGACTTAAAACCTTTTTTTCTGCAAATCCTTCCCGCCATAGCCTTCCTTTTCTACTTCCGGACTGACTCAATGGATTCCCCGGACTGTTTACCGATACTTCTGAGAATACCCGTTTTTTACTTTTTAGTTTTTTTGTTTTTTCAGTTTTTAGTTGTTGGTTCCATGCAGTAGATTAAGCTGACTCACGTCAGCTTTTGATTGCACGTTAAAATAGCATTTCGTATCGTATTGTGCAGATTAGGTACCTTTTGGCAGATTGTTGGCTTAGACAGGTTTGTGTGTGTTGTGTGATAGCCAAAGCTGTGGCCAGGAATGTTGACGACTGTGTGCCGGGTTTCGGCGGGGTGCAGAAATTTGAGCTTAATTTCCAGTCATCCGACACGCCATGTATGATACCATCAGTGACAGCAGTAACAAACATGCCATCAGTGACCAACGAAAGTGTTAACCAGTCACAGTCGGAATGTCATCAGCCGTTGTCAGAACACGCTAGCGAAGCAGAAGGGTCGGACGTTGGAGGAGAAAAGATTTCTGTTAGGAAACCAACGAAGCTAAAAACTGACTCCATGATTCCCGCCACAACATCCAGCACTGAGTAGTGAGTCAGTTTTGCTGCAGGAGTTTTTGAGTCATATTATGTTTCTAACTTTTCATCATTTTTTTATTTCTATTTCTAATCAGTATTTCGTTTTATTTTTTGCCACAAACTCGTACAAGACGTGGGGCATTGTTTTTTTATGCCAACACATTAATACTGTGTGGTACATGCAACAGAAATCAGCACCAGTTTTCGGTGTTAATTTCTGTATAGTGTGTCGTCAGCTGTGGTGCCTTCAGTGCTTTGATGCTGTTGGTTGGGCGGCAGGAAGGGCATCCGGCCTGTAAAAACCGGGTGAGTGTGTGTGTGTGTGTGTAGTTATCAGTGTTTCGTTTTTATTTTTTTTTGCCAGAAACTCGTACTAGACATGTATGGCATTGCTATCTTTGTGCCAACTCATTAATACTGTATGATACATACAACAAAAGTCAGCACCAGTTTTCCTTGTTAATTTCTGTATAGTGTGTCGTCGGCTGTAGCCTGCTCTGCTGCAGTACAGCGTTGTTTGTTGGTTTGCAGTCTGGTGCCGATGTCACTCCATGAAGAGAAACTGCTGTTGAAGAGATTGAAGGAGAGTATCTCTGCAGGACTGATGACACCTTGTCCCAAGCTATCGCGGTTCTATCGTAAACTCTGCGTCAGGCAGGTCAGAGCCCAGCTATATGTTACTACACTACTGCTACACCAGTTTAGTGGCCTCCTTTCCAGGACAACCTGGGTAAGCCAGTACCGTAAAGGTAAAACCAGTCTGGATTTAAATGAGGCAAGAAGTGACGAAGTTTTGGTATGCAGTTTCATCAGCTTGACCATATGCAAACAATCTGCACCTTGCTTCAGACACATAACCACACCAACACCTCATCACTAGGGACCAACCTAATTCACAATTTCACGGCCGTGACATTTTTCGTGAAATTGGCCTTCTTCCGTGAAAAACGCTTATTTCCGTGAAATCCGAGATTCTTGTGAATTTTAATGCTTTTACTTTCATTTATGAAGGTTGCAGAGTTTTATCAGCAGCATTTGTGCGGATTTTGCTGTTTGCTATATGTCACACTTGAGCACTTGACTGTCTTGAGTCTTGACTTAGTATTCATATATGTAGCAAATATTCGTTGTTCAGAAATTTCAAATGTACTGTTTGACAGATTTCTTAGTTTGCATTAGCATAGCACCTCGAAATGACGTCTGTGGGGCCCGTGAATTTTCCGTGAATTTCTTAAACTCCTTCCGTGAATTTTCCGTGAAATTGGGCATATTTTCAGAAACATCCCGTGAAATCACACATTTTTCCCCGTGAATTAGGTTGGTCCCTACTCATCACTCAATTTTTTTACAGTCCGGATGCTAGCTACGATTTGGGGGCCTGTGCAA
>Ga0126325_10000490_pt1 | contig 10749 bp, 10 predicted proteins | sample InaspJWI14metaG_FD_94487 | JGI IMG/M metagenome (GOLD analysis project Ga0126325, IMG submission 94487) | Marine gutless worms symbiont microbial communities from Oahu, Hawaii - Inanidrilus sp. 1 OAHU.JWI-14 metaG | ecosystem: Host-associated > Annelida > Digestive system > Unclassified...
CCGACTCGATCGCGTCATGGTTGAGTGCACATTGTCTATCACGCATTGCCTCCGACTAAATCTCCAACTTCATACCATCGATTCGGTCAGGACTTGTCGTATAAGTAGTTTCTGCACTGTTGCTTGGCAATTGGCAAGATTTCAATTGACACGACGCATGGCGCGGTCCCTCTGCGATAGATGAGCTTCTTGTTTATTTGTCATGGTCACTTAATTCCAATATCCCATAAAGGTTCTCAATGTCGCCTACGGCAACTCATTCAATAACCATTGGGAGTTCACAATGTTGGAAACTGAAGTTTTCAAGTACAACTTTTTAAACTATTATGTCGCAAAAACCAAGCCGTGTATTTTGTTGAAATTTGTACAGTGGTCGTCAAATAGGTTAATATGATATAATGCTCTGACGAATTGTGTTCTATTTATGTACTATGTCAGACCACTTCTTCACTTGAATACAGTAGTGTTGTTTTGTCTCCACAGTATATCTCTGACATGCGTGCGCTAGAAAAGGTCCAAAGACGGTTTACCAAGCGCTTTATACCCACCCTTCAGCAATTACCATATTCTAGGCGTATTGAACAGCTCGATCTCCAGTCGCTCGAGTTGCGTCGTCTTATAAATGACTTGGTTATGTGTGACAAAAAGGTATTTGGTTTAACTTGTCTTAAAATGAGTGACTATTTCATTTTAGTCCTGTCTCTGTCACACGTGGACATCCTTATAAAACTGTCTGTTCTCCGTACACAGTTGTCAACACCAGGAAACACTACTTCTGTGTATGTGTTGTCGAGCCATGGAATAACCTAAACTGTGCTACGGTAGATTTTAGCTCACTTAAGCGATTAAAATGTTACTTCAGACGAACCGACTTGTTGCAGTATGTAAAATATTCTGATTAGCAAATTGCAATAAGCTTAGTCCTTTTTCCTCTCCTGTTTTCTGATTTAAATGTACTACTATTTCATGTTTGTTTTTGTGTGTTTAAAAAAATTTCTTAGGGGTTATGTAAGTGGTGGCTGAATACTACCCTTTAATCGTGTGTAGTATATCTTTCGTATTGTGTTTTTGTGTGTATGCAAATTTCTCATGTACTGTATGCTACAAAATGTTTAAATATAAACAAAATAAAATGTACATTTTAATTTTGGCATCAGTTCAATTGGAACATGGTGTATTTACCAACGTTGTGTCGATATTTTATTTTTATTATACGAAGTGACCTACACGCAGCGACGTTGTACGCTAAGGAATATGTAAACACGCTGTGGGCTGTTTCATACGACTAATCCTAAACTTTTTCACTAAACGCCTAGCGATGATGTTGATCTATCGGCTAACTGTTCAGACTTTGCCAGACGGTCTCGAGACTCAATTCACACCGCCTGACACGACACAGACAGCACTGTCTTGTCATGCCTGGCGGGCGGTGTGAATCGCGCGGTTTAGACTAAATTCCACTACACGGGCCCGACCGGACCCGACCAGACCCGGGTCTCCGACAAAGTCCGCGGACTTTGACTGGTCGGGTCCGGTCGGGCCCGTGTAGTGGAATTTAGCTATCACAATGCTGCAGTTCTCACGTGTTGGCGTCGATGCAGTACGACGACGACGCAGCTGCGTCGGTGTCGCGACACTCACACGGAACTTCAGCAGTGACGGCGAGCGTTGTCATCGGTACCGCTGCAAACGCCTGTGAGCCGCGGTGTTCTACAACGACATCTTGCTGATATTTTACTCGTGTTATTCAGTCTGCAACAACAGCCGATGGCGAGGATTAACTTTCAGTTATCGAACGATTCAACGGATAGAAATAAGTCTTTGGCTGATACAGCAGCACAGTAGGAAAGTGTTCAATATCCAGTTGTTCCTCTTCTTTCCACTTTCGCCATTTTCTCTTCAACTTCCTTACCGAGAACCATTTTGTTGAAACCTTGCTTGTATAGCATTGCAATCTCGTGAGTTTATCAGCGATGAACCACATATAGCGAATACTTTGCATGCACCGCTGGACATTTCTAAAGGTCAAGTTGTGTGAGGAAATTTAAACGATAAACATAGGGTGACAGTGACGTAATTTTGTTCCATATCTATGCCAGTTGATTTTTGCCGCCATCTTGTTGGTAAAAACGCTGAAAAACTGTTTCACTGTGATAGCGGTTAAATACGCTTTGTCGGTAAGTCAGTGATCATAACTAACTGATTAAATTTTATTTGAATAACACGATAAATCTTCGCCATTTAACTCAACGCATTATATCGTGTTATATCCACAAAACGGCTATCCTATCGTGACCATAGACTGTGTGACGTCACTTCACTCTATGTACAAAAATTACCTATGAATTTTAATCAAAAGGCCGACGACGTCGTCGTTGTCAAATAAATGTTCTTTCGCACATGTCTGTTGAAGACTGTTATGAGTGTGAACGATAGGCTAATTCTGTCGCGACGTCACGATGGCGGCGTCTAGCTGTAGGACAAACTTAAAACATCCGTCTGTCTGTCTGTCTGTCTGTCCCGTTGGGCACATACTCATTGACTCGCCATGGGCAGCACTGACACGGCCAGCGTACGTATCGGTCTTACTCTGTCTTCATAAATGAGTTGACTGAACTGAATAAAAGTTTAGATGCTTACGTTTAGAGTTGCAGCGGCAGGGGTCGTGCCTATCCAGGTAACTCTCCAGTGTGTCCCATCCACCTCCGATTCGGACCATCACATGACTGCGCAGTATCTGTACAAGCCGGCAACAATGCTTTAGTTCTCCCACACAGTTCGCCATCGACAATATACTCATACAGAACTTCCGGGTATAATGACAAATTGACAATACGGCCTAGACTGAAAATACGCAAATGGAAAATGTGGTACTGTCGAAATGCAAAAATTCAGGACTGAAAGATGTGGGACCAAGACTGCATTTTTAATGTTTAATGTTCTGCCATTTACAGTGTGCCGTCCATATCAACAGCGTTGTTAACTAAGTTGTCAAAAACGAGAGAACAAAAACAAGGTCAGCGTGAAAAGCCTTCTTCAACACAATCAGTCATCCGACGCAACTTAATATTAACAAAGACGCAGTTATACAACTGAAGTTTTTCAGTTAATAATACAATTAAAATTACAGTACATAAGTTAAATTATGTACAAGTTAATTATGAAATAACTTGTAAATTAGAAGTTACAGTAACGTCAGATATAACAGTATAGTGACACATACTGCAATGCCACAAATTTTTTTTATCAGAAATGTTGTTGATTGTTTTTACGTTCAGAGCCACTGCATCCCAAAACACAATCATCTCTTACCTCATTTAAATTCAGACTGGTTTTACCTGATACCGGCTTACCCAGGTCGTCCTGGAAAACAGGCCGTTTAACGGGTGTAGTAGTATTAATAGTAAATGTCACTTTTGGGTTTATTGTTACATCGTGCTGCAAAATGACTCGTGCGTCATAAAGTATTATGTGGATAACGTGTTACGTTATACACTAATAATTAATCCATCCAACCATCAAGTTTATTTCAGACACAAGTCCATAGTTAAAAATTGAAGTAAAAGATAAAAGTACATAAGAAACTAATACAAAGACGCTAATAATAAAACTATTACTATTAATAACAACACAAGTCATTACTATAATTGTGCTTATTGCGTACCCGTAGAAAGACGAGTGTCTGAGTTTCTCCGATGCGGTACTGGCCCTCGGCGACTCGTATCATCGGAAACTGGTCGGCGCACGTGCACTCGCTAAGTATCGCTCGCACCTTCGCACATCGATAACAGAAAGCAGATTGTGAGGCGACTGAGTGGCTGCGGTTGGTCTGTGGCAGGTGCTTTGACTCATACAGTCCGGTGATTGGCTAAGAGCCGAGTGTTTCTATCGATTCGCGCCGTGCGAGCCGGCGAGTGTGGTTGTTGCACGGACAGAAACACGTCTGTTCATGCCTGATCGTCGGCACCGTTGACCGGACATTTACCCCTCCCGCAGACATCTCACCTCGGGGACGTCTGCCACAGGTCTGTGTTAGGGTTAGGGGGTTTGGGTTTAGGGTTAGGTTATTAAGGCCAGAATGAGTGTCGGTTACAGTTCAGGATTAGAATTGAGGTTATTAGGCTAGTTAAGTAACAGTTATGGTTAGGTCCGGGGGAGGATATCGGCAATGATAATTTTCGGGCGGGGTGTCCGGTTGGGGGGGGAATGTCCTAAATTCGCGGGCACCTGTCGTATCGTCGACTCACTTAACAAGTGATGTTTGTCTGCAAGTTCGGCTCTCAGTCGTCCGACAGCTGATGATGTATCACAGAACTGCATCAAACTGTGATAGCGGAGGTCACTATGTCATTCAATCAACATGACAGTCTGTCATGTTTGTTTTGGGTTTTAGCGAACAGACGGGCTCACATTGCCTGGTTCGTGATGTATTATATTCGGCGGCTGTCTGGTATTTTAAATAGAGAACTAGAGTGGATTGATAATTCATCAGCAGCTGGTAGGTGGCGTGACGTCATTACACAAACGCAGCCGCTGCACGCACAGCAGTCGCAGCAACCGTGGATTGCGAATGTCGATACAGACCGCTTCTGCTTGTGTATACTGTGTATGGCATAATATCGCACAGCTTGAACTGAAAAAATAACTGCGTACATACAATCTGCATGTTAATCTGTCGCACGCTGCACATCGACGAATTACGCTGGTTTTATACTTCGATGTGACGGGCAGTGAGCCAGTGACGGGAGTCATCCACAAAAGCATCTTTCATCCACCCACGACATACCATCATACTCTTTTCTTGTATGCCTTTTTCGATGAGACGCGACTATAATTACGAGAAAATGTAGAACTGACTGTGACTAATTGTTTTCATGTGCCGTCATGCCTGCAGTATTTACCATTTCGTCGAGCGACATCCAGTCGACCTCGATGGCGGCTGGTCGACGACGCTGCAGTTTGGCAGCGGCAGTCAGCTCGGCTGACTGCATGCCGTCCTCCTGGCCGTCGGCGACGCCGCGGCATGAGTCCCGCCTGGTCGTGGCCGCCGCCGCCGCGGCCGCAGGTGCGCGATCGTTCTGTTGACGGCTCAGCTCGTCGTCGATCTGCTGCTCGAAGTGGACGAGTGTCGGCGCCGGCATGCCGCACGCCGTCGACGCTCGCCTCGCCACCTGCTCGCAACGGACGATACGGCACGATACCGCACGATACGAGACGCAACACAGCCGCCGCGATCGATTCTGCGTCGTCCACAGCACACGCGAGTCCCACTGGAGCAAACACGCGTACGTGTTCAGTGTTCAGAACTCGAGTTCAGCTCAGTTCAGTTGATGTGCTGTGAACAAAGCTTTACCATCAGCGCGATAGACGTGGCCTTGTTGGCCTACGCTATTTTACGCAGCATCGCACAGATGCCAGCTATGCACAGGGTGAAGAGACCTCACAGAGTCTGTGTTCACGATACGTTCGCCATTTCGTGCGTATAACTTGGCATAATGTACGGAGTTAATGGGTGAAGATTTACAGTATTATTCAAATAAAATTTAACAAGTTAGTTTAAGAAAGGTGTCCAAATGATCATTAACCTCCCGACAAAAGCGTATTCAAGAACAAGTGACAACTGAGCGACAAACATTTCGAAGAGTTTTACTCACACGATGGCGGCGAAAACCACCTGGCATAGATATGGAACGAAATTACCACACTGTCGCCCTATCTATTGCTACGCGTCGCATGGTCCATATTCTGTGCGTCTGGCATGCCGCTGAGAACCGCAAAAGCGGCTGGACTTATCACGAAGATATCAATTTCCAGCTATTTGACTCGGACATTACCAGTGCAAATACGCAGCAAGTTTTGCATCGTGCAGATTAGCAAAGGAGTGCCATACCGCATGTGGAGTGTAGGCGGGGTGCTTATCTCCCTTTCGTTGACCGAAGCGTGTAGGTGAACAAACCACTGAACCTACGGTTACCTTCCCAGCCGCAGGGCATCACCGCCTCTTGGCCAGTACCAAATTATACTGCTTATTGACAGAGGCACGTGTGTGAACAACTTGCCCAAGGTTGTTACCTGAAAGCGGAACGGCCGAAATTCGAAGCCGCGACCGTTTGTATCGCAAGTCCAACGCTCTAACCACTACGCCACCAGACCACACATCGTGCAGATTGCTGTTTATCATATTTAGAAGGAGCGCAGCGCGCCGGCGCGGTGGGCGGGCGGTCATACCTCGAGCAGGCAGAGGAGGACGTTGCGCTCGTTGCGGCGTGAGACGAGGTCCTCGGTCTCGAAGAGCAGCGTGTCGGGCACGGCGAGCGTCGCGCGACACCAGCCGATGAACTGCGAGATGTTGTCTCGTGCCTGGAACGAGCCGCGACGGGCCGACGAGTGGTACGACAACAGCTGATGCCTCGACGCCGCCGCCGCCGCGCCGCCACCGCCAGCTGTACACAGCCACGTTACGTCCACTGTCTCAGTAGCCGAGTGGTTAGCACGTCCGACCGCGGTGTGAGAGGTCCCAGGTTCGAATCGCACCGCGGACGGTTGTGTTTATCGCGACAGCTGCTGCGATATACAGCACTGGGCACGGGCTGTGCACCTTTACTGCGGTGCCTAGGTCGACTCAGTCTTCCACCCTCCGCGGGACCGTAAAATGAGTATCAGCTTACGGGGTGAGTTATAATAACAATGGCGATGGTGAATGTGGATGGTAGCAGCCAATTTTCGGCGGACTCACAGCCCAAGTCAATCGGCTTGGTCTGAGGGTTGGCTGCCACCCGGCGCTCAGTCTACATTCATCACATGAACCGGGTGAACTCTTGTAATGACTTTGGTCAATGGTCATGATGATAGCACCATAAACATTGTCGTGGTTATTTATTTATTTATTACCACGCGACGCTATGCTAGCGCGGTATATGCTATGGCCCTGTGTCCGCCTGTGTCTGTCTGTGTCTGTCACAAGTCGGTGTTCTACCAAAAGGGATAAACGTAGGATCAAACTAACAGCACCACACGATAGCCAGGGAGTCCAGTTTTCTGACGTAAAAAATCCCCGCGAAATTTAACCGGGGGCACCCCCTACGGGGGCGCCAAATGCAGGTGGGGTGGGTTTAAATCGACGACTTTCGACAAATAACTGGCTATATCTCGAAAAAGGTACAAGATAGACGCACATTTTCTATTAAAGTCGAATAGGAAGTCATATGCGCTCTATCGAATGGTGACATTGCCGATGACCTTGAGTGACCCCTAAGTGCCCCAAACTACCCCATTTTGTACATTTTGTACCGCTTCTCACATCTTTGTAATGGGTGTAGTTAGAAACTTCAAATTTGGTCTATAGGTTAATGGTAGCAAGTCCCAGCCCGCTGATGACAAGTCATCCCTGAAATGGGCGTGGTCAAGGTCACGTGACACATTTTAGAATTTTACACCCCTGAAGTATTTCTGGAACGACAACGGCTAGAGACTTCAAATTTTGTACACGAGTTGGCCACGTGAAGTATTAGCGTTTTGATGACTAACTGTCCCCCAAGTGGACGTAGTCAGGATCACGCGACACATTTTAGACTTTTGAATGCATTTGAAATTAGGCTGACTTTGACAACGGCACATGAATTTTACCCAATTTTTCACTCAAACAAACAGCAAAAGTAACAACAACGGTAATTAGCACGCACGATTCGTCCAGACGAAATTCAATATGGACACCTTTCGCCTTGGTAACCATCTTTTTAACATCGCTCAGTTCAATGTATCCTGGCTTACTGAGCGCAAGAATCCATTAGTGTGCATTTTAGCTGATCAATATCTGAAAGTGTGTGATGATACACCATCTCTTGCAATGCCCCCACACTGAATAATCCACACGATTTAAACCCGGACTATTCGGTGACCAGTTTTCCAGTCGAGACACCGATCAGCTGTTTTATACATTTTTCTATACAACGCCAACGTTCATATCGCACGAACAGTCCGGTTGTTTCGCCCACCGTGTATACGACGTGAACGAGGCTTGCAAGACTTACAGGCGTCGTCGGCATCGTGTCGGCGGCGCGCGGCGGCGGCGGCGTCTGTCGCTGTGCGCTGAGCGAGTAGGTCGTGCACGGCGTTGGCGTGTCGACACAGCAGCACGCCCGTCTCCAGCTCCTCCAGGAACTCATCGGCGCCCACGTGGACGCCGTGCAGAGCGCCCAGCCAGTCTCCGAGGTCCTCTTTCATCGCCAACAGGCACTCGTCGGCCTCTCCCCGGCGCCGGCGGCGGCTCGACGGCGGCGGCGACGCCGAGACCGGGGCCGAGTGGTCGCCCGGTCGCCCGGTGTTGACCGACGACTCATCCGGGGCTGCGGCGTCCGACAGCGGTCCTGCCGCATCGGGCTGTCGAGTGCTGACGTCGTCATCGTGACGTAACATGACGTCAGTCGCTGACGTCACTGCTTCCTGTCTGCGCCTGCACACGTTGTTGTGCACGCAGTAATCGGCAGCACTCAACTCTATTAACAGCGGTGCATGGTCTGCACCGGAATGCTAAGCTGGTCGAGAGGCAAATCAATAATCAATAATGAACCAGGCATCGGCTGGTCACGCTGGCCCGCTAGCACGCTGGTCTGTCTTCAGTAATTGTCGCTGCGATGCAAAGATTTGTGAAATGCTTGAGATCTGAATATTGTCATCTTGTCTGTTCGCAATCAGGATTTAGCAAAACACCGTCGACGACTTTTTATATAATTTCGGGAAGCTGCAAAACACTCGCTTACATTTTGCGCGTAGAGATTCTGATATCCTTCTCCCATCGACATAACCAAGACTACTGAAGTATTCGAGCGATAGTAGTATCGTTTTCTAGCACTTGTCGAGTTGTATCGAAATGTGAAAACTGCGGTGACCTTCAAACGACCTTGAAGTATGGAGACCGTGAATTTAAAATGTTAGAATTTTGTTGCAACAGCCTATCGACGTATGATATATTTGCTAATATTCGAACGGAGTTGTAACTCGATCCGTTAGACGTATAGACACAATCCATCAACGTCACAAACAGACTGACAGACAGACACACGCAACCCACGTAAGTCCAACTGGATAGCTCGGCGGTGCGGTCTACAGCGGTCGATTGCCATGCTACTTCACCGCTTCTATCGTTGCGTGCTTTATTACATCAGCGATGCTGCACGACAGAATGATGAATGATCGAGCAAACGGCGTGGGGTTAACGATGCGTAATGTGGATTTTCTAATAAACGACGTTCAGTTGTTGAGATTGCCAGGGTGGCATCACGGAGTGATCGATGTGCTGTGAATGCAGTGTGTTTAGAACTGAAACCTTATGTTTCTGTACGTCCGGTCAATGACTTTTGAATACTAATGATCGTTGACGTAGATATTTAGCGTGCTGGTTCACGTTGTTTTTGTACAGAATTGGTCGTTTTGAGATGATAGCCGAGGCCCCGTTGTTGTCTCTAAGACTTCGACTGTTGTACAGTTACGTATGTCGACCTATTTTTTTCTGGAGCAGCGACATAGATAACTGTACCGCAGTCTAAGTCTTAGAGACAACAACGGGGCCTCGGCTATCTATCTCAAAACGACCAATTCTGTACAAAAACAACGTGAACCAACGTGTAAAATATCTACGTCAAAGATCATTAGTATTCAATAGTCATTGACCTGACGTACAGACACGTAAGATTACAGTTCTAAACGCACCGCACCGATTTCTCTACCTGGTCTATTAAAGTGGTGGGTAAATTAGAATAAAAACAGTAGACTTACCGTACTAGAGATCACAACTGCGCCTATGTACGATCACATAAAAAATAACAGCAACATTTTAGTTCTTCCTACGATACGTCGCACAAAAACTACCAAGCTACGAACTGTAGGCCTACTGGCGAATCAAGCAGCAATAAAGCGTAGTCAGCTCCATCAAATTGCTCGACATGTGGACAGGATATGGCGTTTATGGCCGTAAACTTGCGATGTTAATTGGCCATTGTCCCGCATGCAGTGACATCACTGCCTTCCTGCTTGCGTTACATCTGTCCGGCAGCGGTCAACCACATCGTAAAACGCGTTCTCGACCGAAGTGGCCACAGGAAACCACGCCTAATATTTTATTTATTCGATGCAAATCACACAGTGAAACTGCGGTGGTTCACATCCACGTGCTCATTGCACTATTGCCCTGCACCGAACAAGCACACGGGAAAAACTGCCACTGACCGATAATCGAAAACAGACTGACCCCGTTACCATCCTAATCCTAACTCTTGACGTTGAAATCAAAATGAAAAAAGGTCATAACCTTTTCACATTGATTTTTAATCTCCGGCGAGCTACGGTCATGCCGCATGCAAATGCACAAAAATCAACGCGAGACGTTAGGCGGTTGCACAGTTGAAAAGTTAGCGTGGAAACAAACGGGCGGACAGACACCACCGAACTTATAACCTTCCTCGCTAACGCCGTCGGTGAATATTACGATGAGCCGTAGCCTACCTGGAACGCTAATAGCAGGCGTTTGCAGCAGGTGCGCGGACTGCGGAGAGACCGACATGTATCCGACACTGCATGCTAGCCGCGGACGAAGCACGTTATCCGGCAGTCGACGGCAGACGTCGGTGACGGACGCCACGCCACGCTGCGCCGTGTGTGTGTCCATGCAATGATGCACGCCGGCACAGATGGTCAACACGTCATTCCATCAGCAGCAGCATGGCTGAGACATAACGCCGCGCCGCCCCCTCC
>Ga0126325_10000494_pt1 | contig 10717 bp, 8 predicted proteins | sample InaspJWI14metaG_FD_94487 | JGI IMG/M metagenome (GOLD analysis project Ga0126325, IMG submission 94487) | Marine gutless worms symbiont microbial communities from Oahu, Hawaii - Inanidrilus sp. 1 OAHU.JWI-14 metaG | ecosystem: Host-associated > Annelida > Digestive system > Unclassified | place...
CATATGCAAGCCTGCACCTCGCTCCAGACAGACAACCACGCCAACACCCCACCACTCGTTTTTTACAGGCCGGATGCCCTTCCTGCCGCCCAACCAACAGCGTCAAAGCACTGAAGGCACACAAAGCACTGAAGGCACAAGCTCTCGTTAAGCGAAATAATTAACATAATAATATTATATTACTATTAGTTCTACTGTTTTGCATAAATAGACCATCAGACTTTTGCCTCGAGCCTTTATGTAGCTGCTAGAATACAGTACTTACCAACTAACCAACCCAACCACCCATTTTACGGCCATTATGCAGATCAACCTGCACTAGCCGCCACCTCCAGTTAAGAACTAGAGTATTTTCTTGGTGCAGAGTTTTAGTGCCTGCGTACCCTTGCTGAATACAGTCTTTACTATATGCAGTACAGAACTCGTTATCTCTTCATATGTAAGACAACATGCACACCTGTTTGCATGCGCTGATGTTAATTATATCTGCATTTTCATTCCAGGTACTCTGAATGCAGCAACACAAAATGCATTGGGATAACAATTGAGACCCGACCGGATTACTGTCTCAAGAAACATCTCAGGTAGGCGGAATACCACACGATGGACGGCCTTTTATTTAACATGTGCTCTGACAGCTTGCACGATAGAGATGTTAATATCTGGCGTCATTAGATGCGTATTTCGGATTCATTTCAATTTATTGTTGAGATGTAGTGCATTTAATTTTTACTTGTTTGTGATGGAAATTTATTGAGCTTGTTTATTGACATAAAGCTGTTCTTCGTTATGATAGTTCTGGTATGATTGAGCTACTTCCCAGAGTATAATGCTTATGATAATGAAGTATCACATTGAATGCAGGATTTATGATGCCAAACCTCCGTAAGTGGATACCACTTAACCATTTGTCTGGTCCTGTTCGGACACAATGTAAAGTATAAAACATGGATTGTTGTTGTTTAAAAGGCAATCTCTGTGTTCTGCATGTTTTTATTTTTATGGAAATAAATGATGACGATGACTCTGCCTAAATCGATACTCATAATCAGAACCCAATGCTATCCACTTAAGCGGGTTTGACTGTATAACATTTATGTCTGTGACAAAACGCTGTGAGTGTGCATGTTAAGCATGCAGCTGTGTGAATGATATATTGATGAGTTGCTGATTTCCAGTGAAGCTGCCAAGATGATTGTTTGCTGTGTTTGTCAGTGACATGTTGGAATATGGCTGTACACGCCTCGAGATTGGCGTACAAAGTGTTTATGAAGACGTTGCCAGAGACACTAACAGGTAAAATGTGTCACACTTTACCATTATTATTATTTTTTTTTTTTGACCCCGGTACTCAATTCCTGAGGAATGAAAAAATTACGCTATGCAATACAAAAAAGTACAAAAATCAAGCTTATTATTATTGATGCCTGTACTCAATTCCCAGGGAATGATAAAAATTTCTCTATGCAATACAAAAAAGTGCAAAAATTAAGCTGGAATGAACCTTACTCCTTCTCCTCCTTCACAAAACTGTCATGTAGTAAGAGCATTGTACCTCTGAGTCAAATTTGGAGAGTCACTGAAATAAAAAGCTGGTTTCTCTGTCATCGCCTCACTGATCAGAAAGCTTGCGACCGAGTTTAGAAAGGAAAACGCAACCAGACACATTAATTGGACCCAGTGACTCAACGGCAGTTGGCTGACGTGTTCGATGTGACTGGATGTTTGAATATTTCGCAAACTTACTAGTGGCTGCCTCTTCTGCTGCTGAACCAGCTTCACAGGCAGCTGCTGCAACGTATGAGTCAGCCAACAGACAGATGACTGTTACATCCCAAGTCAGTGCCTTTCCAGCCTTCCAGGGGACCAGCAAAAGACCATCCAGCCGTTTCCCGTTGGATTGGTTAAGACCAATTGGCTCTTTGGCACATGCTTTACCATATTATATGAAACAAACTATAGTGATGTTCCTTATACAGAGGCCTCCTTATTGAATTACTTCACATTACATTGGCATAATGTTGTTTTTTTTACAGCAGTAACATTAGAAGATCACTTGCTACAGTTGTATGAGAATCATATGAGAATGATTGAGATTAAAGATATAGAAAGTAATGTCAAAATTTATAAGTTTAAATACACTTACTGTTGTGAGCTGTCAAATGCTAGTTTTTTGGTCATGTATATTAATTCTGAATATAGTAAGAAATGAGTATTTGTTTGAAGGGTTTGGACTTTGTGATGATACAAGACAATAGTTTGGAATACTTTTTAAATAATCAGTAAAAGTAAGTTGTGCTTACAGGAGGTTTTTTCGAAATCTTCATTGTTTATTACTTTAAACTATGGTAGCTGTGCGCAGTAATAATGGGATATATCTTCTGTTGTGATGTATCAGGACATAGGGTTGCTAGAAGTCCGGACCATCCAGTTTTTTGGTACAGGGTTCGGTTGACAATCCCACTCAAAACCAGATTGATGAAGGTCCAGTATTTTATCTGGTATTTATTTTAACGTAATCTAAGTTGCTCATTTACTGCATTTAACAACATTTAATAAAATTGTATTCACCAAAGGTAGTTTTTTTTGGATACAAAAGGCACCAAAATAGTTTTTGTTTTTTGCCATGGTTCCAACCCATATCCCCTGGGGGACATACGACACTCCACTGACATAGTCGATTGGGGAGAAAGATATCTTCTCTCCATTCCTCTTCCCTTGCAACACATTCAGCATCTCAATGTTCCGTCCATTTTTTTGAATATGATCACTTATCAAGGCATGATATTTACTTGCTGAGTGTGCTGAGTGCATGCAGATGGAAATTGATCATTTTAGGTCGTTACCATTAAAATTGTCTAACATATTATTGCATTTTGTTGAGACTTTTATGTCAAGGTTTTCAGTCATTGTGTGTGTTTGTTCTCAGGGGTCACACGGTGAAGGCAGTTACTGAGTCTTTCAAGATGTCGAAAGATGCTGGCTTCAAAGTTGTTACACACATGATGCCCGATCTTCCCAATGTTGGCCTGGAGCGAGACATCGAACAGTTTATTGTGAGTGCATTGTTACAGCAGTCATATTAATGGAGGACGTTGATAAAGGATGTCCGATGATCAGGATGGGTGTGAGTGGGTGAATGTTTCCGGCCTACCCAGGTAGTCCCGGACCAAAGGCCATTAAATGGTTGTATGTGTGTGTGTCCTATTAATGGTCGACAGCGTCGTCCGTGTTTGTCTGTATTTGAACTGTTAATTCTTCTGGAACTACAGTGTGTTGTAACTGTACATGTTTTAGTGTAAAACGAAACCTTATTTATTTGCGTTAAGAAAAGTGTATCAGATAACAGTGTGTTTTAATTGTGTGTGAACTGTTGTTTCATGCCAGAGATGTAGATGTATGTTGCATATGCAGTATATGTTTAGTACTGCGCTTTTTTGTTGCCCAGAGTTGTAAGTATGATTATAAGCCACATTCTACTGCAGTATAATTTTTGTATTTTTCTTAAGCTCGTGGCCATAGGAAGGCTGTGTTAGGACTATTGCTGTTATTTAAGGTACAGAGAGTGTAGATAGCACTGTTGAGAAGAACTCCAGCGTCTTCTCCCTAATCCAAATGCGCTGGTTGCCATCAGCAAGGGCATGTGGGCAGTAAAACTTTGCATTGACAAAATCCTCCAGTTTTTAACTGGAGGTGCCGGCTAACACAGGTTGACCTGTATTATAGCTGTAAAATGGATGGTTGTTACTTGTTGTATGTGGTGTTCCGCTGTTTTTGTACTCGTTACATTTTGCTTAATGTTTTTTCATGTTTTTTGCAGGAATTCTTTGAGAATCCCGATTTTCGACCCGATGGACTTAAGCTTTATCCAACGTTAGTGATTCGAGGCACAGGTATTGTTGTGACTTGCCTCCATTATAATGTTACTGTTGAAGTCTAATATCAAATCAGTATGGAGTGTCATTTGTACAAGCATTGTGCCTATATTGTGGCTATGTTGAATTGCTTTGCAGGCAACAGTTGGAATTTGGACAGTTAAATCACTCACACATTGCAACTGTTTGCTTAATTCTTTCTGACTTTGAAATATTCATACTCCTGGCCTTGCACTTTCAGCTAACAGCCTTGGGCAAGTTGTTCACACAGATGTGCCTCTGTCACCAAGCAGTATAATTTGGCACCTATCAAGGGGAGGTGATGCCCTGTTGCAGAGATACTACAATTTTTCGCATTTTTAACAAACGTAAAATTCACTAAATGATAGCACTTAATATGGCATGACTTTGTCAAATAAAATTTTGTAATTTTGCATAGATATGAACATACTAGAGGCATATAAAATTTTATTTAAAGTCAATTATGGAAATATTGCCAGAAAACCTTAAGGCGATACTTTTTTAGCTGCACCCTGTACCCTTTCTAACCCATGGAATCACGCACTAGATATCGTCTTTTCTTTATAGGCTTACTGACTTTCAAGACTAAATACTTTAATACCGTTTCCAAAAGCAGTTCGATTCCAGCTTTACTGTATTAACAGTACTGAAGGCAGGTATGGCTCATTCCACTTATGGATAAACGTGTGACTGACAGGTAAACCTGTGTGATGCCTTGTTAAGACGTGCCATACCTATGCACCTTAGAGATGAGTCACTTGTGATAAAGTGCTATACATGTCTTCTGTTACATTTACTCTACTGGCTGTGATACTGCAGTAGGGGGTGGTTTAGTTGATGTATAGGTGACTGCCGTATTGGAGCATCTGATAGAGTAGGGGTGTCCAACGTACAGCTCGCGGGCCTGAATCCAGCCCGCCTGGCATTTCTATCCAGCCCTCGAAGCCTTGCTGATTTTGTTAAAATTTGATGGACAGCTCCCATTGTAAGTTGTAATATAACTATCAAGTTTACCGGTGGTCAACAATCCAAGGAGAATACGAGAACTTTTGACAACTGTTTCTGCCACAGCAGCCATGGCACGACAGACAAAACTTTGCACAGAACTTTGGGCAGAAAGTTGTTCAGTTTTCATAACGTTCATATGTGACTTCTCTCAAGTCGTTGCTGATGATGTACAGTGGGCTGTTCGCCCATCTGTTTATTTAGTTTTGGTCTGCACTGTCAGCATGGTGGTTGTCTGGGCCGGTGCAACCATAGGCCAGCAGGGGAAGCTAATTTGTTAATTCGGCCCGCGACCTGTTTAAAAATTGGCCATTTGTGCCTTCAGTGCTTTGACTCTGTTGGTTGGGTGGCAGGAAGGGCATCCGGCCTGTAAAAAACTTGAGTGGTGGGGTGTTGGCGTGGTTATCTGTCTGGAGCAAGGTGCAGACTTGCATATGTTCCAGCTGATGCCACTGCCACTCACTGTCTCTTGCTTCAGTAAAATCCAGATTGGTTTTGCCCTTCTGGTACCGGCTCACCTGGGTGGTCCTGGAGAAAGGGCCGTTAAACAGGTGTGTGTGTGTGTGTGTGTGTTTTGGCCATACGAACAAAAAGGTCGGACACCCGTTTGATGAGTGATTATCTGTGTGTTCGTCAGGCCTGTATGAGTTGTGGAAGACTGGCAGATACAGAAGTTATCCGCCGAGCGTTCTTGTCGACCTCACCGCGAGAATTCTTGCACTGGTGCCACCGTGGACGCGCGTCTACCGAGTTCAGAGGTTCTGTACCTGCTCTCTGTCTCTCTGCAGTTCTTTCTTTGAACAAGGCAGTCGTAGACTGCAGACTCCGCCCCCAGTGTTGCCACCTGGGGAGTTACTTTAAGCACGCACCATTTTCACATCGCTATATACGCAGGGACGTTGTGTGAAACCTGATGTCATAAATATTCAGTAGATGGTACGAACTTGTGCCCACTGCAGCCCAGTAGGCCCTGGTTACCAGAATTAGTCCCGAGTGTCCGCAGCCTGCGAAGGGTAGTCCTATACATGCCAAGCCCAAGGCTGAGTGTGAGCCTCACTGCCTCAGCCTGGTGGCGACGTTGAGCAGCCTCAGCTTATGTGCAAATATGATGTCATCTATGAAACCGGAAATACGTAACATATCACTAGGCTGCCAGAGGAGGACTGAGCCACGGCCATATGTATGTCATATGTATGTCCATATGTAACATCCAGAAAAAGTTTGGTGAAGATTGGATGTATAGTTCTGAAGATATGATCACGGACAGACAAAAAGACAGACACACTCATCAAAATACTCCGTTTTCCTGTTGGGGGCGGAGTAACGTTAAACAAGGCAGTCATAGACAGCAGGCTCTGCCCCAGTCCGGTGATGCGCCCCCAGCCCCACGTTGGATCATTCTCAGTATATCCTGCAATGTCGTGTTCTGGAGCCTGGTGAGTGGCTTTGAGTATATGCCTTTTCACATTGCCTGTTCCTGTCCATTATGTGCAATCATGCCGTCATCCACGAAACTGAAAGTACCTGACATACTTCGAGCCACAGCCATAGGTAACATGCACAGAGAAATTGGCGGAGATCAGCAATGTGATTCCTGAAAATGCGCGCGATGGATGGACGCGATGAACAGAGAGACATGCTCTGTGCAATATTTCACTTCCCTTTCGAGGCAGAGTAATTATTCTTGACTCTTATTCTGTGCAAGGGCTCATGGTATTGAATTGTACACTGCAGCAGTTTTGAAAGCTGTCAAAATCCGCCCCCGACCAAAAAATACATTGTCATTTCTTGTGGATCTTTCCTGCTTTGTAAGTTCAGAGAAACTAGCGTTTAGTGACATGCAGGTACTGTTTTTGTTTGTTTTTTAGAATTTGAAATCATATAACTGGTTTCTGCAGATGGTAAGAACTTGTGGCTTGTGCGAATGTTGACACACACCCCGTTTAACGGCCCTTTTCCGGGACTACCCAGGTGAGCCGGTACCAATCTGGATTTTGCTGAAGCAAGAGACACTGAGTGGCAGTGGCATCAGCTGGGCCCTATGCAAGTCTGCACCTCCAGACAGATAACCACACCAGCACCCCATCGCTCAGTTTTTACAGGCCGGATGCCTTTCCTGCCACCCAACCAACATCGTCAAAGCACTGAAGGCACTTGTGTGAATGTTGACGTGCAGAGATATTCCGATGCCGCTTGTGACGTCCGGCGTGGAGCACGGCAACCTGCGTGAACTGGCGCTGGCTCGGCTTGACGACTGGGGCAGCAAGTGTCGCGATGTGCGGACGCGTGAAGTCGGCATCCAGGAGATACACCGCCGAGTCCGACCTTACGAGGTTTCACTGCTGCATCAGCGGCTTGAACAAAACCCAATACACACACACAACCGTTTAACGACCCTTTGTCCTCGATTACATGGGAATTGTGTCTCGTTATGGGGCATACCTTTGATGCTTTGATGCTGTTGTTTGAGCGGCACGAAGGGCATCCGGCCTGTAAAAAACTGAGTGCTTGGGTGTTGGCGTGATTATCTGGAGTGAGGTGCAGACCAAGCGGATGCCACTGCCACTGACTGTCTCTTGCTTCAGAAAAATCCAGATTGGTTTTACCTTTCTGGTACCGGCTCACCCGGGTAGTCCTGGACAAAGGGCCGTTAAACGGGTGTGTGTGTGGTGGCATACCTTTGATCCCAGTGGTGTCTTGATATGAGGGTGGTAGGCAGTGACGGAGGGTGGGGGTGGTGCTAGGCAGCGTGATGTGCGTTGGGAGCGGAGTCTCTGCGACGGCAACACAGAACTAGTCAGTGACTGCATTCAGTTATTGCTGATATTGTGAATTTTATGGACTTATAGTGCATGCTTTTGATTTGATTAGCTTATAAGCTATTTCAGATGTAGTCAGTCACCGGCTACATTCACAGTTACCTCCTCGTACACCCTCACTACTCCCGCCCTTCGCTTCACTACCCCCATAACGAGACACCACAGGAAGGTGTGAATCACCCATGTCGAGACACAATCATACCTGGGTGATCCGGTACCAGAAGAAACATTCACCCACTCACACCAGTGAGGAAGAAGAAGGATTCGCACAGACTGCAAAGTTCATTGCGTGTGGTCATCCCCTTTGCGGTGCTTTGAGCCAGCAAGGGTTGTTAGACCCAATTACGCCTGCATACAACCAAAGTCAGCCGGATGGCCAGCTGAAATTAACAGTCAGCGCCTTTAACGGATTATGGATCAGTATGCCAGCAGTCCTGGTCACAGTATCTACTGTTACGCAGAACTCGCTGCAACCTTTATCAACTTCCTCCATTATTGCTGGCCATTTTCTGGATTTTATGGCGCAGGGAAAGAACAGAGGCAAGACGCTCCGACAACCCGTCTGAACACCACCCATCCAGACTTTGGTGTGCCTCACCTCCATCATCCGCCAATTTCCATGTTGTATATCCGTTTCTGCTGCAACCCTCCCAATTTGTCCTCGCTTGGGACAGGCACTAAATACTGCTAGCTGCTGACTTGCATACTCCGTGGCTCAGAATCCAAATTGAGTGAAATTAGAGATTGACGGAATTCGGCTGCAGTTTTGTTTTTGGTGCCAAAAATGCTGGTGTTTGGTGGCTTTGGCTATTTTTATTTTCAGCTGAAACTGTAGTTGTTGGCACTGCCCACATACTGTGTGGAGCAAGGTCTGTGCATCTGTCAGGCATCCGTCTGTCTGTCCCAGCATGGGCCTAAGCAGCAAACCTGCAGCAGCGGGTTTGCTGATGTGCCGTGTGGGCCCGACTGGCTGGAGATATCGATTGATCGCTGCATGGCATACAGCGTCGTGGCATGCAGCGGGCGAATGTGGGTAGTGCCACGTTGTCAGTGTATGTAGGAAGCTGAACAGAGACTTAGCTGAAAATGCACTAATTTTCGGTCACGAACTGTATTTCCGCAGACAGCAAGGCCACAAACGTGGATGTTGGTCTGGCAGGTGGAGCTGGTTCGTCGAGATTATGTTGGCAATGAAGGCTGGGAGACGTTCTTATCGTATGAAGACCCGTCGCAGGACATACTTGTCGGGCTCTTGCGGCTGCGCAAGCTCTCTGAAGATGCGTTCCGACCGGAACTGAAGGCCGGCTGCTCTATGGTCCGCGAGTTGCACGTCTATGGCAGTGTGGTGCCCGTGAGTTCACGAGACCCGACCAAGTTTCAACATCAGGTAAGATGTTCATCAACACTCTGCTTGTTTCACTTATATTTACGGCTGGTATGATTAAAAATTTTTAAACGATTAATCTCCAAAAACTAACTTTGATTACTCACTGCCACTCACTGTTTCTTGCTTCATTAAAATCTAGATTGGTTTTACCTTTCTGGTACCGGCTCACCTGGATAGTCCCGGAAAAAGGGCCATTAAATGTTGATTAATTTTGAAAAATTTTTGTAGTCAGAAAGGCCATAAAAACTGCAGTATTCAAGTACGGGTTATCGTTCATACAAAATCAGAAACGCGTGAGTGATACAGTCCGTTAGCACTCATTTCAGGCTTTCAGCCAGTCACATAGTCAAACAAGTGATTACATGTTCTGGCAAAACATCGGAAAGGCACAAATCAGTGATGTTAATGACCATAATTTTTATGAAATTTTTAATCGACCAAAATAAAATTAATCATACACTTTTTAACAATTAGTTCATTAATTAATTGTTATTTTTCACAGCCCTACTTATATTTAATTCATATTATCTGAGTCGCAGTTGACATTGTATGGAGACAGTACAGCTAACACCGTTGAGGTGTAATTCACAGTCTTCTCCTTTATCTGAATTCGCTAATTGCCGTCAGCAAAAGCATGCAGCCAGTAAAACTTTGCTCCAGCAAGGTTCTCCCGTTCTAACTGTCGGTGCTGGCTAACACAAGTTGTCCTATGTGATGGCCATAAAATGGTGGTATGATGTATCTGAATCTGACTTGATTAACTGCACTGTTTAAGAAGTGCTACTTTTACATGCATCATTGTGTTAGCCATTTATGGTTTAATGATACAAAAGAATTTATTTTCTGATAAGAAATATAGCTGATAAAATTGGTCCTTTGGTTAGTAAGAAAGTACAGATATTTGTCATTAAGTCTTACCATAGGTATGCATTTTATCGTAGGGTTTTGGAATGCTGCTGATGGAAGAAGCTGAAAGAATTGCAGTCGAGGAGCATGGCTCAAACAAGATTGCTGTCATATCTGGTAATGCACAAATCAACTAATCTTCTCAAAGCAAATGCACTTCATCAGCAGTTCGTTCTTCAGAATTCAGATCTCCTGTTATTGACTGTGACTCAAAGATTTCCTGTTGTGGTTGGTTTTTAGCCAACCATGGCTTATGCTACAGTATATGGATTTTTGAATTTATGTATGAAGACCCGTCACAGGACATACTTGTCGGGCTGCTGCTGTGTGTGACATAGGTGAATTGTAGCTAATTGCCTAAATGGATTAAGTTATTTTTTTGGTATGAGGATTTTTGATGAGGATTTATGGTATGGAGAGTAGACAATGTAGATAACACTCTTTCGGAGAACTCAAGCGTCTTCTCCCTATTCTGAATTCACTGGTTGCTGTCAGCAAGGGCATGCGGCAATAAACTTGCACCAACCAAATCCAGTTTTAAAAACTGAGTAGTGAGGTGATGGCGTGGTTATCTGTCTGGTGCGAGGTGCAGACTTGCATATGTTCCAGCTGATGCCACTGCCACTCACTGTCTCTTGCTTCAGTAAAATCCAGATTGGTTTTGCCTTTCTGGTACTGGCTCACCTGGGTAGTCCCGGAAAAAG
>Ga0126325_10000495_pt1 | contig 10708 bp, 7 predicted proteins | sample InaspJWI14metaG_FD_94487 | JGI IMG/M metagenome (GOLD analysis project Ga0126325, IMG submission 94487) | Marine gutless worms symbiont microbial communities from Oahu, Hawaii - Inanidrilus sp. 1 OAHU.JWI-14 metaG | ecosystem: Host-associated > Annelida > Digestive system > Unclassified | place...
CTACTAAGATACATCTACAGAAAGCCTGTCGTGCCAAACCACGGCAACACTTCCACGCAACGCACTGAGACTGATTGACTGACTTATGTTTGCAAATTTGAAAACATATGAGTCGTAAATTGTTAAAAACCGTGCAAACAATCACTACTTTTCGGAATCCTCTCGCGGACCCCATGGGAACCCGTCGCGGACCCCCTTTGGTCCGCGGACCCCAGTTTGAATACCGCTGATTTGTGTATAGTCTCAGCCAAAAAATAAGCTGTCATTGTTTGCGGCGTTTAATACTTTAGAACATCGACAAAAAAAGTTACGCAATGCATACTATAAAAATTACTCCTAACTTAATATTTGAATATCAGTGTACAAGCGGCAAATTTATCAGATTGCTGAATCGAATCGAATCGAACCTTTTTATGCCCGAATTTGAATGCTCTAACATGCAGTTTGCAGTTTAGCAGAGAATATTCAATGTTTTCTGACTTCCATATTCTTGGTTTGTATTGTTTTGTTTTAGTCTGAAATTTGTTTTAAAAATTTCTTTATGTATCTTAGTCCAGTTTAAATGAAATGTCGAAGAAAAAGAAGAGTGCTGTGCTTATCGAATCAGACAGTGATGACAGTGATAGTGGAAAAGACCTAGAGGAGGTAACTCACTGTAGCGGCTGTTCATCATACGAACTAGGGTTAAACTGGTCAACATCTACTGAGGCGGCGGTCGCTACCGAGCCTTTGCGCAGCGGTAACACGGATCATGTAAGATGTCCATTGTCACTTATAATGGCCACCATTAACATCTGCGAAATAATATCTGTAAAAACTGGGTTTTCGAAGCTTATTGTCTCATCAAATTTTAACGGACTCTCGACTTACCCAGTTTATATTTTGCCACCTTCCAAGTGGCACCTTCTAGGTTGCTGCCTCATGCACCGTATGTGTTGGCAAGTCCTTATCAAGAATGTGCATAAGGTTACAAGTTTCAAAGTTTGAACCCTACCTAACTCCGTCCATAATACTTATTGGTAACTTTTTTCAGTACAGTACAAAAAGTTTTTTGTACTGTTTTTTTCAATGTGCATAGGAACTGAAATTGTTGGCACACAAGAAGAATGCAGAAAAGCGGCCATCACAGCCTAAAGTTGCACCAAGTGATTCCGAATCATCTTCTGGCAGCGACCATGAGGTATTTCATTGTTTTTCCTGCCTTCTGTAAACTGTAAAATCTGCAGAGTTGCTAACCACTTTCAGCCAGTTAGCATGCTTAATTATGGCCAGTGAACATATCATATGACAAGTTTAAGTAGCATTTACGTTCCATCTGCTTTGCTAATTGCTTGACCATTTTGTCATGTTTATATCTTTGCAGTGGTGCAAATGTCGTAACACAATCCATTCAGGACTTCCTTAAGGAGATGTCATATTTGATGGCTGAAATGTGTCTTTAATGTGCTGGTTTGTTTAGTGGGCTTCAAGTAAGGTGTCAAAAAGGAAGAAGAAGGTTTCGGCAGCAAAGAGGACAGCAAAGCGGTCACGTGTTCATGTAGATGATAGTGATAAAGAGCTTGACAAGGCTTCAGAGCCAGAAGAAGGCAAGTCAAGTGTACAGTCTTTTGATACTGTCGATTTGGCCACTTGATGGTAATAAATTGGTAAGCTAATAAGGGTCCCATACTGCATAGAGGAGTGTAGGCCGGGTGCTCATTGCTCATTTTAGGCCTTCGAGCCCCTAGGTGGATGTACCAGTATACCACAGAGTCTGTGAGTGTGGCCAGTGTGACAGCTGACCTATACTGACCTTGCTAGCCACCAAGCACTGCATTGTTGCTTGGCTCACTTCCTATCCACTGAAAGCTGGAACCTGATTTGGCCTCGATGTCTGTTTATATGCTAAAATAGCATACCTGTGAATGGAGATTGGACAGCCAGCCGTCTGTCTACTAACTGGGCTCCATGTACAGTATCTTTGTTGGTATGACCAATGCCATTACTACTAAACCAAGCTACTGCTTTGGGAGGCATTAGCCTGTAAAATATTTACTAAAATTATCCTCATTGATTTTCTTTAGGAGAATGGATACCCATCCAAAACTGGAATGACTGCAAAAAGGCCACATCTGAATAAGTAAAAAGAGACACGTGAAAGTGATTTTAGCCATATCATTGTGTTGTGCAACATCATTATGTATGTGCTTCTTTCCAGTAGCTAACTAGTACTGTTACTGTTCCAGAATTTTCATTGTCAGCCTGTTTCAGTCGGCTTCTGTGGTCAACCACACTGTTGTTACAAACCCTGCTATGCGACAGCCAGGTTTCCATCTCCCTCGTCATACGTGGTCTCTGATGAACCATTTCCGGACAGGTTAAGGCCCATGTTGTGCTAGGTTGCACGAATGGGGTCTCTGTGATTGGGGCTAGCAACAGACCATGAACCACATTGTCAACACGTGTCCATTAACAGAATTTGAAGGTGGACTGAATCTACTCCACGAAGCCGATGATGATGTAGTTATATGGCTGGAATCTACAGCTACTGCAGTACTTGCGAAATAAACTAATAATAGTTGATTCTAGATACCATAGCAACATTACAAATACATGTAACTGAGATCTGTTTTCTAACTGGCCACTGAATAGATATGTATTCCTTGCAGGTGAAGTGTCTGACTCTGATTATGATGAGAACCGGGCAAGTGACACCAACTTGGAGTCTGTGCCAGAAGAGTTTGACGACGGTCTTGACGAAAATCTGATCGGCGACGACGAAGACCGCAAACGACTGGAGCAGATGACAGAGAAGGAGCGAGAACAGGAACTTTTTAATCGCATCGAAAAGCGCGAATTGATGAGAACGCGGTAAAGAACTGGCTGTTTAATTTATTTGTCACTTCCACAAAGCAAAATAGTTACGAGCTGCTTGGAATTTTTCACTTTAGTCTGTAGACAGGTTTCTTTAATTTTTTCGGGGATTATTATGAAATTTTTGGAACAAAACTTCATATTTTTGTCATATTCTTTAAAATTTTGGGCTTATGCTAACTGTTACTAAAGCTGAAACCATTGAAGAAGTGATACAGAAGTGAACAGCAAGTTGTATTAGAATGTTTGACTGTGGAGGGCATTATGTCAGTAAAAGTAGGTTAATAATTACTTCACATGACAGGATTTTAGCTGATATAAGCATTCTCAGTGCCTCATATTTTATCACTTGATATTTAATTGAGCTTCAGTGCTCATTGCTAGTATAATAATCTAACTTGCAAAGTATGCAGTGTGGAGGAAATCTTGAACTAGAGTCATATTTGTTGATTGAATATTTCAGCAATTAACTACTGTGTTATCATAGCTGTGCATCATCTGCCAGAACTAAACTAATAATTGTATAGATTATAAGCACTTGCACAAATGTGTTTATGCTTCTCTCAGTTATGTTTGATTTGTTGTGTTTCTCATTCAAGTTTGATATTTTGTTTTTAAATTAGCTAGATTTCAGTGCTTTGACACTGTTGGTTGGGCGGCAGGAAGGGCATCTGGCCTGTAAAAACTGAGTGGTGGGGTGCTGGTATGGTTATCAGTCTGGCGTGAGGTGCAGACTTGCATATGGCCCAGCTGTTGCCACTGCCACTCGCTGTCTCTTGCTTCAGTAAAATCCAGATTTGTTTGACCTTTCTGGTACCAGCTCACCCAGGTAGTCCCATACAAAGGGCCATTAAACGGGTGTGTGCACGTATGTGTAGCTAGATTTCTCGGCGTGTTGTTGTTCGTTTCCGTTGTGTTTCTAATGCAGTGAAGCCATAAATGATAACTTGCGAGTGTTGGCCCACAATCAGGTTTGAAATTGAGAAGAAGCTCCGCGAAGCAAAGCGGGTGGAAAATCGGCGTCAGAAAGTGGCGCAGACCGCCTCTGCATCCGTGAGTCAGCGAAGCAAAGATCGTCGGAAGGTCGTCGAAGACAAGAAGGACAACAAGAAAGCGTCAGCGCTGCAGGATCTGAAGGCGAGGAGAGAAGAGAAGAAGAAGCAGGGTAAACTGTCCGCCAGTTGTGTTTGTTGCGTCAGTTATTTTGCACTCCATTGTTTTCTTGGTGGTTTTTATATTTTGCTTAAACAGTTTGCCATTTTTGCAGTTGTGAAAGGCAGCGACAGTTTTTATTATGATTGTTGCTTATTAACTAAATCGATATATTTCATGCCCAATTGCCTGTTCTAACCTAAATGCCTTCTTTTACTCTTGGTGTTAAGTGTACTTCAACAACGTTGTTCGTTTCCGTTCAGATATGAACGCAGAGTGATCGACTTGACAACCAAAGCTCACTTTCTGATCTACTATCAGCTGATTCTACACTAGTGCTCACACAGTGCTTTGACACTGTTGGTTGAGCGTCAGGAAGAGCATCCGGCCTGTAAAAATTGAGTGATGAGTTGTGTGGTTATCTGTCTGCAGTGAGGTGCAGATTGTTTGCATATGGTCCAGCTGATGCCACTGCCATCCCAAACCCCCCATCATCTCTTGCCTCACTTAAATACAGGCTTGTTTTACATTTCTGGCACCAGCATACCCAGGTTGTCCTGGAAAAGTGGCCTTTAAACGGGTGTAGTAGTAGTAGTAGTAGTAGTAGTTTGCTCATACAGGCACTTTGCCGGAATTCTTCTCAGAGGGGTCTGAAGCTAAGTCCCCACAATCTCCTGTCAGGGTCCAGGTTCCATAATTCAGTGAAATTAACTGGATTTCAGCGGAGCTGCTGGAGCAGCAGAGAGCGGAAGAAGAGCGAGAACGGCTCGAGAAGAAGAGACTGAAGGCCGAGGACGTGTACTCCGATGACGATGAAGATGAAGACCGCGACAGACATGATGATGCTGATGATGATGTCCGAAACAACGAGAACGAACGGCGTGAGGATAATCATGGTAGTTTATCCACAGTTGTATTTTTTATAGTTCTAGCTCTGTGGGTGGCTTTGTAGCCAAGTGGTTAGCGTGCTGGACTCAGGCGCAATAGGGCCTGGGTTCAAATCGCAGCCACGATGCTGTCAGGTAACAATCTTAGGCAAACTGTTCACACCCATCATGTCTCTGTTCACCAAGCAGCGAAATTGGTTGCAGCCCTCTTAAGGGTTGCAGAAGTAACTGCAGGCCTGGCAGAAAGTAATGGCAGCCTACCGCCTGGTTTATGACTCACGTTACCTGCAGGCTGACTGCCAGTAACCAGGATCAGCTCCTGAACCCTATGCTTGGCACCCGAGTATGGGCTACCTTTACCTTTTAGCCTGTGGAGGTTATTGCAAGATGGTTTCATGTTGTAAGTCTTTGCTGGGTAGCAACTTTATTTCTGTGAGTCTCGGTGTGAATTTAATCAGTTTGCAAATTGGTAGCCTTATTATTGACAGCAATATTGGTTAGACTTATTTGAGAACTTTTGATAAACATCATGTGCATATTACTCAGTTATGCAGGTAACAGTAGCACTTATGGGCAGCATATTTGGTAGTTTTTCCTTCTTGGTGAGAGATGATTTTAACAGTATCGTTTCTTGTTATCGTTTGCTCTCCGTTAAGCACAGCATCGACTTCAAAATAGCAAACATCACTTTCCGTACTCTTCATTGTTCCCAACAGGCTTACCTACGTTCATCCTTGCATGTCTGTCATTCCACTCGTTCCCTTAGACTCTCCAACACTATGCGCCTCAGATTCGGCTTTTGCTGACCATTTTACGCATTTATAAGTTACATTTACTTACTTGCTCACTTATTTCGCTAACTTGCAAAATGAATACTTAATAAATAAATGAATAAATGATAATGCGGCAGTTGATGAGAGACGCCGGTCTTCGTCGTCGTCATCTCTGTCGTCGCGGAGTTCGGGTTCGGAGTCGGAGGAAGATGAGGATACTCGGGAGTGGCGCGCACGGCGCCAGTCGCAGCCGATCTCCACCAAGGAAGAACTGTCGCGGATACGGCTTTCTCGTCACAAGCTGGAACGGTGGTGCACGATGCCGTTCTTCAGCAAGACGGCCGTCGGCTGCTTTGTGAAAATTGGCATCGGCAGCCACGAAGGACGGGCTGTTTATCGGGTGTGTTTACGGAATTTGTTTCGATGAGCTATACTTATACTTATACCAGGAAGACCAAAGAGGACCTGGGGAGAGGTTGTACGAGAGGACTGTCAAGCACGTAAAATGAACAAAGTGGATGCCATTCATCGTTGTAAATGGAGGAAGATGATAAAGGATGTCCGATGATCAGGATGGGTGTGAGCGGGTGAGTGTTTCTTCTGGTACCGGCCTACCCGGGTTGTCCCGGACCAGAGGCCGTTAAACGGTTGTGTGTGTGTGTGTGTGTGTGACCTATACTTATACGGTCATGTCATCATTTCGGTTTGTGTTTGTATTGTAGTGCTAAGCCTTCAGTGCTTTGACACTATTGGTAGGGCGACAGGAAGGGCATCCGGCCTGTAAAAATCTGAGTGGTGGGGTGCTGGTGTGGTTTTCTGTCTGGAGCAAGGTGCAGACTTGCATACAGCCCACCTGATGCCACTGCCACTCACTGTCTCTTGCTTCAGTAGAATCCTTTCTGGTACCGGCTCACCCGGGTAGTCCCGGACAGAGGGCCGTTAAACGCACGCGTGTGTGTTTGAACTCTACTTATATGGTCATGTCATCATTTGGGTTTGTGTTTGTATCATATTTTCTTCCGTCAGAAATTTTGTGGTTGGATTTTTATGAAAAATCACGGAATGGGTCAGACATATCGTAAACAGTCAACTTAATTTTGGAGGTGATCTGAATGTCGATTTTTTTTATCAAGTACGTCTGTCTGTTAGTAGCTCAATTGTGCTCTGCACTTGTTCATTTACAGGTGACGTGAGTCAAACCCGGCAGTAGGTGGCACTTTTGGGGAGTTACAAACATCCCGATTGCTTTTATTTTGTTGTTGTTTTATATGTGTTGGAAATATCCGTGATTTCATTATGCTGTTGCTAGATGACCAGATGGGCTTTTGGCCTGTAACAGTTATTGTCACGATTGTTGTTTTGAGGTATTGCCTTCAGTGCTTTGACGCTGTCGGTTGGGCAGCAGGAAGGGCATCCGGCCTGTAAAAAGCTGAGTGGTGGGGTGCTGGCATGGTTATCTGTCTGGAGCAAGTTGCAGACTTGCATGTGGCCCAGCTGATGCCACTGCCACTCACTCTCTTGCTTCAGTAAAATCCACATTGGTTTTACCTTTCTGGTACCGGCTCACCCGGGTAGTCTCGGACAAAGGGCCAACAAACGGGTGTGTGTGTGTGTGTTGTTTTGGGGTATCTGACCCAACCTGGAGTAATTCCAGAAATGAAGGAGGGTTTAACCACACTGAAAGTTGAAGTGTTGTATTGTGAATTGAAAGCTGTAATGTGACTACTGTCGTATTTATGTTTTTTGTGTATGTGCATTTGTATCAGATGAGTTATCAGTAACTGTATGTGTGTATGTGTCAGGTTGCTGAGATTGCCGATGTCGTCGAAACTGCCAAAGTATATCAGTTGGGTTCTGTTCGGACAAACAAAGGCCTCAAGCTGAGGTGAGTGTTCAGCAGATTGCCGTTAAGTCGGTTTTAATGCTGCGTTCTAAAACGTTGTAATATAGCACAAAATTATCTGAGCAGTTGACTGATGAGGTGTTGGTGTGGTTGTCTGTCTGGAGCGAGGTGCAGACTGTTTGCATATGGTCCAGCTGATGCCACTGCCATCCCAAAACCCCACCATCTCTTGTCTCATTTAGATCCAGACTGGTTTTATCTTTGTGGTACCGGCTTTCCCAGGTTGTCCTGGAAAAGAGGCTGGTAAATGGGTGAGCAGTCAGTGGGGAATTGCGAGGTAGCAATGATCTGCATATAGAGCACCATGCATTGGAATTCTTGTAGGCCTATTAAAGTTAATTAGTTGATGATAGGGCTGTGAAAAATAACAATTAATTAATTAATTGCTAAAAAGGCGTTGGATTATGTTATGTGATATGATGCTTTCTAGTCTTATTACACCACAAATTCATTAGTTCGTCAGTCGCCGTTATCAGTTATCAGTCATACAGATATAAGGCTGATTGTCAATGTGCTAAAATCAGGACTGAAGTAGGATTTGTACTGATATGGGCACAAAAGGGGCAGCAAAGGAGCAGAGTGGTAACAACAGAAAAGGCAACAGAAATACCACAAAATACATTGAAATTAAGCAACGTTCACAGACTTATGTTACTTATGTAAAACCACCACTCAGTTGATCAATCAGTTCATGGCTGTGATAATCCGTGGGTGGTTGTGTGGTCTGTCAGGTATGGACATGCAGAACGCGTCTACCGACTAGAGTTTGTATCAAACAGTGACTTCACTGAGTCGGAGTTTGCCAAGTGGAAAGAGACAGTCATGCTGCAGGGCTTATCTCTTCCGACGACATATGAAGTGGAACAGAAGGCGAAGGACATCAGACTGGCTGTCGAGTATAACTTCAATGAAGATGATATTGAAATGGTACGCAAGTTAGATTTTTATTGACAGGTTTTCAACTCATTCTTGTAAGCCGTTGAATTTAGCAGTAATGTTTCGGCGACCTGTAGAGTCCTGTAAAATGATCTGCTACCTGGAAGGTGATGGAACGGTTTTTAAATGTAATGTTGGTGGTTTTGGAATTTTGACCAGGCACAGTAATGTCAGCATCTTGCACTCTGTGTCATTTGCTTGGTAAAACTGTGTATGATACTGGAGAAAACCTCGTATGATTTCTTTCTGCACTCCACCTTATTAGACATTGATGGAATATGTGCCATGGGTTTGTTTAATTTAATGATGTTTTGTCTGTGTGCCATGGCACGGCACTGTGATATTGTTTTAATTGTGGCTGTTTTTTTCTTAGTGAATGCACTAAACCTCGATTAGCCAGTTCACCCAAAAAGCTCAGTGGTTTGTGACATGTGGTAGTTTGTGTTAAGGCTTTAACAACTGGTCTCTGTTTCTTACTCATTTAAAGTTGTTGATGCTGCAGATTGTGGCTGAGAAGCAACGATTCAAGAAGAATCCACACAACTATGCAATGCGGAAGACACAGCTGTTGAAACAGCTAGTGAGTATCAGAGATCAGTTGCTAATTCGACATTAGTATCCATGAAAATGTTCCTTTCCGTGCTTGCTTTTACACTGTTGGTTTTGCAGCAGGAACACACACACACAAGCGTTTAACGGTCCTTTGTCCGGGACAACCCAGGTGGGTCGATACCAGAAGAGACATTCACCCACTCACACCCTTCCTGATCATCGGACATCCTTTATCAACTTCCTCCATCTACTACGATCCATAGCATCCTCTTTGTTCAATTTGCAACAGGAAGGGCATCCATTAAGGGAATGACAGAGTTACAGGCCATCTGTCAATCCGCAAGTCAGATGGCATCAAGTTGGGTGTAGATGCTTCAGTTACTTTCACTAGCTGAAACCAGAAATAACTGCAGGATTCCAGTCTGTTGTTAGGCTTGCTAGTGTCATTCCGGATAGGCATATCAGTTTTATGCAGCATTTACAAAAAAAATATACGAACCGCATAAACACCAAATATGTGGAAATATGGTACAGAATTGCTTAACCACAGGAGTACGGACACATGAATGGTGCCATTCTGTTGGCAACCAGATGGTCGAGGTAACGAACCTAATAGAAATAACTAATAGAGACACAAAATAATGTGACAATTGCCGTCAAAAATACCAATTTGTGCGGAAAAAAATATGAGATATGTGCACTTTGCTGAAATATGCGAAAAATGTGGCAGTCACATATTTGCATAAAACTGACATGCCTGTCCAGAGGGAGGTTGTCTTGCAACCTCTGCACTGCTAGATTTTCACATGGGTTGGCTGCTTGGCTCTGGAACACGTGGAACTTCATTTGATCTGGAGTCTTTCCAGAAATTGAGTTCTATTGGTTTTATATTTTCTGATTATTTATTTAAATTCAAGGAGAGAATGATGTCATATCGGAATACTTAACATGGCTTAGCAGTTGAGGTGTTGCATGTTATGCAGTGATTATCAGTGTAATTGTATTTTTTCCTTGTAAACAGTTTGGTTGGTGTTTTATGACTTGTCAGGAAGCTGATCTACTTTTGAAATGTATTATTCAAGAAATATTTATCCCTTCAGTGCTTTGACGCTGTTGGTTGGGCGGCAGGAAGGGTATCCGGCCTGTAAAAAGCTGAGTGGTGGGGTGCTGGCATGGTTATCTGTCTGGAGCAAGTTGCAGACTTGCATGTGGCCCAGCTGATGCCACTGCCACTCACTGTCTCTTGCTTCAATAAAATCCAGACTGGTTTTACCTTTCTGGTACCGGCTCACCCGGGTAAAAAAAGGTAAAGTTTTCCCATACTCGTTACCGAGCGTTGGGCCCGGAGCTGATCCTGGTGTACAGGCAGTCAGCGCGCAGGTGACGTGAAGTGAATCACGCCATATACCCAGCAGTAGTCTGCCATTGCTTTCTGCCAGGCCTGCGTTTACCTTTGTAGCTTTCACCAGATGGCGCTACATGTAAACGGCAGCACACATCTGATTCCAGCTTACTGCTCTTTTATCGATCCCGAAAGGATGAAAGGCTGAGTTGTCCTAGTTGGCTGACCTGTAGCGGATGGCTTACCCACATTAGTGGTCACCCATCAGCTGCAGGTCGAGCGCAGGACAGGGAAAGTTCGCCGGCCAGAG
>Ga0126325_10000496_pt1 | contig 10668 bp, 8 predicted proteins | sample InaspJWI14metaG_FD_94487 | JGI IMG/M metagenome (GOLD analysis project Ga0126325, IMG submission 94487) | Marine gutless worms symbiont microbial communities from Oahu, Hawaii - Inanidrilus sp. 1 OAHU.JWI-14 metaG | ecosystem: Host-associated > Annelida > Digestive system > Unclassified | place...
ACTTTCAAGCTATGCATTGGATTGGGCAGCGATAAAAATTATTGTTGCATCAATAGTTCATAGGCCTACTGCTGAACTTGACTTCGCCGGTCCTCGCGTCTGGAACTCACTTCGACACTTCCCGAGCATATTCGGCAATCAACATCAATAGCTGTCTTCAAGCGCTCACTATAAAGACATTTCTGCTCCAGCAAATATCGCACTTAGCGCATTAGAGACAATAATATTTTATTGTTTATGGGCTATATAAGTGCACTGACTTATTACTTACTTATTACCTCAGTTATCTTCGCAGCACACGATGGTACCGATCGACTCGCAAGGTATAACTTCTGCTAGCCGAGGACTTTTGAATTTTCCTCGCTAAAACATGTCAAACTATGGTCGACGTGCATTCTGTTTCGCCGGTCCTCGCGTCTGGAACTCACTTCCTGAGCATATCCGGCAATCAACATCAATAGCTGTCTTCAAGCGCTCACTGAAGACATTTCTACTCCAGCAGATATCGCACTTAGCGCACCAGAGACAATGATATTTTATTGTTTTATGGGCTATATAGGCCTACATGCACTGACTTATTACTTATTATTACTTATTACCTCGGTCATCTTCGCAGCACACGATGGTATACCGATCGATTCGCAAGGTATGACTTCCTATTAGTGTTCTATAGTGACATTAGGTCAAAGTGAAACCGCTCTGGAGATATATACCGTCAAAGTTACTGTAATCCTTAAGAAGAAAAATCAGAACATCAACAAGAAGAAAAATGCCACGAAGTGTCCATGTACAGCTGCAGTGCTCTCGCTGGGCGCAACGAGGCTAAAAATAAGATCGCGAACAGTCGACAGTGTTAGCTTAGTCACTTCTTCAGTATCACATAGGCCTATTCACTGACTTGGCTACATGGAGCTTGTCGGTTTAATAAGCCTCGGTCCGAACTTCGGGAGTCGACACCCCAAGTCCCAAGCGACACCGAAAAAATGGCCAACCGAACAAAACTGGCTGTACAAAAACTTGCTGAAGTGTGAGGATTGCTACAACGTTGTACGCCAGACAAATAATGTTGGAATTTTACTTAGGCCCCAAATGATGTATCTAAGGCCATAAACTTAGGTCTACTGTTTATCGAACCTGAGTCCTTAAAGCGTCGAGTCAATAGTAGCTTTTGTGTAGGCCTACGGGAAACGTCACGCGTGATGGCTATATAGGTGCTAAAAGGACCGACTTCCATTAACTGTTTATGCCCCATTTATGTGGGACCCGTCTTGGTTCAATTACCGCTAGTTCTCTATAGAGGGAGAATTTCGGATATTTCAAGACCCATCCAACTGCGTCGGTCTACTAGTTTTACAATACGCGCCGGATGGTATAGCCCAGTGTTTCGGAAGAGCGCCTGGTTTTCGGAGAGATGTTCTCTTCAGTAGGCACAAAGCAAGCCTTAAACTATCAGACACGACAGTTTCAATATGCCTACAAATATATTGTACACAAGGTTTACTCAGACGGACAAACAGAGGTCTTTACTGGTAATCACGACGGTCGACGTAGCCTAACAATATTGTTACCGCACACAAAAACTATTGTAGCCTATACCCTATACAGGGTGGGCCAAAAAGTGAGGCCACAGACTCATGACCATAATTCTGTCAAATCTCAGCCGATTTAAAAAAAATTCACTGAAAAATTCCTAAGTAAATGTGTTTATATGGATATTAAAACTCCCACCGCACCTTGCATATGTTGCTACGATACCTTGTGAAACATTAATGTCAGCAATACAAGCGATTAAGGATAAATTACAAAGTAATGTAGCTACATATTTAAGGTGCGATGGGGTTGTTAATCACCAAATTAAGAAAGGTTTGTTGCTGAGTCTGTGAGTGAAAAAAAATAAAATCGGTGAATATTTGGCAAAGTTACAAGCAAGAGCGTGGTTGTCTCATGCACTTTGCGCAGGTAGCCAACACACTGCTGAAAGACGAAGAAAGTGTACGAGACAGTCACTTTCTTGCTTTTAACTTTGCCAAATATTTATCAATTAAAAAAACTTCACTGACAGACTCAGCAATAAACCTTTCCTAATTTGGTTATTAACAACTTCATCGCACCTGAAACACGTGGCTAGACTATTTTGTAATTTATCGTTAGCGGCTTGTTTTGCTGACATTAATGTTTCACAAGGTACTGTAGCAACATATGCAAGGTGCAGTGTGATTTGGAATACCTATTTAACTACAAATTTACCAAGAAATCTTACAGTAATTTTTTTTTAAATCGTTTCAGATTTGACAGAATTCTGGCCATGAGACTGTGGCCCCACTTTTTGGCCCACCCTGCATATGAGTTACCCAGAGTTTAGTATTTTCTGCATTGCAAATCCAGTCCTGTTTTGACAGTGAACATCGGCGATAAGCTGTTGATAAATATTTTGCTTAAAAACAGGTCGGTCAAAACCACTAGCTAAATGTGTGCACATGACTGACACAACTTGTCTGTCTCTCGCTTTACATGTCCAAAACTTTACATTACGCGCCATGTGGTAAAGCATGAGTGTATTGTACAGTGCACTATACAAATGGAATCACACAGAAGACTAGCGAAATACCAGTTACGATACGATGAGATATTTTAAAACGTGCGCACGGAACCAAATAAAATAAAAAGTGATAAAGAGGAAAAACTAAAGAAATAAAAAGTATGTGCTCGGAAGTAACGGTCAACAGTCCGCGGAGTCCGAGAGTCAGTTCTGTTTAAAAACAGCTAGGCCTATGTCGAGTATGTAGGGACCTGGTCAGCGTGTAAAACTGAGGCATTATGCTTATGCGACGCGTGGATGCGCGAGGGATTTCTACGAGATTGTTTCATGTAGGCCTAAATGTATGGTGTAAAATCTACAGTGCGTTTCCCAAGTGTTTTTGACCGTGGCTTGTTTTCTTAGAAGACCTGCTAGTAAACTGCGGTTCTTTGTGTTATGTGACTAGGCCTACTGAATGTACGTAACTCAAGTACACGATACTGCAGACCTCTGTCTGTTTACTATAGTGTGTTTAAACTTAGCTGTGGGCTGATCCCGGTTCTTGGCATTCAGCCTGCAGGTGACGTGAGTTATAAACCCGGTGGTAGGCTGTCATTACTTTCCACCAGGCCTGCAGTTACCCCCGCAACCCTTAAGAGGGCTGCTACCAGTTTTGCTGTTTGTTGAACAGAGGCACAATGGGTGTGAGCACTTTGCCTAAGACTGTTACCCGACAGCGTCGCGGCTGCGATTTGAACCCGGGCCCTTCTGCGCCTGAGTCCAGCACGCTAACCACTCGGCTACCGAGCCACCCATTGCATTTCTTAGTCTTTAAAAACGAGCGGTAGTAGAACCGTGAACCATACTGCCGACATTTTTAATCTCTAAAGTCAAAAATCTACTGAAATACATTGACAGATCAATGTGCCTAGTAGACCGATACTTCAGAAATCGCCGACAAATCGTTGGCCTTTGATCACGCACCGGCAAGCGTACCTGTTCCGGATGTCAACGTTGAAATCAGCGAACGAGGTGCTGGCGCGCGCGGAACTGCGGCAGCAGCGGCAACTGACGCGACAAATGCAGCGACGACGACGACGACGACGACGCCGGTAATCGCTCGCTCGCTCGCCGACCTGTTTGCCTATGTGCAACTGAGCCGGCCGGCCGGCGGCACGGTCAATTGTGACGCCGGGCTGCTGCTGCTGCTGCGCGGCTTCCCGGACTACGTCACCAGTGGCGTAGACATAGCGGCGCGCTAGTTGAAGTATGCGTGTTGCAGTCTCGGATTTCATCATTTCACTAATGATTGTAACTTTGTTAATGTTAATAATAATAATAATAATAATAATAAATGCAGTCTTGTTACATGAAAGCTTGCCAACCCCTGAGTGCATGGACTGATAGATCTGTGCCCAATTTTGTATATCTCAATTTTTTGAACTCCCTTGGGAACATATCTACCGAGGGTCAAAAAATAATAATAATAATAAACAGATTTGTATAGCGCCATAAGGTCGTAACTTCAGAGGCGCTGTTTTATTGTTGATGATCACAATATTCTTAGGCAGATCGGCGTCATCGCCAGCCGCTTCTAAATCATGAAAATAACTAATTTGAGTACAAACCATTATAAGGGTTAATGGACTGCATAATTTGCATTTAACTGCAAAAGCTATAGCTTGCAGGGGGAAAGGAAATTTTGAAGCCAATAGCAGGCGCTAATGATGCCATCAACCGATCAAGAAATCGGCGGCGGCGTGAATTGGAACAAAACAACGCGATTAATTACTCGCCCCGTCTCGCAGATTCCTGGCCACGCCACTACCACGGCGACGACGGAATCGCCATGCGTGACTCGATCGCGCGGTCCATCATTTACGCTGAATGATTTTATTGCTCGCCAGATTATCTCTTAGTATGCGGTATAGCGATCATTCTCGGTTGCTATGACGCCACGTTTGATGCCTGCAGTCGGCCGATAAGCGCCGACCCAGTTCGCCTCTGTGTACATTCGTAGAATGTATTTACAGACTACAGACCGACTGTCGACATTTCACGCTGTCTTGAGCTACAGGAACGATCGACTTTCGAAAGTAATGCCTATAATTTCACACCGCCCGACCCGACTCAATTAAACTGTTTTGTCGCGTCGGTAGTGTGATTGTCGACGACTCGACGCCGTCTACGGCGGAAAATTTCAAGTCCGAAGTCGTTCGGAGCAATTGTTCATTTCGCAACGCCCAATCCAACGCGACGCGACAAAACAGTTTTGTCGTGTCGTGTCGGGTCGGGCAATGTGAATTGGGCATTGCGTACGCGTTCAGAAGTCCGCGCGAATGCCGTTTCGTATTCGTTGACCGGAACCCGGACCGACAAAGTCAATACCGACCCGCTGGATCGAGCTGGCAGACTGAACTCCAGCCGGCGAGATAAATACGATCGGTTTCACAAGACGATGGCTATTGTATAGTCGCGCGCGCCCGTTCGCTTAATTTCCCACGCAGCCGCGGCCGGCGTCTCGGCGACCGTCCGTCGGTCTCCGGGCGAGATGAATCGAACCGTCGGGACGCATTTCACGGCACCGTGCGCTGATCTGTCCCGCGCACCGCATACGCCAGCGGAGTATTGTTATCAACGTCTGTGTCGGTGTGTCCGCGAGCATATCTCCGGAACTAATTGTAATAATAATAATAAGTCGCCGGTTGACTTCTTTATCTGGAGATTCACGCGAGACCTCATTTCTGTTCCAGCGCCTCTCAATGCTTACACAGCGCTTCGACTCTGCTCTGATTATGGACTCCTTCTGCTTCTCTGACGAAGACCCGGACCTCTAGCCACCAGTGATATTTGTTTTTAGCTTCTAGTTTTTAACCCCGGGGATCTATACTACCTGGGGTATAAAAATAATAATAGTAATCCATGTTTATTAGTGGCCGACACACGCAGCAATCACAATCAATTATACAATTCATTAACAAGCTGCTATGCAGGACAGCACTGAATAATACAACACAACTATATAGGCCTATAACCGACTATACAGAAACCAAGTATAACACACAGATTAGCACGGGCATTCAGCTGCTATAGACAAGCGCTAGGTTAGTCACAATGATGTAACTCAACACGAACTGAAGCAACAAACGAACGCATACCAGAACATAGGATGAAATTATAAATGGTAATTGCTTACAAATTCCGTGACTGCTCATCTCAATTTTTTTCGTCCCGTACAGGATTCGAACCCCGGTCTCTTGGCTGTCAATCCAGTGTGTTACCCCTCGACCACTCAACCCCAAGACGCCAATCTTCACGAAAGTTTTGTGCATGTTACCTACAGTTGTGGCTCGGTCCTCCTCTGGTGGTGTTGCAATACGCTATATGTACTTCCGGTGGTGTACATAATGGGCCACATTGCGCGCGTCGATCGATACCGTTGCAGCGAATGACGTCACTGCATCGTCATGCGCAGGCTAACGTCCCTGCTAAGTCGTGTGGTTGGCTCGTGTCCTAAACATCGGGCGCCGGGAATACAGTCCATCGCGGGAGTGCGGAAGGGGGGAGCCTGCAATGCACTGTCACAGCAGGGGTAATCACCTGTTATGCATACTCTTAGATCCTTAGATCCTCCAGTCAGCGAAAAGCTGTAGAAAGCCCCGTACCGTACATTATACGAGCTTCGTTCAACTCTACAGGCCCCAAATATAGGCCTAAGTCGCAAAACGCCGTCATTCTATTATTTTTCAACGTAAGAAAAATCCGAAATATACGTTCTGTGGAGAATTTAATGCTGAATATAACGTGTGGCTTGCCACAATGACGTGACTATGATGTGATTTATAAACCATAAATATGACGCCATTGCCACCGAAAGCTCCACGCATAACGCAAATCGCAGTTGGCGTTCATGGGACCTCGTGTCTGCATGGGCGGAGGCAGTGCTCAACAACGGTGCCGACCAACTGATCTGACGCTCTATATACAGGGTGGGCCAAACAAGTGAGGCCACAAACTGATGGCCACAATTCTGCCACAATATTAATCGATCTACTAAGTTTTTTCACTGGAAGATTCCTAGGTAAATTTGCAGTAAGCTGGTTATCAAAAAGCCCATCACTCCTTGCATATGTTGCCACATTACTTTGTGAAACACTAATGTCGAAAAACAATCGATTAACGACTAATTACAAGGTAGTGTAGCTACATATTTAAGGTGTGTTAGGGTTGTTAATAACCAAATTAAGAAAGGTTTACTGCTAAGTCTGTCAGTAAAAAATTAAAATCGGTGAATATTTGGCAAAGTTACAAACAAGAACGTGGTTGTCTCCTGCACTCTGCGCACGAGACAACCACGTTCTTGTTTGTAACTTTGCCAAATATTCACCGATTTAAAAAATTCACCGACAGACTCAACAACAAACATTTAATAATATGGTTATTAACAACCCCACCACACCTTAAATATGTAGCTACACTACCGTGTACTTTATCGTCAATCGCTTGTTTTCTGACACTAATGTTTCACAAGGTAGTGTGGCAACGTATGGGATTTTTATAACCAGTTTACTGTAAATTTACCAGGGATTCTTCCAGTGAAAAATGTTGAAAATCGGTTAAGATTTCACAGAATTATGGCCACAAATGTGTAATCTTATTTTCTGGCTGGCCCACCCTGTATGTGCAACGCAGCAGCTCCGGTGCTTGCGTGCGGTCACTTAATTTCCGTGATGTAATTGTGAATGATGCAGCTGATACGAGAACGGCCACGTCCGGTTCTGCGATATGCGGCGGGTCAATGACACGTCGTACTAGTGTGCAAGCGTATGCACACGCTGCAGATGTAGCATGGCATTTGGCATTATTTTGTTGGCATGGCATGCCCAAGGAAACATGGCCTAAACGCTGTGTTATGTTGGTGGCCGGTTTTCCGCAAACAAGCCGAATCTCCTCCATATCCAAGCAAGGTGGCAGCAAAACATTTCTCTGATCACTATAGTGTTTTGTTTTGTGATGAAATTGCATTCATTGTAGGCCTACAATTCACGTGCAGTAGCACATAAGCTATTGGCTCTATTATACATTTGTCTTTTACGACTAAACATTATACCCGTGTGTACTGTGCAACAATCAATCATAACTTTTTTACAGTGGTCCAAGTAATAAAATCACTTCAGGATTCACTAGAGGTAGGAGACTAATTTAACGGGGAATCGGGGATCGATGATTTATGTCAAGGAACGAGGCCCGAAATAGAAATGTTTTAGACGCAGACGGAAGGTCGACAGAGACGGAGCAGAGACCACATTATCCGGCAGAATGTTACAAATGGTGGGTCCGGCGACTGGCCAGGCCGCCGACGGTAGACAGTTTGACGGACGGTAGCCTACCAGCAGACGATTGGTCCGAGCAGAGCGGAGGGAACGTCGACCAGGCAGATCGGCGATACGAACCAGTTGACTCCGGTATGACAGCGCAGTTCCATGAGTGGCCTTGTACACGAGCACGGCCATCTTCACCCTCCATTGGCTCCGGGCTCAGAAGAGATTATGAGTGCGTTCGAGATGCGATCCGAGTGACACTGGCCGTAGATGAGCCGTGCTGCCGCGAATATCATCTTCCCCTTTAATTGTTGGCTCAGTTTTCAACCACTATGTCGTCTTTTAAGTTTTGAGATTTGAAATCTCGTGGTCAATAGATTTACCGACCACTTCCTAACATAGCTTTGCATGTCGGCAGAAGTATGTTCCCCCAAATTACCCCTTCCCCGGAGGATCCGACCCCATCTTATTCATGGTTCCTCGAGCTTACCCGAGTCCATGTCCCAAGCAGCACCTCAATCGGTTCAGCTGTTTTTGTAGGACTCACGGACCACGCTACATCGGTAACAACAGGCCGCATCTATGCACTGCGTGCGTGCGATGTGGCCTAAAAATTGGACAGCACACGCTCGGCTCGAGTTACGTTGATAATATCTGTAAGCTGTCCGACATAACCAACAGAATCAGTCGAACATAAGTCCTACGTGAACAAAAACGCGTATATTCATTGATATAAATTTCAACATACTTCCAAGGAAAGAACTGATAATACACGCAAATGACGCTACGAACAGTGCCGTCTAAACAGGCCAGTAATTGTAACAGATTTCAAGACTAAACTAAAAATGGTTGTAGGCGACTCTTGTTGTTGCATTACACAGACAAAAGCCGACAAATAAATACGTATATAGGCTAAATAAAACAAATCTGCGTTGATCCTCGTCGGATCAAAGCACTGACGCTGCCCGCTCGCTGTTGTGTTCAGGCGCCGACGATCGATACCTGCCGCCGCCGCCCGGGCTACGGAAAAGCAGCAACACCGTCGCTGCTGCCATCGATCGACGGTACAGACAGACAGACAGACGGAGACCGTGCCGATAGACGCTCATCACTAGATGCGGGCAGTGTCCACACGACAGCAAAGAAAAATGAAACGCAATACACAAATTCAATAAGTTTAAGGCAAATTCTAGCATAACAGAAATTTTCACATTTCAGACATATGATATTACTAAAAACAACCATGATATTACTAAATAAAGTATGACTATTACAGCAGAAAGGAAGAATAAAAAAACTGGATTAAACCTGCAAGCTAGTACATTACTACTACTACTACACCCGTTTAACGGCCTCTTTTCCAGGAAAACCTGCGTAAGCCGGTACCAGAAAGGTAAAACCAGTGTGCAAGAGATTATGGCGTTTGGGGGCACAGTGGCATCAACTGGACCATATGCAAACAATCTACAGCTCGCTCCAGACAGATAACGACACCAACACATCATAACTCAATTTCTTCGTGACACCCAACCAACAGTGTCAAAGCACTGATGCATAAAGCTAGTACACATGTTCAAGAACTCCTGTTAACCCAGGCGCTTTTATGATATGCCAAATTTACAGTCAGTATATTTACCCTATTTACAACAAACAAGCAGAACTTTCAATAGCACAGTTCTGTCCACGTCCTTCTAACTAGTGCAGCCAAACACAAAATAACAGCTAAGTTGTCTTGCATAAAAGCAGTTACATGTACATGTACTTGTTAACTCGCCAGATGCATCATTATTAGCCAAGTTAAAATAAACACATTTAATTAGCAACAGAAACAATTATCCTAAAGTTCCTGATTTTTTGGAGCAAGTGACTATAATTTTGCAGCAACTGGCAATGAGGGCATGCCTAGACACCAGCAACAGGAAGGCATCCAGCCTGTGAAAATCTGCCCTACTTATGTTTAGTTTATTTCGCATAAGTAGGGCAGATTTTCACGGGCTGGATGCCTTCCTGTTGCCAGTGTCTAGGCACGCCATCATTGCCAGTTGCTGCAAAATGTTTAGTTTATTTCGCATAAAATACAGCAGGACAAGCAGGACAGATAAAAACAAGAAAAAATGAAATACAACACAATCACACATGCACACACAGACACCCAAAATTGCAAACACACCCATACACCACCACACAGATACAACCATGGAGAAGAGTTAATTTTAATTACGAACAGATAAACTAGTAGCTAAAAATAAGTCACCATATACACCTAAGTCAATGAGTCGATCCATGAACTTTATAAGTCTCCAAACCAGCAAAATTCCGCATATCTTTTACTGTATGACCGTTATCCCCAGGGGATGTATTTTTACCTGCAGAACAAATGGAAGGTTCATTATAAAAATGCCACTAAAACAGAGGCAGAGGCACGTGGCAGGTGCATTTCCTGCAATACGCAATCAACTACAACATCTACTTATAGCATTATGTAAACATAGTATAGAACTAAGTGATAAGAATTATAGTCACATATGACAGTAACTGCCGATCATCGTAAGTCAATGGTATAAATGTAAACATTGGTACTGAAATAAATTACACGTACACAAGTCTAGCAACTTGAGTAGTGAAGTGCTGGCGTGGTTATCTGTCTGGAGCGAGGTGCAGACTTGCATAAGGCCCAGGTGATAGCACTGCCGCTCACTGTCTCTTGCTCCAGTAAAATCCAGATAGGTTTTACCTTTCTGGTACTGGCTCACCTGGGTAGTCCCGGACAAAGGGCCGTTAAACGTGTGTGTGTGTGTGTGTGTGTGTGTGTGTGTGTGTGTGTGTGTG
>Ga0126325_10000497_pt1 | contig 10660 bp, 10 predicted proteins | sample InaspJWI14metaG_FD_94487 | JGI IMG/M metagenome (GOLD analysis project Ga0126325, IMG submission 94487) | Marine gutless worms symbiont microbial communities from Oahu, Hawaii - Inanidrilus sp. 1 OAHU.JWI-14 metaG | ecosystem: Host-associated > Annelida > Digestive system > Unclassified...
AGTTTAAAACATCTTGTAAGGACGACTGTGGCTAAATAACACAACTAAAACAGCAAATATCAAAAAGGCGCTATTACTTGTCAGCACACTGACTACACGGCGATGTGCTACTAAGCGATGTGCTGCTAAGTAATAGCGCCTTTTTGATATTTGCTGTTTTAGTTGTGTTATTTAGCCACAGTCGTCCTTACAAGATGTTTTAAACTTTAAGTTTTTTTACAATAATTCAGTTAATGGGTCAATCTCCGTAGGTATACAAAGGCACCGTACCTGAGAATGACTAATTTTCTCCATACCGAGGTTGTGTGGATGTCGATGTTTGAATTTTGCCGGTATTCACGGCGTTGCTTGTATTGTTGCTTATGATTTCTAGTTGGGAATTATGTTTAATTTCTTTATCTACAGCAGAAACAAGCCACGAATCACACATTCACAATCGAAAATGGAATTATTGAAGGATTAAGTATGAAAAACCTGCATTTGATGTCTTCATTTTCTGAAATAACACATTATGTAGTTTCACCTGAGTGTTGATTTTTGGTATTATGATTGGGATATCCAAATTATTCTGGCGAATTTTCGGAGAATGAAAATTCGGCGGTAAATTCAGCTGTCGGCGCCAGCTTGGCGAGTCTACTATTGTACCGTGCTGTCCTGTATTACAGCTTGTTGTTTTATGGTTATGAAGTTGTGATCTGTCATTTAATCCTGACTATAAACCGTGATTATTATTGGTAATAGTGTAGTAAAAACGAAAACCATTTGCAAACGATAATAATAACGAAAAGTAACTACATACAATGAAAATTTCACTGACTCTTGGTCTTGGTCTTGATCGCATACTTTTAGGTTGCTTTGACTCGCTGGCCACGCTCATCTATGCTGTCGTTAACTCTCGAATGGATTACTGTAACACCGTCCTGGCCGGTGCACCAAGGACAGTAACGGACAAACTACAGCGGATGTTGAACGCTGCTGCGCGTGTTATCACCGGCACTCGGAAGATTGATCGCGGCTTTGGTCAGATACTGCACGACCAACTGCATTGGCTCGACGTCCCTGACCGGGTTCTCTTCAAGCTGGCAGTGACAGTTCACCAGTGTCTGAACGGCCGCGCACCACCGTATCTGTTGGAGCACTGCATCCCAGTTTCCAGTGCTGGCACGCAGCGGCATCTGCGTTTCGCCAACCGTCACCTACTTGCCGTACCGCGTTTCCGGCTCAACACTTACGGCCGTCGGGCGTTCTCAATTGCTGGCCCGATGGCCTGAAACTCACTCCCGGATTTTATCCGGGATCTAACGAGCAGCACAGACTGTTTTAGGCATCTACTTAAAACGTACTTGTTCGCGCGTTACTAGTGCATTCAGCGCATTACGAGTTGTTAACGATTATGCGCTATACAAATCCATGCAATCACCTATTCGCACTGGCTAAACCAAATCTTAACAAAAAGCAGTACAAAACGTCTACCCAATACATCAAAATTTTATAGTTGCAATAATCAACAACAGGCAACTTGACAGAATTATAGCCTAAACATTTTCCCACACGGTTCATTAAAATATCAACCGAAATTGAATTTCGCGAATCTAAAGTTCTAATCGGTCACGACAACAGGGAACGAAAGTGTGCCGATACAAATTGGCACAGTGCCGTTTCCCTGGGCTGGCCATTTCCAATGCTAAAAATATTAATATATTTTTCAAATAAAATATACGGAAGCAATTTTTTCAAACAGCACTCGGAAACTGTTATGCTTTGAAATTACCAAAATGCTGATTGCAGTTTAAGAACAAATTTTACTGTGTCATTTACTATAATTTTCGGCACTGTTTCGTTCCCTGTGGTACATAATATCCTAAGTTCATCGTCCACGAGGGAGTTTGAAGTATAGTGATCAACGTGTCTGTATGCCAGTGTGTGTCTGTCCGCTAGCATATCTCAAAAAACAAACCGTGTGCCTAAACATAACGAAATTTTCTATGCATATTACGTTGTGGACATGGTTCGGTCTTTCTTTGACGACACTGTACTGTGATATATACTTCCGGTTTATTTTTACATGCAGGTGAAACAACAGATAAGTCACAAATCTCACATGAATTTGGCATGGGCTGCCACGCTGCTTGACGTGGTCATCCTATACAATGACAGCAAACTCCGCATCTGGGGCAAGCTTCAAAGTTCAGATAATCGCCAGATTTACTGATAGCCCTTTTTGATTTATTCTATCCATGTATAACTTTCAATCACTTTAAGGCAAAATACGTCGTGTAAAATAATGGTCAAATCACGTTTTTTGTTTCAGACATACATATTGCCCTATCAGTTTGGCCGTTTCAAAACACATTGCACCACCGCCGACTATCGTCAATATTTCTCTGATCGGATGACTGTGCATTTGATCGGTTCGTGTTGTTACCGCCTTTCATACAGCTGTTTGCGGCCGGTGCCAGTGAGCCGAAATGAGCCAATTGTTACCGCCTCCAGTGTGACTAAAGCTCGTTCACATCGCACGAACTGAATGGACCTGACCCACTTATACCAGACATTGAATGCTCATGATCAATGCACAGTCCATCAAATCGACTTATTTCGTACCGATTGGCTGCACACGCAGCGAACTGGGGCGCATAGTTCGCGAACTCCAGCTCGTGCGATATGAACGTTCCTGTTGGTTTGCACATGTCGGGAACTCGAATTCAGTTTAGTTCACATGATGTGAACGAGGCTTAAATGCGCATTTTCGTCCTTTCATTTTTACACAACCGTCACAACGTTTCACACAATTTACAGCTACATCGTCGATGTTGCTGCTGCTGGCGATGATGAAGCTGCCGTTGTCATGACAACAGTAGTGATGTCATGCTCCGTTTCGTCATCAGACGGTGACAAAAGTTGCACCGCCAATAAGAAGTAAGTAACCAACAAGCCGAGCAGCTACAACACATCAGTTCATCGCTGTGATCTTAATCTTGTCAATTCTGCCCTGTGTCCCAAAAAACGTTCACCTTTTTATTTTTTGAATAACTCTGTCAAATATTAACCGATTCTAATAATTTCTGGTACGTTAAATCCCAAGAAAATTTGACTTGAACATCTTACAGATTTGTCCACCTCACTTGTCATATGTACCAACTTTACCTGGGGAAAACCAAAAAAGTCGTTTTTAACATTATTATTCATATATTTCTGATTATTTACGTTACCTCAGAAGAAAACAAATAGCAACCGTTGTACTGCAGCTTTAGCTGTTTACTTACTGTTGTTTAGTGCTTCTTATGATCTGCATAGCCCTAGTACTGCGTCTGGGGCACGATACAGGAGAAGCGCTTGTATTGATATGGACATACTGAGGCTTGCGGCAGCGGCTTGTTGTGACATGGGCTGCATTTCAGCATAGCGTGGTGTACTATGTGACTGATCAGTGTCGAAAAAGACTGGAGCATGTATTAACGCAAAAGATAGTCACTCTGAACACTTGCTGTTACATTGCTTACCTGACATTCCAGCTGCCACACATCACAACCTGTTCTTTTCAGAGCTACCGACGACAACCCACAACTGGCTCTCTTCAGAGCCTCCAACGTTTGAAAGAACGCAAAATACCTTCAGTCAGATGAAAAAGTTTTGCAATTCACAAGTTAGTGTGGTGACATTTTCAGGTGGGTGGGCAAGTGGATTACAGATTGTTTTCTTCTGAGATAACATAAATAATCAGAATTATGTATGAATAATACTGTTGAAAAAGACTTTTCTTAGATTTCATAAGGTAGAGTAGCTACATGTGACAGGTTAGATGGACAAGTCTGTAACATTTCATGTCAAATTTTTACATGATTTAACTTGCCAAAAACCACTAAAAAGGATAATTTTTGACAGAGTTATTCAAGAAATAAAAGGTGGACGTTTTGGGGGGGACACGGTGTAAATCCGAAAATTTACTCATTCTCGGGCTTTACTGAAAGTTACTTTTTTGCATCATCGTTATCGTCAATTTCTTTCTTTTCTTTTGCTTTCCTTTTCCCTTTAGATATTCATATGTTCACTGATTTCTAGTTTATCCTGCACATTATTATAGCAGTTTCTCTCCGAATCTGGGTCAAATCTACCGTTCCTGTTATAGCAAGCTGTTGATCACTGTAGTTTAGTGTAGTATATAACAGAATCAATGCTATTTGCATCTTTTAGTTTTTGCTGTAAGGATACACTGTGTCACTGAAATTGCACACTTTCAGTCTTCAATATCTTTTAGTGTTGTAAGTCTATTGCGCCAAAATTTGAGATAATGGTTTCTTGGTATTCGTGGGGCTACATTTTTCCTCATACGCTATCCGAGAATACGTAAGCACCCGATAGCTTAGTTATAGCCTGTTGTCTCCTCTCACGAATCAGCGTTGCTATTAAGAACCGGTTGTGTGGGTACGTCTGGAAACTTTCACAGTAAGTGTTTGAAGTGACGTTCTTTTTTTCCTTGCCGTCATGCTCGCCAGTTGTCAACAGCCTCATCGATGATGTTTCATGGAAGGCTGAAGGAGGGCCCACTGCCTCAAATGACCGTTATCAATATATCATTGCTAATGGGCGTCCTCCTGCATGGGTACATGCGTTTTTGCATCCAACCTTTATGTCATAGTCAGTCGTTCTGAAGTCTGCAAGTTTCGTCTATGACAAGTAGGTAGCCACAACTTCAGCGAAATAATATGTTGTATTTTCCGACGCAGAAACAGTGATCTGTACCTTAGCACACGTCTCCTCTCTTGGTGGACAAAGACAGCGTTCGCATAATACCCTGTCGTGGAGTCGATTGACTGGCAGGATGGCAGGGTATGGCAGCCAAGTCGCCGACAGCTTTTTGGCTTTTAATGTTCTATGGACTGCTGTAATGCACATATGTTCGTAGTGTAATAGGCGCACTAGGAATCTCCAGATGATGATGATGATGATGAACAGCGATGGCCAGATCTGCAGAAAACCGCCTGCGACCTTTACGTGTTTGAAGAACACGACGTCGACACCCGCGAAAATTTGCCCCTGTCGTCGAAGTGGGTCTATGAAACGATCGAGCGTCGTCCGTCCGTCTGTCCTATTGATCGACAGCAGCGGCGGCGTGCGGCGGGTTTGCTGCTGAGCGAGATATATCGCCGACAGGAGCCGAGGCGCTAAGCAGCAACGGCGCCGTGCAGCAAGCGCCGCGCTCAGCAGCTGATGCGGGCGGTTTCGTCCGTCTGTCTGTCCCATCGATCGACAGCAGCGGCGGTGTGCGGCGGGTTTGCTGCTGAGCGTCCAGACAGGAGATATCGATCGACAGCAGGCGAGGCGATAAGCAGCAACGGCGACGGGCAGCAAGCGCCGCGCTCAGCAGCTAATGCGGGCGGTTTCATGCTGATTGCCCAGGGACGAGGTTTAACACAGACTTTTTCCTAAATTGTTAACAAACATGAGAACAAACAGCTGAAGGCAAAAAAATTGCCTTCGCCAAACCATGGCGGAGATAATAACGCACCGTAAGAATTGTGTTTTTGTCCATAACGAAAATGCCGAGCACGGTGAAACCGATTGGCTCTCCGCAAAGACGACTTAACAAAACGTTTATCTACAAACATTACAGCAAAAACGAGCTTGTTTCACACACTGCAAACGCAATCATGGGTATGTAGTTTTAGAACTCCGCCTACACAAGACTATAGCTTGTGTAGAGGCTAAAAGAACATGAATTTGCAACACTAAATTTTTCGCATGCGGAATTTATAGCACTACACTGTGACGCCAAAACTCAAAACCCGTTGAAATACGACAAATCAACGTATAGACATGTATCATTTTAAATACACTTAGTGCCATTTATTTAATATAAAATGTAAAGGTTTCATTAAAATGCAGCTTAGTTTTTTTAAGATATGAAAATTTAAAGACCATCAATTCATGAGTCAAGTTGTCAGTACGGAAATATTTTGGCCTTTGTACTCGCGGCGGACAATCGAGTGATAAACGGGATCACTGCCTACAGTAAAACTTTTAATAACTGTCTTGCACTGTAGCATTTGCCATGCCTTAAAATATCTGGAAAAAATACTTTTTTCTTTGTAAACAGCATCGTATCAACGATAACGTAAGCATTAATTGCGACACTGCGCAACGCGCGGTTGCATCAATACAGCACATATTTGGAGGTCCCGTTCGTGTTGAATTTACCACAGCACAACGAAGTATACTAAATAAATTCACTTCATGCTGACGTGTTTAGTTTTTTTATTTCTCGCTGTCACGTGACTCCAATCATCCAATGTCCCCTAAAGGCTCTAAATGTCACGCATGGCAACTCGTTTATTAACAAGGCAGCGTTCACAATGTTGGAAACTGGTGTTTTCAAGTACAACTTTTGAATGTTGGCGTCACTTTCGTTGGGACACAGTGTATGATTTGTAATGACTGAAAAATTAGAAACTTGTGTTTGTGACAACCAAGACGATTTAAATCTAAAGAGCTGCAGCTATGTTGATCTATCGGCGGAAAATAATGCCGAAGACGCGTAACAGGCAGCGTTAATTTTAAAACAGGACATGCGAACATTTTATACATTTTATAATTTTACGTTTTATACCTTTGCGATTGTTTTCCCGCGCATGCCGCTTAGATCAACGTTGTGCAATTGTTCGAATATCTGATGAGCCTGGCAAAGCACACGTACACAGTAAATGAATAAATGAACTAATCAATCTCCAGTTGGGGTTAAACTCACGTAACACTGTTAGGGGGGGGGGCTAATACAAAGGCGACACATTGCATTTATTTTGTCAAAGCGATCTAAGTAAGTGCCAAGCACATTACAGTGTGTCTCTACACTGTGTGTCCAAAAAAACACTCCCGACATGTTCGGCTACAACTTGGTCTACATTCTTGAAACACAGTGTACATACTAAATATCACAACTCCACAGACAAGGATGAGAGTAATGATGACAGTACAGCTGTAGTATATGACTCGATGACTGTGTGTGAAACTAGAAACCGAGAAGACAACGAAAAAATAAACGTTTGTGCTCACATAATGGTTGATCATGATTCCCCCGGCTGCGGTTACCGAGAGTCCCATTGACTGACCGACCATCCAGAATACACGCTTTATAACAATGATGGGACCAGGCATTGTGGAACTGTAGAAGATGAGAGCATAAAGGAGCAAAATCGTGTTGAACAGTTGGCAGCAAAACGCTCCCGCGTTGGAAAACTTGAGAAACTTATCTGCTTCACGGACGGCAATGGAGATTTTCTGATGGCGCTGTCTCAATGTTTCGATTTCCATGTCTGAGACTCGAAGTTCGTTGCTATCTGAGAGTTTCTCTTCGAGTATTCGATCCAGTTCTTGGTACTGGTAACTGAAGACGGTTGCGAACGTTAAACTCACGGCGTGCGGGAAAGTCCACGCCGCTGCGATGTGGACGTTAAGGACAAACGCCACCATGCGAGCGGGCAAAAGATTGGACGGATTTATATATGTTGTGATGGGGGCCATTATCATATCCATATAACCTCCTGTGAAGAAAATTGCGTACAATAGGAACGCAAAGTTAATAAACCACAGAATCCACGCCACAGCGGTGTAGATTGCAGCCATTTTACGACAGTAGTTTGCACATTCTGGACTGAGTTTGACGCTAACAAGCACGCGTTCAAGACTTCCAGTGTAGCTAGCTGTGAAGTAGACAAACTGAGAAATACCACAGAGAATCATCCACATTAGGCCGATGAACTTAAAGAAGAGAGTTTTCAGTACAATGTTTCGAACTTCAATGTCGAGAGTCATCGGCATCAGTGTTGTAGCCAGTAAAAACATCGAATACGCACACTTTCGCTCGAAAACTAACAGCTAAAACAGAGTTACAAAACCAGTGAACGGGCATCAGAACAAGGTTCAGAACTTCAAGAAAACAGCACCGACAACAGTGTTCAAAATTACAGAAAGGGGGTGCAGATTAACATCAATATTAAACTTAAAGAAGAGATCAACTCCGACTTTTTCGTTTGCCGTAAACACCGAAAACATGTCTTATTTAAAAAAAAATTTTCACTGAGGGGACTAAGACCAGGAACACGAAAACAGACGAAAGACAATCTTCAGCAGACGATTTCAAGAACGCAAATGACAAAGATGCGAAGTCGAGATCAGCGACAATTTTTCGTGAACACCGAGAACATTCGTAGGGCGTTGATACAGTAAAAGACAGCCAAGACAGCGGCGTAGATGAAGTACGCGTTCCACTGGACATGACACTTTCTGGTCGAGCTATCGCCAACTTTCGTCTGGCGCCTGAAGTACATTCCAAACAGTTTCATACTTGTCAACAGAAAACGCAGACTTTCAGCCAGTGTCGTTTCTTTGGGTGTCATCGTAACACCAACTTGGTCTGCTGCGTTGATCATTTCTGACATGAAGCTGCGTTGACGATAAAATACACACGAAACATTTCATTTCTTCCCAGTTTGCAAAAATACATGTATTAACCTTCGAACAATAAAAGCGAAAAGTATTACCACTACCCACACTATGAACCTGGGCTAATCTGTTCTCCATTTTTCTTCCTCCACTTGTTTCGAAAAAGAACATGCGGTGATCAGTGATGCGGGTTTTACAGGTCGGGTGTATTTCCTGTTATTCGACCGACGCTGTCAAAGTACTGCAGGAAAAAGACGTATATTGTACATGTGGCTCGGTAGCCGAGTGGTTAGCGTGCTGGACTCAGGCGCAGAAGGGCCCTGGTTCAAATCGCAGCCCCGACGCCGTCGGATAACAGTCTTAGGCAAACTGTTCACGCCCATTGTGCCTCTGTTCACCAAGCAGCAAAATTGCTAGCAGCCCTCTTAAGGGTTGCGGGGGTAACTGCAGGCCTGGCGGAAAGAAATGGCAGCCTACCGCCGGGTTTATGACTCACATCACGTGCAGGCTGACTACCAAGAACCGGGATCAGCTCCGGAACCCTACGCTCGGTAATCGAGCATGGGCTACCTTTTACCTTTACTGTACATGTGCACTATGCAGAGTACAAATATTAGCTTCGACTTGTTTGGCGCAAAGAACGGTGAACGTCTTCCGGTTATCGTCATCATCATAATTTATTTGCTCAAAATAAACCATGTAGCCGAATGAATCAGACTTTTTGATACAGCGTGGCCAGATAGTATAATGGATTATAGGGCGTTCGACTGTCGACATAAAGATCGTTCCGCTTTCAGCCTTCCAGGCTAGGTTTAGGCAAGTTGTTCAACGCATGTTTCTCTGTTATCAAGCAATATAATTTGGTACTGGTCAAAGAGCAGTAATCCCTACGGCTAGGAAGGTAACTGTAGGTCTGGCGTCGCACTGGTTATACGTCACATTCTTAAGTTGTTTATGCACGTACGAGCTCAAGGCAAAAGCAAGGGAGATTAGCATTGAGCATCACCTCGCCCAATTACTCCTCCTACACGAACATATCAACTGCATTTTCACAGCAAGTTTGCACAATAATATTTAAAAACAATGTTGCCAGATTTCGGCTATACAGTGGATCTTCTTCTACTATAAACTCATTTTACACATGTCAGATTACCATAGCGTGAAGGCGTGAAGCATTGTTAAAGGTATCTGGCATTTCTCATCATTTTTCAGCAAAGTGTCGTCAGGTCTTGTAAGGAATATTCAGAGATCCCACTATGGTTTAATACGTAGATTAAGCAAATCTCAGCTGTTGCAGACGAACCGCGCAGCGCTCTGCCTTTGTGCACTGTAACTCAATCAAAGTTTACAAAGATAATCGGTTTCTGCTTTTTTTCGTAAATTTTTAAAATAAGTTTTCGTGCAGTTGACTAACCTGTCTACCAGTCGGCTTACAGCGTACGTTGTACATGTACTGTCACTATCACAACGGTGTCAGACACTATACTGCTGGATATATAGTAACGTCTGTCTGGCCACTCTGATCACTGAACGTAAATGTCGCATTACCCAATATCCGGTCGACCAGTAGGCCGATATGCCGTTATTAAATTAGTTATTACGCAGGCCTTGTCCACAGCCGAAAGTGCATGCAGTGCATCCCAAACTCTGGACTTAGTCACGGCCCGTCGACCGACGTCGAAATATGGACGATGACCGTCGCCAGTTTATCACACTGAGCGTCTACTCTTGTGCGCAGCACGGTGGTGGGACGGAGCGCGTCGCGCGGGTCCGTCTGTGGTAGCTGAGATCTGTTCCCCTGGCGAACAACGATAAGGTCACATATCGTAGCTGTTTCAAAGCATCTCTGCTGCACGGGCGAATGGTGGTGGCGTTGCTTATCAGCACCCAATTTGCGCGCCATTCTATGAAATTTTGTTGTCGGTATGCAGTCTACTTGTCTGATGTGATATGCGAGTCCTGGGGCCCGATTTACAAAATATCTTACGATTTATCACACGATTATCGTAAGATTATCGTAAGATCGACTTACGATAGTGACTTAAATCGTGCTGAAATTTCTCTCAGGAATATCGTAAGCTAATATACGAACACTATCTCCGACGATATTACGATTTTGCACGTGAAATTTTACGTATGAAAAGCTTTCCATTCATTGTAAGATGTTTTGTAAATTAGAAGTCCGTCGTAAGTTGATCGTAACTTTGTCATTATCGTAAGA
>Ga0126325_10000501_pt1 | contig 10622 bp, 7 predicted proteins | sample InaspJWI14metaG_FD_94487 | JGI IMG/M metagenome (GOLD analysis project Ga0126325, IMG submission 94487) | Marine gutless worms symbiont microbial communities from Oahu, Hawaii - Inanidrilus sp. 1 OAHU.JWI-14 metaG | ecosystem: Host-associated > Annelida > Digestive system > Unclassified | place...
CGGCACTGCATGTTTCAGTCATCGTACTCTTCACCACAGTGTCCAGCTGTGTGACAGACTGTAACTTTTAATACTGTAAGGTGCCCCTGTAACGGACTTGTTCGTGAAGTGTCACCTTAAACTTTACATTGACATTGACCTTGTTGCAACACTGTAGTAAATGACTCTGGTTAGATTCAGAGTTGATAACTCGTCATTTCATTTCATTTATATGCCGAGTTGGGGAATTTTCGTACCGGGGGGTCTTTTTTACTCCTGCAGGTATTTGAAGCTAGTTGTGTAAATAAAAAGTAGAATGTGGCTTTTGCTGCGTAAATTTGCGGAGTGGCGTAATATGAATAGTAATGACACACACCAGTTTAAAGGCCCTTTGTCCAGGACTACCCGGGTGAGCCGGTACCAGAAAGGCAAAACCAATCTGGATTTTACTGAAGCTAGAGACAGTGAGTGGCAGTGGCATCAGCTGGGCCATATGCAAGTCTGCATCTCGCTGCAGACAGATAACCATGCCAGCACCCCACCACTCAGTTTTTTTACGGGCGGATGCCCTTCCTGCTGCCCAACCAACAGCGTCAAAGCACTGAAGGCAAATGAATAGTAATAACCAGGATGATATTTATGGTGCTGTTATCAGAGCCACTGCAGGGTTTACCCGATTGACTTGATGAATGCAGACTGAATGCCAGATGGCTGCCAATTCTCAGACCAAGCCAATTGACTTGGGCTGTGAGTCCATCGGTAGGCTGCTGCCACACGCGTCACCATTTTGTTATTATTGCTCAGTCCGTAAGCTGATACTCATTTACTCATTTGCGCAGCCCGTGCCCAAGGCTGCTGTAGTAATAAACACAACCGTCAGCGGTGTGATTTGAACCCGGGTCCTCTCACACCGCAGTCGGATGCGCTAAGCACTAGGCCAATGCGACATGCGATATCATCATCGTCAGTTTAATATGCACGAATGCAGCATGAACAGAAAAAAACACGCACAAAATGATACAAAAAGACATAATGGTGACTAAACTAATTAAGAGAAATAAAACCAAAAGCTGTCCTTAATACACATAATACTAGACCAAACAACGTCGTGAGGTTCAAGGTGGAAGGTAGTTGCCTTCATGTAGCTGTTGTGTGTGTATGAGTAGATTGATCGCTGGTTTCTACTCTGCCAGACTCTACAAGACGCTACGTGGCGCACAGTGGAAGCAGTCTGCACTGATGGTCAGTGGTGCTAGTCTGTCCTGTCCTTTAGCCGTCCTCGATCCGAGGGTTGGCCACACCGTGGACGTACTTTCTCCATTTATCTCTGTCCTCTGTCATTCTGATTGACTCTTCCACGGAAAGTCCTGTCCACGTCTTGATTGTTGTCCATCCAGGCTGTGCATGGTCTTCCTCGCCTGCGTGCACCTGGCATTGTTCCTTGCATTATCTCTTTCTCCAGGCAACTTCCTTGTTTCCTCATGGTGTGAACATAGTATGCTAGCTTCTTTGCTTTGACGGTGTCTAACAGTTCCCTCTGTACTCAGCTTTGTTAAGAGCCCATTCATTTGTTTTTTTGCTGACCATGAACCCTGCAGAAACCTGCAGAATCTTGAGTCCTTTCATCGCAAAGGCGCCAGACGTGTTTCTTTATTCTTTCCGAGAGTCCAGCTTTCACAGCCGTACGTTGCTACAGGCCACACTAGCGCTTTCATTACTCATATCTTTGTTAAAATCGGTATGCAATGGCTTTTCCCTATTTTCTGCAGTGATGCCCCGATCGCCTGCCCCCTGTCAATTGCACTATATTTTAAGATTAATTTTGTCGCTCATATATTTGCATGCTTGCGATGGTGCTGTGTGTTTGTCATCAGACTGCAATGCTGTATCCATCAGTTCTCTGTGGCTGTTGCTTCATTCTTAACTTCTTCATCATGGCCAAGGGATCGTCTGGTGCGGTCAGTATAAGAACTTGTTACTACTACTACTACTACTACACCCGTTTTACGGCCTTTTTTCTAGGACAACCTGGGTAAGCCGGTACCTGAAAGGTAAAACCAGTCTGGATTTAAATGAGGCAAGAGTTGATGGGTTTTGGGGATGGCAGTGGCATCAGCTGGACCGTATGCAACGATCTGCACCTCGCTCCAGACAGATAACCACACCAACACTTCATCACTCAATTTTTACAGGCCGGATGCTCTTCCTGACGCCCAACCAGTAGTGTCAAAGCACTGAAGGCACGCAGCACACACACACACACCCATTTAACAGCCCTTTTTCCGGGACTACCCGGGTGAGCCGGTACCAGAAAGATAAAAACTAATCTGGTTTTACTGAAGCAGGAGACAGTGAGTGGCAGTGGCATCAGCTGGGCCATATGCAAGTCTGCACATCGCTCCAGACAGACAACCACGCCAGCACCCCAACACTCAGTCACACAGCACTGAAGTTATAATATTATAACTAAGTACGTAAATCAAGAGTTTTACATAACGGCGACAGACACTCGCAAAAACGCCACAACAGCGCTGGATGGTGTTCATCGATGCTGCTGATAAGTTCGTTTTCAGTCGCTGCTTAAATGTGTGTAGCGACATGCTACTGTCTCGCGATGTTCTGGCTTAGTTTTTCATTGCTGCCTGTTACTTACATTTTTCCTTGCCAGCACGCGATTTTCCGTGGTCGCATTCAGTGTTTTGTAGTACTTTTTTCAGTGCTTTGACATTGTTCATTTTGGTGACAGGAAGGGCATTCAACTTGTAAAGCATATCCTCAAACGTTCACCCAAAATGCCAAAAATTTACTAGTAATGTGATGACTTCATGACCATTAGTGCACTTTTCCGGTCTCACGGTATTTAATGTAAGCTTCAATGTGGTCGTTTCTAATGAAACCATAGTGCATGTTATGGTGGTCAGCAAATTCAAAGATTGTACAACCCATCCTTTAGTTGTGACAAATTTGTTGAAGCTTTCTGAGATACGACCTCGACCTTTTGACCCTAAATTGTGCAGTCAGTTGTTTGTATACAATGGGAAATACGTTCACTGTGGCTGTACTTTGTAATGCTTTCCAGTTTTGGTTTATGAGCCCTAATAGTTTGCCGGCCACACCAGATGATTTTCCATCTTTAGCGTGCTTTAGAAGATTCCTACAACGAACTGATTTGAGTAGATTTAAAGTAGTCAGTAATTAGTTGTGTTTTTAAACGATTTCTGTTTTATTATGGATGTACTGTGAATGATCAGTAGTCTGTCAGAAGTAAATGTGTATTATTAGGCCACCGTGTCTCTTAGTGCTCTCACGACGGCCTTGACATTGGTATGTTTATTTTTTTCAATAAATGCAGTTAAAACTCATAGACATACACATCGTAAGCCGTTAGTGATTTTGACAGTTACAGCTGAAATGCATCATTGTGCATCCCTCTGTGAAAGCTGAGCTTCTTGCTGCTGAATTGTTGAATATGTCTAGATTTGTCGTTTGCTTCCTAGGTTCCATTCAGCACAATGCTTGCACTGCTGTGCATGTGGCTCGGAATCTCAGTCCCGCTTGTATTTGTCGGATATTTCTTCGGCTTCCGCAAACAGGCGAGTTGTTGCTTTTTTCCTGTCACTTTCCTGTTTTGTACTGTGTGAAACTTTTGTGCACGTTGCTGCAATGTGATTTTCAGTTCTGATTGTCTTTTTTTGGCCCAGCCAGTGGCGTCAGAGGATTTTCTTCTGTTGGTTTTGCTGTTGGCAAATTTGCCACGTTGATTTGGGAAAATAGGTATTTTCTATTGATAAAAAATCAATGATTTTGATCCATAAATGATATGACTTTTTAATATTTGCATAAATTTGGCGGACAGTTTGTTAATACATACTGGAGGTTTTTTTACCAAGTTTGTTTTTAACATTGAAAATGGAGAGTAAATGTTCCTGGAAGCATAATAACAGATGATTATGATATTTCAGTGATTCAACAAAGTAACATTTTGCGATTTAGATAATGGAGTTAATGTCACATTGTTGCTGGTCTGTCACTATAGAAGTCACTGCTCATGATAGTATTAGTTTATTGCAAACCGTTAGTTTGGTTAGTTAAATGCATGTTATTGACAGTGCATAGGAGATGTGTTGTATAATTGCACTGTAAAAATCAAACATTTGCTTGATTGCTGTGTTGTCTGCAGCCGTATGAACATCCAGTTCGTGTCAACCAGATAGTGCGTCTCATACCAGAGCAGGCGTGGTACCTCAACCCATTTATCTCGTAAGTTTTTCCGCATAGATTCAGAACTGCTCGAAACAGTTAAAGGAAACCTTGAGAAGCTAGCTAACTCCAGTTTGCTTGGAAATTGGCATATGTGGCAAGTATGTCTGAAGAAACAGAGTAGTAAGGCGACTGAAGTTTTACTCGTCGTTTGAGTCATATACGATCGCTGTTAGCACAGTTTACAGCGATTTTTAACGTTATATCTCCGCCCCCGACAGGGGAGCAGAGTATTGTGAGGACCTTGTCTGTCTGTGTGTGTCTGTTTGTCTGTCCACGATCATATCTCCGGAAATTTACGTCCGATCTTTACCAAATTTTTTGTACATGTTACCTATGGCCATGACTCGATCCTCCTTTGGCAGTGTCACAATAGATTATGTACTTCCAGTTTTATAGATTACATCATACTTGCGCATATGGTAAGTTAAGGCAGCTCTATGTGGCCACCCACATGCAGCCTTGGACTTGGCTATAAACTGTGCATAGGAATACCTGTTGCAGGCCGATGGACTTACACTCACAGGCCTGCTTTTCGGGTGCCGAGGTCTGGGCCTACTAGGCCACAGTGGATGTGTTGAATATTTATGACATCATGTTTTCACATAAAATCCCCGCATATATAACAACGCGAAAATGACGTGAGCTCAAAGGAACTCGAGGTGGCAGCACTGGGGGTGTAGTCTGTGGTCTATGACTGTGTTGTTTCAGTGATTTTCTGAATGTTTCAGAACTGCACTCGCTGGAATTCTGCCGTTCGGGGCAATGTTCATCGAGCTGTTCTTCATTCTCAGCGTAAGTCGTTGCTTTGTTCTTGCAGATTTTCATGCCTCTGGTTTGGTTTCAGCTGATCATTATGCAGTTATGTTTACTTACTTCCTTAATGTAGCTTCTGTTTAGTCAGACTCTGAAATATGTGGCAGACAAAAGGGCAAAAACTGTAGGTATAAAAGAAACAGCATGTTTCTAAATCGGTGGAACAGTCTGCCCGAGCCTGCAGTTGAAGTAAATTCCTTTAACTGCTTTAAGAACCAGCTTGAGAAACTAAGAAACGACGAGGTGGATTTTTTATGGACAAATAGTCCGCTGAATCCATTGGCTGCTGACTGGAAGAAGTCTGGACTGGACGAGTGGTGACATACATGGATTCAACAGTGGTGCAGCCGCACCAGGTGAAATACCAGCTGAGACAGTTGAGGTTACCTATGTCTTGTGGCTTTTGGTAGTCCCGGAAAAAGGGCCGTTAAACGGTTGTTTGTGTGTGTGTAGTTAAGCTGACTCGCCGGGCGGCAGCACCAGGCGGGGGGCGGAGTCTGCAGTGAGATGATGTGTGATTGGTTGGTTTGCAGTCGATCTGGGAGAACCAGTACTACTAACTGTTTGGATTTGTCTCCCCGTAGTCAAACTGACTCACCGAGTGGCAGCACCAGAGGGGGGGGGGATCGAGTCCGCAGTGAGATGATGTGTGATTGGTTGGTTTGCAGTCGATCTGGGAGAACCAGTACTACTACCTGTTTGGATTTCTCTTCATCGTCTTCATCATCATCATCGTCTCGTGCTCGCAGATTGCCATCGTCATGACCTACTTCCAGCTCTGCGGAGAGGTCGGTCATGCAGCGCGAAGTGACCGTAGATTTCTACCATGCTGTATTGTGAGCTACGTTCATTCCTGGGCGGCTCGGTAGCCGAGTGGTTAGCGTGCTGGAATCAGGCGCAGAAGGGCCTGGGTTCAAATCGCAGTCGCGACGCTGTCTTAGGCAAACTGTTCACACCCATTGTGCCTCTGTTCACCAAGCAGCAAAATTGGTAGCAGCCCTCTTAACGGTTGTGAGGGTAACTGCGGGCCTGGCAGAAAGTAATGGCAGCCTACCGCCGGGTTTATGACTTACATCACCTGCAGGCTGACTGCCAAGAACCGGGATCAGCTCCGAAACCCTACGCTCGGTAATCGAGTATGGGCTACCTTTACCTTTTTTACATTCATTCCACAACCACTGTTTTACCTGCACCCGCTGTCACCGACTGTGTCGTCGCCGGCTGGGGAAACACAGCGTGAGCGAAATAGTGAGGGTTAGTCTCCGCATCAAATTAATAATGCATACGGAGTCACCTTTTTACGTCCATTATGCAGGTCAACCTGGTGCCTTCAGTGCTTTGACGTTGTTGGTTGGGCGGCAGGAAGGGCATCCGGCCTGTAAAAAAGTGAGTGGTGGGGTGCTGGCATGGTTATCTGTCTGGAGCGAGGTGCAGACTTGCATACGGCCCGGCTGATACCACTTCCACTCGCTGTCACTTGCTCCAGTAAAATCCAGATTGGTGTTACCTTTCTGGTACCGGCTTACCTGGGTAGTCCCGGAAAAAGGGCCGTTAAACGGGTGTGTGTGTGTGTGTATGCAGGTCAACCTGCATTAGCTGGCACCTCCAGTTAAGAACTGGAGGATTTTGTTGGCGCAGAGTTTTACTGCCCGCATGCCCTTGCTGATGGCAACCATACCTGAGTCATACCGGAGTCAACTGGTTCGTGTCGCCGATCTGCCTGGTTGGCGTTCCCGCCGCTCTGCTCGGACCAATTGTCTGCTGGTACCATCCATGAAACTGTCTACCGTTGGAGGCCGGGCCTTTCCGGTCGCCGGACCAACCATCTGGAACAGCCTGCCGGACAACGTGATATCAGCCCCGTCTCTGTCAACCTTCTGTCAGCGTTTAAAAACATTTCTGTCCTGCAGGCCTCGTTCCCTGACATTATCACTGATCCCCGGTAAATTATTCCCCACCTCCAGTGGATCCTGAAGTGATTTTATTACTTGGACCACTGTAAGAATATGTGATTGATTGATTGATTGATTGATTGAACCAGCGTGATGTCGCCACTTTGCAAAATGCCTTCTCCTGTGTTGCTTATGGTTAGTATAGGGTCAGTGGGGTTGGGGTTAGGCCCTTCTGTGTCAGTCAGGGTTAGTCGCCACTTGATATGAAATGTGTGTATCGACATGTGTATATATTAGGAATAGAAAAGATCTGCACCAAGTTGTGTGGAACTGGAACAGCTGGAGAAAGGAAGTCTGTGGAACAGCCAGTTAACAAGTGAAATGACCACTAAGTAAGTAATAACAAGTGTATAGCAGTTCGCAAGGTTGCCACACTGCTACGGGAACTCAGCTGATGTGTGTGTGTGTGTCTCTGTGTGTGTGTGTCTGTTAGGACTACAACTGGTGGTGGCGGTCGTTCATCATGTCCGGAGGATCAGCTTTCTACATGTTTCTCTACAGCATCTTCTACTTCATGACCAAGGTTTGACGCTCTGTTATGGTCCAGTTACATCAGCGTGGTTAACTTTAACCATTATTGTCGTGCTCCTTTTGGGCTCTGGAGCATAATGCGCCCTTGATTCGATTTTTGATTTCGGTGCTATATATATTGTTTGCTTGTTTATATTGTGCTTCCCCACTTATCCTTTTTTTATCACTTTTTCCTTAATTGTGTCCTCCCTTACTTTTCCGTTGAAATACACCCGGTCCGTTTCCAGGCCAGATGTCATAATAGGTGACTAAACCTGGCTTTAGTTTTTTGTTTTTATTTTGTGTTGCAGTACATTTTTTTGGATTGGTGAGTGTGTGCTTTTGTTGTGTTAGGTTTAGTTTTTTAACATACCAAGCCAAGAGATTGGCTTGGGGAAATATCTCCGAAATGACCTATTTTGTATGGAGTGGGACTTAAAACCACAGCTCAGTTACCTGAGTGTCGTCATTGTGGCAACAGCAGGTCACGTGACATATCAGCCAATAGAAGTGTTAGAAGGTGAGTTAGTTAACCAGTGGTTAAAGTCAACTGAGCACTGCGCAGTTATAACTGATCATGGGGCAGCTGGACCCAAGTGTTTCATTATGCTAACTTATTCCCAGCGGTTCAGTTTGTTTATGCCGAAACCTGCATTCTGTTGTGCTTTGGCAAAAACATTATGTTTCTGCTCCAGTGATGTTATCAAGGCCATGGATTATTATTTGAGATGTTTTCTCTGTTCTGCTCATTGGCGCCTATGTGGTGTTTCTGTAACATTTTAAAGACCAACATTGTGCCTTCAGTGCTTTGACACTGTTGGTTGGGCATCAGGAAGAACAGCATGGCCTGCAAACATTGACTGATGAAGTGTCGACGTGGTTATCTGTCTGGAGCGAGGTGCAGATTGTTTGCATATGGTCTAGCTGATGTCACTGCGTCCAAAAAGCCCATCATCTCTTGCTTCATTATAGCCAACACTTACGGCCGTCGGGCATTCTCAGTTGCTGGCCCGTTGGCCTGGAACTCACTCCCGGATTTTATCCGGGATCCAACGAGCAGCACAGACTGTTTTAGGCGTCTACTTTTAACTTTTTTGTTCGCGCGTTACTAGTGCATCTAGCGCATTAGGGGTTCTTAACGATTATGCGCTATACAAATCCACGCACTCACTTAATCATGCATGCATGTTCCGTCAGCTTTGACACTGTTGGTTCGATTACCAGAAGGGCGTTTGGCATGTAAAAACCTGTCCCACCTACCCCCAAGGATTCACTTTCGAAACAAACTCATGAAGAAAACTGATGAGAACCGTCTGGTCTACTTAACATGGAAGTCAGCCATTAAAAGACAACGACCACCGTTTTACGGCCATTATACAGGTCAGCCTGCATTAGCCAGCACCTCCAGTTAAGAACTGGAGGATTTTTTGGTGCAAAATTTTACTGCCTATAGGAGGGAAAATGGCCATGAAACGGGAGAGAAAGAGTAGTAACAGATATAATTTTTAGAGATTTATTATAGAATAGTTTTTGGATATTTTAGCTGGAAATCACGGAGTTGATTCCGACTCTGCTGTATTTCGGCTACTCTATGCTGATGGTCTTTACGTTCTGGTTGCTGACGGGAACGATCGGCTTCTACGCCGCGTACTTCTTTATCTGCAAGATCTACGGAGCAATCAAGATCGACTGAAGTCATCACTCTGTCCTCTGTGTTAGCCGTATGTTCTGACCTTATGTTAGCTGCAGTTGACTGACAAGTTCCTACTTGTTTTGTTTGAGCTGTGGCGTGGTAAAGTGATGGATTCTGTTTTGAAGGTCCGCTATTCTGAGGGTTCCCACTCACATGAAAAACTGGAAAACTCGTGGAATTTTTTCACCTGGAAAACTCGTTGATTTTTACTTTTGATCCGCCATTTTTGGCACATAATAAGTCGATTTATGCTGGTTTTAGGATCGTAAATGCTGTAGTGCATAACAGTTATGTTATGAAGGGACATATCGTGAAGTTGAGTGTCAGTGAATATGAAATAAGGTTTGTTATAGACACATGAAGAACAAAGTACCAGTACCATGCATATCTACAACCTATTTTGTACAGCAAGTGCCGCATAGATTTGTTTAGTCCACTGACAGTGTTTGCATTTAATTATTTATTTAATTAATTTTGGTAACTAGTGCTGACCTTTGTGTTTGATGTTTTGCCGCGAGCTATGATCGAAGGAACCTGGAAAATTCTAAAATTGGGCTGGAAAACTGGAAAAGTCGTGGATTTTTAAAAATCCAAAAGTGGGAAACGTGCCAGTCCCATACCCTAACTCGAGCAGACTTCGGAATACAGACTCATGTGGGATGACGGTGTTATGAGTAGTTACTCTCGCTTAGTGGAGTCCGTATTGAGTTGTAACCTTCGTTGTCTCTGTGGAACTCTGTTGGAGCCATATCTTGCCTTAAGTTTCTTACTGAGAAATTAGTTACTATATAATCACTATAACACAACCAAATGCTAACTTTTAGCATCTACGTTTTGACCTGCGATCCGGGTCTTCATCAGGACCGACTTCCGGTTTCTGACTGCAGTAGAAAGTAACAGCTTGTCTCCGATGTGGCTCAGCTGGTATCTCCCATAATCACAATTCATGTTGTTGTGCTTGAGGATACATATCAGGCAGGCATTATGGATGATTATATCAGTGTTTGAACAGTCGTCATTAGAAATATGAGTTTGTTGGTTCTGTTACGGTAATCAAATTAGTTGATGCCAGTCTGATGAAACTTTTCACAAAGTTTCCACTCGTTCTGTTTGCATAGCGGCGTGATAGAGAATCATGTTGGATGAAGATGTCTCTGGTAATTGCTGCTGTTCAGTTAGCCTGCTCGATATACTACAGTATATGCAGGGTTCGTTTCCTGTGAGAAAAAGAACCGGAACGCTAAGAATATGGCGAGCTCGCGCCTATGTGGGGGTCTGGGGTCCAGGGGCAGAGCCCCTCGTCAGGGGTCAGGGGGCAAAGCCCCCTGAAGCTGAAGGCATTTTACTGCCGAAGAGAGCAAATCTGAATATTATTCATTATTGGTTTATTAAATTTTGCAGCTATATGCCGA
>Ga0126325_10000502_pt1 | contig 10620 bp, 6 predicted proteins | sample InaspJWI14metaG_FD_94487 | JGI IMG/M metagenome (GOLD analysis project Ga0126325, IMG submission 94487) | Marine gutless worms symbiont microbial communities from Oahu, Hawaii - Inanidrilus sp. 1 OAHU.JWI-14 metaG | ecosystem: Host-associated > Annelida > Digestive system > Unclassified | place...
GTAACAAACGGCGCATTGACGGTAGACTGGTGGCAATGATTTCCATAATGCTTCAGCACCGGCACGATCGCGACTCCCAACATGCATCCCGACAATCTCTCTGGAATCGCTGTCAGGTGCCAACCGAATCCATTGCTTGTTGTGCTTGAGTCCGACAATCGCACTCTACCGTTAAGCACCCCTTTTTTTGAGATATCAATCGGCCACAGTTTTTGCACACATATTTTTGTGGTAGTGCTTAACGTGTAGTGATGAACTCTCTGATGAACCTTTTTCTTCTTCGATGAGATCATCACACGACCACTACATATTAAGCACTACCGAATAGTCAATGGCTTAGAGGCGTTCGATTGGTGAAAACACCTATTTTCAAGGTGCCCTTAAACGGTTACATCTTGTGGGGCAGACCACGATGCTATTAGACGTACTCGCGTAAGGCGGCGTTTATGTGGGTTTGATATTTACTACCTTGGGCTTTGAACCACTCCAACAAGTCGACGTCGATGCGAAGCGTTATCTTCTGTTTGATCGGTCGGTAGAAGCGACCTCGAACGGCGCCGGAAAAGTCGCCTACCTCGGGAATGTCGCCGGTATCGATATCTTCATCGGGTAATTCAGCCAATCGCTGTAACTCTTGTTGCTGCTTGTCTGTCGTCTTGCTCATAGATTCTGCGCTCTTTGGGGGTCGCTTTTCGGGTCGAGATGATCCGCACAATCTCTTCGTTTTCCTCTCCGTCATGGTGCGTGTGAGCGACTAAGAGGATCACCGTTTACCCGATGCGTCCGATGGTTTGCCAACGTTCTTCCCCGTCCTCGTGTCGGTCTTGGATACTGATCGCACGGGGATCATCGAAAACTAGACGGGCGGTCTCAAAGCTAACTCCATGTCTGGCTCGGTTCTTCTTGTTCTTCTGCAGATCCCATTCGAAATGCATGGCGGAATTGTAGTTACAATCGACGATATTGGAAAGTCGGAACGGCGGGGCCCATTTCCAGCGGCGGAACGGGGTTAGGTCTCCTATCCCGCCATGATATGCGGGATTTGTTCAGTAGACCGGCGGTTCCCCCGGCGGAAGGGTCTTGAATCTGCGGTGGACCCAGAAATACTGTGCCGGCATGGTCCGGATGTGGGTCTCGATGGTCCGGTTCATCAGTGCCGTGTCCGCCTCCTGATCGTCCGTGGGAAAAGGCTCCAGCGGCGGGTGGAAGTCCACTTCCAGGCCCCGCCCCCAGGGCAGGTAGCGGGCAGTGGCCGGGATCACCTGGGCCGTACCGAGGCCTGCAAACCGGCTCAGCGTGGGGACCGTTGCGGTGGCCGTACCGCAAAAAGGTACGAAGATGCCGCGGCGGCCCGGGTCTTGATCGGGCAGATAGAAAAAAAGGGTGCCCGCGCGGATCTCCCTCACTATCTGCCGCAAGTTGGCGCTGCGCTCTATCGAGGCCGTGCTGAAACGCGAACGGCCGCGGCGCATCTGGTCGTCGATGACCGGGTTGCGGATCTTTTTGTACATGTACAAGCCGGGATGTATCAAAGCGGTGAAAGCAGCACTGCCGAGCTCCAATGCCACGAAGTGGGGCACCATGATGATAAGGTTACGCCCGTTTCGGAGCGGCTTATCAATCCGTTCCCGATGACGGAACTTCACGATGCGCCCCAGCCTCCGTCGGGAGCTTACCCACACCAGTCCCTGGGTGCAGGCGGCGACCCCCACATAGCCGAAGTGCAGGAGCGCGAGCCGTTTGCGCGCCGGTTCCATCAGGTCCGGAAAACAGAGCGCGAGGTTGCGTAAGGTCACGCGCCGGCGGGTGCCCACGAGGAGATAACCCAGGCACCCGATACCCATGCCCAGGGCCCACAGCAGGGGGAACGGCAGCAGTCCGAGGAGATGGGAGATCCCCACAAGGAGCCAGCTTGGCCAATAACGGGGGTGTAAGAGTCGTCGGTTCATCAGGTACCTTTCTGATGCGGATGCTCTCAACGACCAATCACGTTGAAGCGGTAGGATTTTTCCGGAAGATCCGTCCGCAATATGTCGGATCGCTCCCGGGTGGTCGGCAAGGCGGATGTCTGTGCAGGCTGGGTTGAGGTACGAAACAAGGATCCTAACGCTCGATCGTAAAGAAGATGTCGCCGCCTTGAGCATCGCCGGTCTCGGCCTGGAGCTCGATCCAATCGTTGAGGTGATAGCGTAGCTTGATCCTGTCGGATTCGTCACCCAGGCTGTGGTCATACTCCGCGAACACCCTGGGCGAGATATAGGTGCCCAGCGAGATGGCCGGGTCTTGCCGCTCCTCCCCGCGGCGCCTGGGTGGAATTCCGGTCAGCAGGTATTTTGTGATTTCCGACTGGGACATACCGGGATCGGTAGCGGAGAAGAAGGTTATCGTCGGATGCTTGATCGTGCCGAAGACCCGCAGGCCGGCGGTGATGTCACCGCCCTCACGCTGAGCGGTGAGGTCCAGATACGGGTTGGTGATGGGTGATTTCGCATAGTTCAGGAACCCTTGCTTGATGGTCAGCGGTCTCCCGGCCGCGGCACCCAGGGGCCCGCCGATGGAGATACGGTAGGTGCCGTCGACAATTTCCAACTGACCGTCCCCCAGAATTTCCTTTCCCGGCGATTGCAGGACGGCCAGCTCACCCTTGATGGTACCTCCCAGACCGAAGGCATCCACGGTTACCCGCTTGCCCAGCACCAGGCGTAGGTCGATGTTCGTGGTGTGACCGGAAGATTTCTCCCCGACCTCGGAGGCGATGACCACGTCCGGCGAGGTCGAAACCGTGCCCGCGGGGATATGGCGGGGCTCGATGCGGGCCTTGGGTATCTTCACCGTACCCGTCAGTTTGGTTTCCGCCGGCCCGATCTCGAGCCGAAGATCAGGCGAGGCCCGGACGAAATACTCCTTGGTATTCGCCACTCTGAGTCCGCCACCCTTGGCGCTGATATGGGTGCTCGGACCCGCGGCGCCTAGCAGGGTGTGACCGTCGATCTTCAGGCGGCCCTTTCCGGCCTTGAGGCCACCGCTGTACTCGATGCGGTCGAGGAGACCTCCGGCCCGGGCGTCGATGGTCAGATCCTTGACCTTGAGGCCGATGAGGGGAACTTGGAACCCGCCGCCCGCGAGCCGGGCGGTGCCGTCGAGTCTCGGCTCGACGAGGGTTCCCCCGAGCTTGAAATCCGCGTTCAGCTTGCCGGTCACATGCGTGAGGTCCGGCACCAGGCGTGAGACAATACCGAAATCCTTGATGCGCGCTTGCACCTCCCCCTGCAGGGGTTGCTGCGGACGCACCGGTCCTGCGAGACTCCAGCTGGGTATGGCGAGCGCGGCGGACAGGTTGCCCAGACCTTTCAGGGGGACCGCGAGCTTGGCCCGCAGGCCCTTCCCAGCCGCATCGAGGGCGAGATTTGCAGACGTGAAGTTCAGCTGCGCCTCGCCCTTCCCCGTCGAGATGCCGAGCACACCCTGGGTGGTCCGTACCCCGGCGTCTCCGGTGAGTACTCCGTCCACCACCTTAAAATCGGCCTTGGCCCTGGCCGCGCCCTTTAAGGTCAGATTTTTGGGAATGAACTCCCGGAACAGCTCGAAGGCCAGGTGATCCAGATTGAGCACTGCGCTCCAGGTCCCTGCCGCCTGCTGCTCGAAACGTGCGCAGCCCCCCGAGCCGGTTGCCTCGCGGATACAGAGCGGTCCCGCGCTGATCCGCGCCCCGTCCAGGGCGATCGGAGTGGCCTTCTGCAACCGCCAGCTGCCGAATCTCTGGGTCCGCAGCGCCAACCCTTCCAGCCGGCCTGCGTAGGCGTTCTCCCGTTTGAGACCGCCCGCAAGCTCGAGGTCCAGGCCCAAGGGCTCGCCGGCAATCCGCGCGGACAGGCGATGCGAGCTCATCTTTCCATTGCCCTGAATGCGCAGGCGATCGAAGACCAGCCCGCCTGCCACCAGACCTTGGCCGGTGAGGTCGATCTGCAGCGGACCGTCCGGTGTGAGCTCGAGCCGGGCGGTACCCCTTAAGTTTCGAATGCCCTGTCCCGCCGCGGCGACCCCGTCGGCGGCTAGATCGAACCTTACCCCCAGGGCCTCGGGGACGCCGGTCACGGTCCCATTCGCCCGGATGTTGCCCGCGGCGTCGGGAAGCAGGCTCTTGAGATCCGGAAAACGGATGTCCAGCGCCAGGTCCAGCCGCTTGCCGACCGTGCCGCTGGCCTGCAGCTTGCTGGGACCCGAAGCGACGCGCAGCTCCTCGATCCTGAGCTTGCTACCCTGCATTTGCACCCGGGCCGCGGCGGCCACCGGATAGCCTCGCAGCTCGCCGGTGAGGGACGCTACCTGAGAGCTGAGCTCGGGGTTCCCGTCCCTGAGCCCGCCTACGCTCAGAATGCGTCCGGCCAAAACACCGCCCCACTCAGGCCATTGTTTACCGGGATTGATGTCCGCGACCCTGAGCTCCGCATCCCAGGTCAGGGCTGGATCCCAGGTTACATCCACCGTGGCTCGGAGCCGTCCGTCCAAGGTGTACAGGCGCAGGTCCCGGATCCGGGTGCCTGCGCGGTTGCCTCGGCCTCTCAGCGCGATGGTCGCCGCGGGCAAGGCATCGCTCTTCATCCCGGCCTCCAGGTCGTACTCGAAGGCATCCGGATTGCCCTTGCTGGTCAACTCGAACCAGATCCGGGCGGGTAGCCGCGGCCACCGAGTGCCGGGATTGATCCCGTCCGCGACCAGGGTCAGCGCCCAGCTCGGCTCCGGTGACCAGGCGACCCGGCCTTTGGCCCGGATCTTCCCGTCCAGGGTATCGATCCGCAGGTCCTCAATCTGCGTGGCCTCCCGGCTTCCCTCCCCGGTCAGCCGCAGCTTCGCCGCGGGGAAGTCTCGGCCCCGGACCTCGGAGGAGACCCGATAGCTGAATTGATCGAGGGTCCCCCGAACCCAGAGCTTGCCCTGCCCGGCCGCCGCTACGGGCTCTTCTCCGGTAAGGGGCCAACGCAGATTCTTCCAGGTAGCCTCCAGATCGATCTGGCCCGTGGGGTCCGAGAGGTCCAGTTTCCCGTCGGCGGTGAGCCGGGCGCTTGATTTGTTCTCGGTCAGCTTGAGGTCCACAATCTCGAGAACCCGATCCCGCCAACGGACGTCCAGCATGGCCCGGAGCTGTCCGAAATCGGCCCGATCCGGGGCCGCGCCGACTAGGTTGCCTTGGATCCGGGCCTCGCCCAGGTCGCTGCTGGTAGTCAGGTCTCCGTTCAGATCCAGCGCCGGCAGGTCGGCGCGGATCGCAGGCAGGTCGACCCCCAGAATACTGAGCTCACCCTCCCAACGTGGATGTTCCGGGATCCCTCGAACCAGGGCTTGGAGCCTGGCCTGCACCGAACCGGTGAGGTCGTTTTTCAGGTACATCGCCTTGAGATCACCGCCGACCGTCGCCTGGCCGGCCAGCTGCAATGCCGGCTCTCGGGATAGGTTCCAGGTTAGTCCAAGGTCCACCGGATAGTCGCCGGTCAGCTCCACTTCTCCCTGGGCAGAGGCCGTCAACCGCGGCTTCGGGAGGGCGACGGCGAGCTCTCGCAGAGTGACCCGGCTGTCCGACCAGTTCGCGGCCAGCGCAATCCGGTCGATATGAAAGCGGGAATCCTTATGCAAGGTGCCGATACTCAGCTTTTCGACCCGCACCTGCTCCAACTCCAGCTTGAGCCCCAGGGGCAGATAGAGCTCCGGAAACTCGACCGGACCGGATGCCTTTTTCGCGTCCTCTGGAGGGGCCCTGGTGATGTCCAACCCGCGCACACCGAGCTCGGAGATCCGCAGGGTTCCGGTCGTCAGGGTCGCCAGGGGTTGCCAGCGCAGGTTCAGACCGTCGAGTCTCAGCTCCAGCCTGGGGGTCCGGATATGCAGGCCCTCGAGGTGCAGATCCTCCAGAATGCGACCGTCGACCCGCTCGACCCGGAGCAGATCCGGCGCCAGCCATTCCACCAAGGAGAGGGAAGATCGCAACCCGCTCTGAGTGCCTAGCACCCAAAGGAGCAGCGGCAGGAGGACCAGGACGGCCAGCAACGAGATGGTGAGCAGGACTAAGACCCACCGCAACCGGGAGCGGCGACCGGACGGTGCCGCGACGGTGGGCTGTGCCGCCGACGGGTAGGCTACCCGAGTGGTGTCGGTGTTCCGGGCCATCTTGCTTACAGGTCCGGACCGATCACGATATGGAGACGGGGTGGGTCGCCTTCCTTGGTAAGCGCAAAGGCGACATCCAGGCGAATCTGCCCGATGGGCGAGCGCCAGCGTACCCCGAGGCCGGCACCGACCTCGGCCTCGCGGGTAAAATCTGGATCGAAGGCATTACCGAAATCTGTAAAGACCGCCCCGCTCCAGTTACCTTTGATACGGCGCTCGAGCTCCAGACTTCCCACCGCCAGATAGCGCCCGCCGACGTTTTGGTTGATGGCGGGGTCGTTGGGACCCAGAACACCTAAGCCCCAGCCGCGGATGCTGTTGTCGCCGCCGGCGAAGTAACGGCGGCTGGCAGGCAGGTCGAAGACGCTACTCGCCCAGGTCACGCCCAGGTCCGAGCGGGCGATGAGACGGTAATCATTGCGGAAGCTCTTGATCCACTTGAAGCGCGCGCTTCCGCTCAGATAGGAGGCGGGGGATATCAGCCCCTTCAGGGTACCGAGGAGCGCAAGTTTGATTTTATAGCCATTCCTGGTGTAAACGGGGTCGTCGGTGATCCTCTTGGACCAAGTGATGCTGGGGACCAGCTCGTTGACCAGCTCTCTGGCGTCCGCGGTAATCTCGAACTGCTCCCGGTGGTAGTCGATACCCAGGGTTCGTCGCCAGCCGCTCGGAGTCAGCACCGAGTGGGCGACCTTCAGGGACTGGATGTTTCCTTTCCGGCCCGCGCTATCGAAGACGCGCAGGTCGGAACGAATAGTGAGATAGTCGCGCAAAGGATTGCGGATGGGGATCCGATAATCGCTTTTCAGCACCTGAAAAGGCCGGGAGATACTGGTTTCCAGCTTGAACCTGTGCCCCCGTCGGGTCAGATAACGGCGGCGCCACTCCAGGGTCACACGGGGACCGACGTCGGTGGCGTAACCCAGGCCGAGGCGGTACTTGTTGGCCTTGTTGGGGGTGGCGATGATCTCGATAGGGACGGTTCGCTCTGCCCCTGCTGCCTCCTTGTGCGGGACGATCTCCACCTTCTTATAGTACTCCATCCCGATCAGTCTGCCCTTCAGAGTCAGCAGGACCTCCGGATCGTAGGGGTCACCTGGCTTGAAGCCGATAAACCTCCTGAGATAACGGTCGCCGATCAAGTCCTGGGTGAAGCTCACCTCACCCAGGGAATAGGGATGACCGGTGTCGAGGTGGAACTCGATATCGGCCTTATAAGCATCCAGGTCGATCGGAACCTGGCTCCGGGTCAGCTCATGATCCAGATAGCCGTGTCGGGCGGCCAGATAGAGGATCTCTTTCTTGGCCTTCTCGTACTCCGAATGCAGAAACAAATCCCCCTTTTTCATGGGAAACTTTTTAGGAAAGGGTGAATCGTCGGCGCCCTCACCCGTCACACAGTCCTTATTATCCGGGCCCTTGATGCAGTACTTGACAAACCTCACCTTGATGGGTTTTCCCGGAACCACATTGTACTTGGCCACCCAGCTCCCATCCTCGGATGTCGACTTGGTCAATGTAGCGTCCACCTGCACCCGGTAGAGGCCGAAAGGTGCCAATGCCTTGCGGATCTGATCGGGGGCACGCCGGTGCATGGCCTCGAGCCGCGGTATCGAAAGCTCCTTGTCCTTGCGTTCCTGGTAGATCCCGAGCAGCGCGAGCACATTTTTTTCGTACTTACCTTTCAGTCCCCGGACCTTTACTTTAAGCTCGAGCGCGGGTACCCCCTGAGCCAGGGTGAGAACCAAGAGTGCGAGCAGGAGTCGCAGGATCGGATGCATAGCAGGACACCGGAGCCAGGGCTGAAGGCGCAACTCAGTCACTAGCTCGCTATCCCCGGACATTCGGCGGCGCAACGACTTCTGGAGGAGATGCCGCAGGAAGCGACGGGATAGCTTACCGCCGCACTCGAAGCGCTCGGTTAAAGACTCTCGAATATTGCCTCAGGGTACTGGTGACATTTAAATCGTCCTCGGTTTGATGGACGAGAACCCTGCCCCCGATGGGTGACGGTGTGTTTTGCTCATTCACCACTCAAGCCTCACGCTTTGCACTCGGGCACAATAAACGCATCTCGCTTTCCGTAAAACCCTTGCGTGGCGGGTATCTGGAGAACACGGGTGTCTCGCCCGCGGGAGGGAAGGGGTAATGGGGATAACTTTCTTACATACGGCAGACTGGCAGATCGGTAAGCAATTCGCGAATATCCCCGTCGACCCGGGGGCTGCGCTACGACTACGGCGGTTGAATACCGTCAAGGCCATCGCCGAGCTCGCGCGGGAGCGTCAGGTGGACGCGGTGCTCGTCGCCGGTGATGTGTTCGAGGACAACGCCGTCTCGGACGAAACCCTGCGGCGGACCATGCATGCGCTGGTCCCATTCAAAGGCCCCTGGGTATTACTGCCCGGCAATCACGACGCGGGCTTGACCCAGAGCGCCTGGAGTCGCCTGCGCAGGCTCGCGGCAGTGCCCGCGAATGTCATCCTCGCCGATCGGCCCGAGCCTATCGTGCTCGCGCAGGGTCGGCTGGTAGTGCTGCCGGCCCCCTTGCAGAGGCGGCATGAGGTGCGGGATCTTACGGAGTGGTTCGACACTGTGCGCTCGGAGCCGGGCGTGTTCCGGGTCGGGGTCGCGCATGGTGCGGTCACGAACCGGTTGCCTGCGGCGGCCGAGGCCCGGAATCCCATCGCCGACACCAGATCGGAGACGGGAAACCTCGATTATCTGGCACTGGGCGATTGGCACGGAACCCTCGAGATAACGCACCGGACCTGGTATGCTGGCACCCCCGAGCCGGATCGCTTCAAGGCCAACGAGCCGGGCAATGTGTTGCTCGTGACCTTGCAGGAAAGCGGCGCTGTGCCCCAGGTGGAGAAAATCCCGGTCGGTTACTACCGCTGGGCGGAGATGACCTGTGAGGTCGTGAATGAGCAGGCCCTGGCCGTCCTGGATGGCCGGTTGGCCGCGCTGGGTGACAACGGGCAGACCCTGGCGAGACTAAAGCTCATGGGCACGGTGGATCTCGCCACCCGGCAGCGTCTCGATGAGCTGCTCGAAGAGTGGCGTGCTCGCCTGCATTTCTTAGATGTCGACGATGCGGCGCTGTTGGCCCGGCCCAGTCCGGAAGATATTGCCGTGCTGGGGGCTACCGGCTTTATGCGCGATGCGATCGAGACCCTGGTCGATATCGAAGGCGACGCGGGACACCCCGACCGGAGTGATGCGGGGAGGGCCCTGCAGATCCTCTACCGCGAGCACCGGGACTAGGATTCCGGTAGTGCTTAAAGCGCGCCTGTAACTCTAACCGACTGTTTTCATATTGAGCAGGTTCAACCGCTGAGTGAATAACACTAGGACCTATATTTCTTAATCTTTACACAATCGACAAAACTCCCTTACCGGAACCCCTGCTTGTTTTGCCATTGCATGGACTAATTCTTTTAAGACGGGATGAACCTTCCACTTTCCATTGCTCATGGGCCGTGGATTTTCCTGGCTTCTTTTTAAACTCTAACTTCTTTAAGCCCGTGACAACCTCTTTATAGGTTAGCTCTGGTACTTTCTTGAAAAACATCTGCTTATATCAAGCATGTTTTATTGTACCATCTATATCCTGAAACAAAATAACCTCTACTATCTTTGACGCATTCAGGTGCACTTTATCTAATAGGCATGCAACATAATAAAGGAGAAACCATCGCCACGTCCCTTCCGGTTTAATAGATATTGTTTTTGAAAGTCGTCCTTTTCCTCATTGATGTCTTCGATGTATTCGGCAATTTTGGATTCCAGCTTAGTTTTCACCTCCGCCAATGTATTTGCTTGCGCAGCTAGGCCAAACTCAAGTCTCATTCCCACATAAAGGTCTCCACTACGCTTAACCAAACATCTGATTTTCATTGTCGTCTGTTGGTTGAACTGTCAATCAATGGAGAGAAAACCAAGCATCGTCTTTGGCAGGCTGTTTGCGAGTCGTTACACCCAGGCCGACGGAAGGACAAGCACTCAGGGCGGACGCCTACACCCGTAGCGAGCGCTAAGCCATGCGCTGGCAAGGCACCGCTACATGCACGCGCAGCTTCCTAAACCGTGGGATAAGTGAGGGATACCGGACCGTCCAGTACGCCCCATGATTGGTTCCCGCTCATGCGGACAGCCCGCATCGGCGGCCAAGCGCGGACAGTATAGAACAAAATAGGACAATGCCGAGATAGTTTCCACCATTGTTGCACGCACGGCTTGCCGACAGAACGGGGGTTGATATGTAACGTACCATAATTATGGGTAGTGGTAATTTTTGAAGTGATATCTAGCCAACAATCGGAAATAATTCGGCATTATATCGGTGTATGAAGAGTTTTAAGAAAATCTCATGCATTTTAATACAGTTGGAAAAAGACAACGTCTTACGTACGAAGCGTGCCAACTGTTGCCGTAAGGTATTGTTCCAACGCTCGA
>Ga0126325_10000504_pt1 | contig 10607 bp, 9 predicted proteins | sample InaspJWI14metaG_FD_94487 | JGI IMG/M metagenome (GOLD analysis project Ga0126325, IMG submission 94487) | Marine gutless worms symbiont microbial communities from Oahu, Hawaii - Inanidrilus sp. 1 OAHU.JWI-14 metaG | ecosystem: Host-associated > Annelida > Digestive system > Unclassified | place...
ACCATGGCGAGTGCGGAGCACGAGCCTATAATGGGGGTCTGGGGGCAGAGCCACCAGCGAAGTCCAGGGGCAGAGCCCCTGGTCAGCGGGTCAGGGGGGCGAAGCCCCACTAAAGCTGAAAGCATTTTGGTCATTGGATGTCCAACGGAGCCGGCAAATTTAGCTCCTTTAGTCAAATTTAGCAAGTAGAGCTGCAACGTTCACTTAATACCGCATACTGTTTTTGTGTCTACTTTCCCTGAAATTTCGGGAGGGGGTGTTCAAACACCCAAAACACCCCCTAGTTACGGCCTTGGGCTGCTACCAGTTTCGCTGCTTGGTGAACAGAGGCACGATGGGTGTGAACAGTTTGCCTAAGAGTGTTTCCCGACAGCGTCGCAGCTGCGATTTGAACCCGGGCCTTTCTGCGCCTGAGTCCACTCGGCTACCGAGCCGCCCTGGTCGTCGTACTATTGGTAGAAAATTTTGTCAGCCAGATAGGGATGCTCGAATATTTCCGGTACCTGAACGGGTATTCGAGTAGAAAATTACCTTGATGTGCCAGCCCTTCTCGCGATACGCGAGAACCACGGCGAGAACTGAGGTCGATTTCTCTTTCCTGTTTTGATTGTGTATTTGTTAACGTTGCAAAAATGAGGTTGTAATTTATGATTTTTATCGCTGATAATCACGCGTTATAGTTGTGAGATGTCGTCATTATTGGCTGTAACATACTGTAGTTATATAAAATGTACATAATTATCTCATTTACGAGTTAATGTCGACGTAGTTTTCGAATCGGTTCGTGTACATTGACCGACGTGCCAACTCGCCGTCGCAAAAATTCAGCTGTGTACGAGTGAACTTGTCGTCAGCAATATCAACTCCTCGCCGAATAGTTAATCGTGGATGTTTGATGACCTTGCATGAACATGACGTGTTAATTGTGTTTTAGCTGTCTTAAACCAAATGCTGTGTTCCGGGTACGGGTGTCCGTATACGTTCATCTTGGCCGTCCCGGCACGTCTATTTCTGCCCGTATCTGAACGGACAGGGAGAACGGGTAAGGGGTAATCGGCATCCCAACTGTAACACTAGCCCTAACCCTAATATGCTGACTGCTATGGTCAGAAGAAAATTCCAGATCGGGTAATCCGCGAACATTTGCCAGTCTCACGTCTGCGACTTGCATAATATTTAACACCTTTGTTATGATGGCAAAAATAGAAAATTAATGCAGAATCCAAACCTGAAATTCCGCAGCATTTACTAGCAAGTGGTCGATGTAATTTGATATAAGGATGCATTGCCACACGCATGGATCGTGCAGTTGTTTTCTAGGTGGCACCAGTGTGCACTCCCACCCAAGATGGTTTTTTGGGCCCACAAGTTTACCCTGCAAAGAGTATCTAGATTGGTTCAGCATTGCAAGGCTCACTGATGTAGCAGTAGGCTGCATCTGCATGATGTATGCCTTGTGCGACATGTTGAGAGCATATGCTCAAACAATGATGCTTAAGCTGCTTGTTTGGTTGGTGACTTGGACAATTTGTAAATTTCTGTATTTAATGGCCAGTGCACTGCCTACTGATGGAATGATGGAATATTAATTGACCTGTTGCAGTAAGATCTCGAGAGACAACCTGATGGAGGCGGTGAATGCCGTACTGCAAGCATCGCAGGAGAAGAAGCGAAAGTTCACGGAGACTGTGGAGTTGCAAGTAGCTCTGAAGAACTATGATCCGCAGAAGGATAAACGTTTCTCTGGCACTGTCAAGTATGCAGAACCAGGCTGATCTTTGTCGTGTATGAGTGTAGACCTTGACCCAGGGTCGTGAAATAAATGGGGAGGTACTTGCGACATTTATTGTCTCACAGTACCACTATTGGTTGCATGCATTGCATAGCATAGCAACCGATGTCCGTTTTCTTCACTTTGTGAGTAAAATACGTATGCACATATATTTTCTGTTGATTAGCTGAGTGTATAGTCACAGGTTACAGATGTTGCTGAATGTGGACATAGGAATTGTATGTGACTGTTTGATGGCTGGTGAATGGCGATATATTATCACTTGTGATCAGCATAGTAGCAATGGCTGCTGCAGCCAGTGACGGGTAAGCTCAGGAGTCAAGACAGTCTCTCAAGATAGTATTTGTAGTTTTTTGGTCTTGGTGTTTGTCTCAGCCCTGACTGTTGTCTGGCCTGGTCTTGTCTGTCTTAGTGTGTGGTATGTGTTTGTAGGGTTGTAGTGGCAAATAGACCATAGTTAAGCAGTTGGGACTGCATATAGGTTGACTTAATTGTACTGCTGTAACTCTTTTCATAATTACTAATTTCCGTTCACACCAGCTGACTCTACAAGACAGTTGTCGCATCTGGTCGGTTGGTGTGAATTGGGTATAAGTCACATTATGGGTGTAGGAACAATACTGCCTTAGTCCTACAGCATTTCAAAAATCACTGCGCTAGGTTCCAGACAGATTGTTTTCATGCTTGTGTCATGGCAAAGGCGTTCTCTGACCGACTTGTCATCGACCTTATCCTCAGTATTGCTGTACATTGTTATAGCAGCTTTATCTATTGAATGTTTGAATGTTTGTTGGTGGAAGTGATGCAGTTCATGATGCTTTGTGATGTTAGGTTGCGTCATATTCCGAGACCACAGATGTCTGTATGTGTCCTGGGTGATCAGCAGCATTGTGACGAGGCTGCGGCCAACACCGTGCCATGCATGGATGCTGAAGCATTGAAGAAACTCAACAAGAACAAGAAACTTATCAAGAAACTTGGTATAAGTTTGACAATAGTTTATTTGCTGAATGCTATTTTGCATTGTTTTGAGGCTGTGTTTTCATTGCCTGTAAAACTGTGCGAAATGATGGTGTCTAATTAATCTATGTTCTGTGTAAAAGTGTCTGTGCATGCAGTAACAGTGCAAATGTTGTAAATCACAGAAAAATCACCAGTTATCAGTCACCCTGCAAGGTCTCGGTACTTTATGATGATGCCTGAATACCACACTGCTATTTTCCAGATAAACTGCTTTTCCAATTGTGTGTGGTATGGGGATAAGTTGCAAAGTGCTACAGGTTTTGTGGTCTTGGATGCCCATCCTGTCTTTCAGTCAAAACACTGAAGGAAGCTCAGAGCACTGATCCTAACCCTGCATGCACAGGTTGTCCCCCTTTATGCCGGCTGTCTGATGCCAGTATGTGTGATGATTAACATGTCTCTCGTTCTAATTGTATTAATTTTAGTTATGTGAACACATTTGTGTCGATTTTGCAAATTAGCCAAAAACTGCAATTTTTTCAAAAGCATGCTTTACTGAGAGACAGTCACTGGTCTAAAAAACATATCTGGTCTGCTGTGTTGATCCATGACTGAAGTCTGCTTATCAGTCAGAATTTTGCTTTGTTTGGTATTCAGCCATTGAGCTGTGCTTATTTCACTGTCACATTCTGTGGAACATATTTGCATCTGTTGGTGTGCAGCTAAAAAGTACGATGCTTTTCTCGCATCAGACTCACTGATCAAGCAGATTCCTCGCATCGTTGGTCCAGGCCTTAACAAAGCCGGCAAATTTCCGACGATGCTGACACACAGCGAGTCTATGATGGGCAAGATTGATGAAGTAAAAGCAACAATAAAGTTTCAGATGAAAAAGGTATCACCTTTTGCATTTGTCTGTTTATCTGGACTGTGTTTGTGAGACTGAGTGGGTTTTATGTTTGGCTTTGCTGCTGAGGCAGTAAGCTGTGCGCAATTACAAGAATTTCATACAGTAGTGAACTGTTATATTAAGTCAGCCAAAAATGGTTATTTTGGCAAGATTCAGAGACATGATAACTGTTCCAAGCTGCCACTCAGTGAAAGTATTGGTGGAGCAGGTTGAGAGTCTCTTTGGAGCCAAACGATGGCTTCATTATTCTTATGCCTCGTTCACATGTGTGAACTTGTGAAATGTACTGGAGTTCTGAACACATGCTGCTAATGCATCGTAGTTTGCGAACTCCAGCGTGAACAGTCCCACCAGAACTAATGTGTTCAGAACTCATTGAGTTCAGTCAAGTTGTGCTGTGAGCAAGCCTTTATAAATGTGATCTGGAAATGTAGGTAGAAATCTTTGAACTGTGCAGATTAGACCTATTGTTTTAAATGAGAATTGGGAAAATTCAGAGCTGGGAAACAAAACACTTATTGCTGGCTCTTTACTGTAGAGATTTCAGGATGCTGTTATGTAATGGCTCTGGCCTGCAGGTTGTATTGTAGCTGTAATGTAGAGTTGGGTTGTAAATTTAAACCAGGGGCAAATTTCTGGAAATATATTATGGCTGGCTTTCATACAAACCGTTGTTGATTATAACAGATTAGCAGATTTTTTTTATACTATGCAACACAACATGTATATACTGCAAGCGTAATGTAAAAGCCAACAAATTCATTACCGGTACAGCTAACCAAAAGTTTACTTGTTATCTGTTTTCTGTTAGCGTATGTAGTTCAGTGCTTCATGTAGTCTTGTTTATGCCTGTACTTTTATTATTACAGGAAATTTATGGCGAAAAAAATTCTGGAAATTTTCCGGTGGACATTTCGAAACTTGACAACCCAAGTGCAGAGTGAGCCATGTTCTTGTGTTTGTGCAGGTGTTGTGCCTTGCGGTTGCTGTGGGTCACGTCAACATGCAGCCTGAAGAGTTGGCTGCTAATATCAACCTTGCCATCAACTTCCTCGTCTCTCTGCTGAAGAAGAACTGGCAGAATGTGCGTTCACTGTACATCAAGTCCACGATGGGTCCTGCACAACGAGTTTATTGACTGTTGTTCAGTACTGTTTAATGTGCATGCCTTGTGGGTCTTGTCTTAAGGGCAAAGTAAGGAAAATTACTTTTATAAAAATGAAGTTTGCTGTTCTCTTTTACTTGCAAAACAACTTGCTTCTCATCAGTGACTGTTGTCGTCACTAACGTCTTTGGTTTATACAAAAGCCAGTGGTAAACGGAATGTCTTCCAGTCCAATAAATTTTGTACAAATACAACACAACATTTGCAATAAATACATGTTGAAAACTGGTACAAAATGGCACATGTATGGGTCACAACACAAACAACAAATAAAACTGCTTTTCATAGCTGGAAGTCATGCATTAACACATTCCATTAAACTGCTCCTGAGCAGGGGTGTAGTGGTAAATTTTGATTTTGGGGAATGGTTTCTGAGACTAGGTCCCAGCAACGGGGGAGATTGCGCCCCTGTGCACGGCGTGTAGCCGTGCTGGGGTTCGGTGCGGGAAGGGGTCCGGGGGTGTTACCTCCGGAAATTTTTTGTAGGTTTTTGATGCCAAATCCCACGTTTGTGGGCAATTTGGGTCAGAAAATAAACTGATCGAGGGGAGTACGACGTGATTTGTCGGAACGCTTCAGTGTTAGCGTTCCACCTATGGCCAACGATATTTTCCGAAGCGCTGTTCCAGCTCCAAAATATTTGCCAGAACGGTGTTCCCGCACCACTACACCCTTCCTCCTGGGATTACATGTACTGCAGTGATATGCAGATATGCACTGCTTTCAAATTTGTGAAAAATCTATAACATTTCTACTCATGACAACTTAAAAATATATATACGTGTCCCAAAAAAAATCATCCAGTCAGTAAGCGTTAGTAATTTTTGCTACACAGAACTCTCAAGAAATTTAACATGTTAAAACTGCTCACTATGCCTTGTGTAACTGTTAAGTCTTAGCAACTCTTGGCAATATCAATTGTACAAGTCCAGAGCACTGAGAAGAAACTTGAAAGAAATGAAACATTTCACAAGACAACAAAATGATGCCATGGCATCTCTATGAACTAACAAGTATCTTTCTGATATCTCTGACAGTGGCAAATGCTAGAAATTTATACGCACATCTCATTACACTTCCAGCCTACATGTACATGTATTTCACAATCGCCTGAATGATGGATACAGGAAATGATTGGTGGAATGGTGGTGAAAGCAACAAACCGAGCATCAGCAGACACTTAACAACTACTGCAATGCTGCCCCCTGTGTGAAAGTTACACTGGCTGTTCAACAGCCCACCAGTTTTTTTTTTTGGGGGGGGGGGAAGAATGCACCATTTATCATGTATGAATAATTGAGCATTCCACAAGATACAACGAAGCCATTTTTCAAATTTGATAAACATGAACACAATAATTTTACTGATATATGATTTTTTACAGATTCTTTGTACCAAAGATAAAAGTATTCGTTTTCGTTGAATTTTAACCAAATTAAAAAAATAAGAGCGTGTTCTTGAGACAGGTGTATTTTGTGACCTAGCAGCCATATTAGCAGTGTGACAGCAGCAGTAAACAGCAATGATTCAACCGCTCAAGTAAAAAATACTGTTTAATGTTTGTAAATAAAAATCACAACATTGAACATTATGCTGTATACTACAGAAACAATAAATTGGAGGAAGAATTCACATCCACTTCAAAATTTCATGCCTGCAAACAACAAATAAAACAAAATATTAATAGCAAGAAACAGTGAGTTTCAGAAATCAACAAAAATGCAGCGTGCTTTGTAACCACACTGTCACTGGGCAGCAAAATTTCTGCTGCCAGCAGTGAACTCAGTGGTAACAGATTGTACAGACAGCATCGAAAACAGCAGAGTTCTAAAAATAGACATTCAGATAAATTATGTTGGTACACTGTAGATGACATACAGGTTGACCGTCGAATTTTCTGATGATTATATACAGGAATTTGTGATATCGAATTTTATTATAATGATACTGATTTAATATACAACAGTTGCATCTTGCAGGCAATCGCCTCTGAAATAACAACATTATGGTGCTACACAAGTATGTTTATTATTATTATTATTACAAGTGTGCTTGTTGCCCGTCACAACTCAAACCCACACTGTCGTCTGAAATCTGCACCATTTCAAGGTAGCATACCTTTGATATATACTACAGAAACAATTAATAAATTGGAGGAAGAATTCAAATACCACCCCAAAGGTAAAGACCTTTGGGGTGGGCAACTTTGCAGTCGCCTAGTACAGAGATCAAATTTATATCGCCTCAATGCAGATCCCCAATCCTACCAAAGGTCACGGTAACCTCTTTGTGGCTCTTGCAGACCTCAAAAGAGCTTCAAGGCAGCATAACTGTGACACAGATAAACTCCACTTGTTTCTCAGCAAATCACAACGTGCCAGTAAGCTACGTAAATTATTTTTTAACGTCATGCAAGGATATAAATATTAAACTAGGATGCCTGTCTGGGGCTTTTTAGGCTTCATGCTGTCCTTCGTCTTCTTCTTTATTGTTATTATTATGCAGCGTTTAATGCGCCATGTGTCGGTCATAAGGATGATGAACTGAATTTGTAACAATAACAATATTCCCAGCACCTGCTTGGTAGCCTGTGGCTTGCATTTCTGCAGTTCTTTTAAATCCTACATCAACAAAAACTGAACATCAGTAAGCAGTCAATAATAATTACACTGAACGTTTTAATTACAAGGACTCTGACAGGTCATGTTACATTTTACAGATATTGAATCTGTCATATGGGTTTATTGCAACAAAAACAACACAAAGTTGCATACATGTATTTTATTTTTCCTACCCCAGCATCAAACATTAATACGTGAGCTATCCATGTTTAAGTCACAATTACTCGCCACTTACATTTACGTTTGTGTCAGCAGTTCACGGAAACAGTACATTATGAGATCGGGATTTGTATTTATGAAAAACAGGAAATAGAACTGTGAACTACACATAGCGTAAAACATCCCGACGTTGCTGTGACGTCATAGCAACCCAGATTGAGCACAGTAGGTGTGAGCAGAGAATGTCAAGGGTGCGTGCGCTGCACAGTAGGTAGAGCGTGCAGTGTGATAAGCCACTAGGTGGTCTAGGGGCAAAGTAAACCAGTCAAACTACATGTGAGAATGCTTGCACAAACCTTCTCAAGATAGTTCTTCAGAGATTCATACGCCTTCTCGAGGTCATCGTTAACGACAATGAAGTCGTACGTGCCTGGGTGTTCAGCTAACAATCACCAACAAACTATATTTATTTACCCCCAACACAACCAAAATACAAACTTTGTTAGTGACTTTTCGACCTCCGATCTGAGGTCATCATCACAGTGCTAACATTAAACAGTATGTTGATACCAATCTGATGAATCATGAAACTATTCACACAAGCAGGAAAAAAGTTTTTAAAATGTGAAACTGCCTGTAACACCTATTCAGTAATGATTCAAAATTTGTCGCATTATTGACACTGCCCACATAGTATGTGGAGCAGGATCTATGTAAGGGTCCATGGTCTGTCCACCTGTCTGTCCCATCGATCAATAGCAGCCGGTCGTTTGCTGCTGAGCGCCCTGCGGGAGTGCGGGTAGAAGATATCGATCGAGAGCTGCTGGCACAGTCAGCAGGCACCAGTGCTCAGCAGCAAATGTGGGTAGCATCACACTGAGAGTTGACAGATGAGGCTCAACAGAGACGTGTTGGGATATGTTTTTGACATCGCAGTACGCAAATTACGTGCATGCGATCTGATGTAAACTATAGCAATTGTGATATACAGCCTAGGGCACGGGCTGTGCACCTTTACTGCAGAGCCTGGGTTGACTCAGCCTTCTACCCTCCACGTCCATGGTGCAGTAAAATGAGTATCAGTTATGTGCTGAGTAATAATCACAAAAGGTAATGATTCACCTTCAGTGCTTTGACGCTGTCGGTTGGGCGGCAGGAAGGGCATCCGGCCTGTAAAAAACGAGTGGTGGGATGCTGGCATGGTTATCTGTCTGGAGCGAGGTGCAGACTTGCATATGGCCCAGCTGATGCCACTGCCACTCACTGTATCTTGCTTCAGTAAAATCCAGACTGGTTTTACCTTTCTGGTACCGGCTCACCCGGGTAGTCCCGGAAAAAGGGCAGTTAAGTGGGTGTGTAATAATCACAAGTGATGATGAAAGAGCATGGTAGCTCCCTTTATTCTGGCAGACTCACAGCCCAAGTCGGTTGGCTTGGTCTGATGGTTGGCGACCAATTGGTGCTCAGTCTGCATTCATCAAATGAACGGGGTGGCTTTGGTCATGATGACAACACCATAAACATTATTAAGGTTATTGCTGTTATCGTCATAATTATTGAGTGCAGCCTACCATACTCTAATTCTGCTTTAGCAACTGCAAGCCTCTTTGCCAGACTTTCCTCAGTCTCTGTACCTCGTCCACGCAGACGGTCTTCCTGCAAACAACACAATGCCATTTACTTTCACTGCAGTGCCATCACACTAACTGCAATGTCTGCTTTACATATGTACAGAATACACAACCTGCAGGTAACAAGTCATCTGAGATTGAAGATGGGTAGGTGCGCAAATGAAAAGGTGACATGTATTGTAACTAATGGTCAGAATTCATCAACTTTAGGACATTGCAGACTGTCAGCCACAATGAATGAAGTTACGGCTGTATCTATACTTCTATGTTCACAAGGTTGACGTGCAAGGGACTCGACATCTGCCCCCTCCCTGCAGACGTACGTGACAGCTGCTTTCGGGGAGGGGCGGGTGCGCGAGAGGGCAACTGTCGGTGTCTGTCAGTCAGCAGCAGCAGCACTGATGGTGGACAGTGTGTTTGTCTGTAGTGGCAGAGCTACAGCTCCGTAGTAGGCCACGCTGCTGTGGCTCAGGCCTGGGAACATGGCAATAGCCGAGGAGGCATGGCGACGCAGTTGGCTAGATCGGCCACAGCAGGACGGTCGTCTGTTGGAAGTCCCGTATCATAGGGCTAGCTGACACCCGGGTGCCCTTTGGGCGCTCGGGTGTCAGCTAGAACTATACAATGACTGCAGCCGTCTGCAGTGCACAGCCAATATATGACTAAGGTTCACACACACTTAGAAACTATTGGGAGGAGTCACTAGGCAACAGTTGTCTGTGAAGCAGCACAGATTTCCCTCACTGACTGTCTGCATTAGCATTTAATGACAGCTACCAGAAAACAATGCACACCTTCCATTTCACGCAATCACTGATATCCTTCCTTGAAACAAGCCCATACTATCTGAACCTAATGTGCTGCACCACTGTAATTATAATCTATTCATACTCTCTCAACTCATTACATGGGAACATGTTGCATACACTGGCCATTAACTGCATAACTATAAGAAGCTCAGATGTCTGCCAAAGAAACTGTGCAATGCTCCACTAATTGTAGAAATATTGCTATGCATAAAAAGGCCAACTACGAAACTAAATTACACCATCCCAATAAGTGGGAGATGACCTCATCTACACAGTGAGTCAAAAAACAAGACAACTCTTGCCCATAACTTCCCCAAATGTTAACCGATTTTCAAAATTCTTTCACCGGCAGACTCATTTGTAAATTTGCAACAAAATAATCTTTAAATATCCCACCAAACCTAAAATATGTCGCTACAGTCCCTTGTGAAATATGACAACAACAACAACAACGACCGTTTAACGGCCTTTGATCCGGGACAACCCGGGTAGGCCGGTACCAGAAGGAACTTTCACCCACTCACACCCATCCGAATCATTGTGCTTCCTTTATCATC
>Ga0126325_10000505_pt1 | contig 10598 bp, 9 predicted proteins | sample InaspJWI14metaG_FD_94487 | JGI IMG/M metagenome (GOLD analysis project Ga0126325, IMG submission 94487) | Marine gutless worms symbiont microbial communities from Oahu, Hawaii - Inanidrilus sp. 1 OAHU.JWI-14 metaG | ecosystem: Host-associated > Annelida > Digestive system > Unclassified | place...
AGTGGCCGGCCCGGGCGGCGCGCCCATCAGCCTCGCGCCGCGCTTGCCGCTGCCAGTCGGCGACCCGCCCCCGCCACCGCCGCTGCCGCAGCAGGTGCCTGCGGCAGCGGCGGTGGCGGGGGCGGGACGCCGACTGGCAGCGGCAAGCGCGGCGCGAGGATGATGGGCGCGCCGCCCGGGCCGGCCACTTCGAACTGCGTGTGAAGAGGTGATGTGGGTGGCGCCGTCAGCATCGGCGTAGCGGCGACCGTCATCGGCGCTGCAGCACAGGCAGGACAAGCTGCTAGAGTACAGGTAGAGATAGACCGCTTCGCACGTGCCTAGACCGTAACCCACTAATCCCGAAGAAAACGAAGAACAAGAATAAGAACGCGCACAAAGTATCCTCCGCTCGCGCTAGTAATAGGCCACACTAAACGTACGCGAGACGGCGGCGGCGGCCGCTGCGACGAAAGGAAAGAAGTTGGCTTCCGCTCCGCGATAAGTTCCGTTCATAATGGCCAGCTCCATCAGCTGGACTTTCTTCAGGTCGTCTTCGCTCTCCGGCTAAACACACAATCTGCCTGTTATTAGGCCGCATCGCATGCATGGAGTGGAAAGATTCGGTCTGTTGCTATCGATGTTCCGTGGTCTGCGTGTGTCTCAGTCTGTCTGTTGGACATGACCATGAGCTGTGCTAAAACGGATGAACTGATCGAGATGCCGTTTGGAACGAAGACTCGCGGGCCCCTCGGGAAGGCAATTTTTTGGCGGGAGGGGGGGACGCCCTCTGTGATGCGGAATTTCTTCCAAAGTTTTGGACCAAATGCTTTTATCTTTTGGAGACATATTCATCACCTGAATCACCTGTATTACTGCGGGAATAAATCAAGTCTTTCCAATTTCTAAACCACTATCAAAGTATACTGACTGAATCAATTTTCGAATTAATAGAATTTTTCAAGTACGCATTGTAAGCGAGGCTTATAATGTAAATAAATTGGCCACTATCGGCTGCTGTCGGTGTCATTCACGCCCTGTCTTTTCACTCATGAATCGTTGAATGGAATGACTGTCCGCCTCACAACTGATTGATTGATAGAATGGCTGAATCAATGAATGGGAGCTGCCGCCGGCAGTGGAATGGTTCAATGTCAGTTGATCTGCGCCCCGGGCCCGCTCCACAGGTCAACGCCACAATGCATGTCACATGCGTATAACGGCGTATGTGTGGCATTTGACTCGGGCGACGCATACCTCAACCGCTCAGCCCTCAATGCGCGCCGTATTCACTCAAGAAAGCGTCTTGATCATATCTCAAAGTGGCGACAGCAAAAACGACCCGCCACGGACAGTAAACGACGTTAGTCCATTAAGTACTACATAGTGCACGACGACGCACATATATCAACCGTACACCTGCAAGCAGTATAGGCATAAGCTAATAAAATATCGGCCTATTTAAATTTTTAGAAAGTGACCCACATTATTATAAACAAGTCTTTGTTGAGCCTCCTTCGTCGGCTCTCAGCATAACGCTACCCACATTTGCTGCTGAGCGCAGGCGCCTGTAGCATGGCGCCCGACCGCAGCTATCAATCGATATCTTCTGCCCACACGGCGCTCCACAGCAAACCCGCCGGCCGCTGTCGCTACTGTCGATTGATAAACTCACCGGACGGACGGACGGACGCCCTACCGTTACATAGGCCCTGCTCCGCATACTATGCAGGCAGCGTCAATGATGAAGTTCATGTCTGTCCACTGACGTGACTTCTGAACATGTTACGGATTAATAATATTTTCACAAATTTTCAAAGGGGCTCTGCGAAAGGGTCTTCTAAAGCAATACATTATTATACCACCACGGTATAATGCAGCTGACGTGCTTCGTAAGCTATAGCCCATGCATACGTTCATCTAAGACAAATGTACCGTTTGTACTTTATATGACAGATCGATTTATCTCACAGAATTTCAACCAGTTTATCAATCCAACAACATTCATTTTGATCCTGCAGCACCGACCAAAGGAACTAGAAGTTTCCGGACTTCATCGGCAGCCTTCTTCAGGCGTATTGTAGCGCGGTTACGAGCATCTTCAACGGTAATCAGTACGTGCAAGTCCTCGCTCAGGTGCTCCCAGTTTGGCTTTCCTCGATTCATCTCTTCCTGTGTCGGCACAACAAATACACAATTGCGCTTCATATGATCCCTTTCAATAATATTTTTGATATTTTATAATCACACAAAACTCACCTAAAACTCAATAGACTGAGTTTTCCAAAATTATCGGTGACGGACAAAAGTTAACTAAATAACTGTCAGCTAAACAGCTTTCTCAGTTTCTCTACAGGCATAGTTAAACTAATTAAATAGTCAAATTCGTTAAAATAAGCCTAATCTATTTCAGGTGCAAACTGAACAGTTAAACTGATCAATAGTTTAACTGGCATTGTATAAATGCACACTCACAGAGTGAATTTTGTTATTAACTAGCGCCTAACGGCGCCAGACCCGTCCGCCGGCTGGCGCCGGCGCTGGCCCTGCGGCCGCAGGCGGCGCCGGGGCCCTGGCCCTGCGGCCACGCCCCGCCTTGCGCTTCATTGTGAATTTAGTTAGATAGATTTTTGCAGTACTGCTGAACAGTGAATACAGAGAGTAGCACTGAACTGAACTGAAATCAAATCAATAATCAATAATACAATGCCGTGTAGTTCATATTCATAGGCCTACTCAATGTACTCATACTCTGTTGACTGACCTTTTTGCGGTCGCGCATGGAACCCTTTCCTCGGATCATAATTTTACAGCCGGTGTTCTGTTCAATCTGTTTGGTGGTCATGCCGCGAGGACCAAGGATTCGACCGACGAAGTTGAACTGCAATACAGTCAATAAGCACTCGAGTACACGATGATGAATGTTGCTTTCGCTCAACAACAGTCTAGGTCTAACAACAAAACAACATAACATAACATATTCGTTTAATGAACCGCCTGACAGAAAGTAGTGGTACCAGAGAGAATCAAAAAACATTTTAAAAACGTACATAGTAGTAGTAAACTAGATAAAAATGCATGGATTATGCTAGGTTAAAAGATATCTTTTAAAAGAAGTCTGTAGATAAAACTCCTTCTACCTGTATTAACAGAAAGTGTTCTATCACGAAGTCCAGTTCTAAGGCTGTATACAGTGCGATGACGTTCAGGTAACAACGGTTAAAGTTAAACACACAGTTAAACAGTTTATCGTCAGCATCATCTATCAGCTGTGGTGCTGTCGGCCGTCGTACAGCCCGGCTCGCGCACACCGCCGCAAAGACCGTCGATCCGATGTCTATATCGTCAGCAATGGTGAATCCCCACCAGGCGGGTGCGGCGTATGTCAGCTTGGCGACGCAACAGCCTTGCATTCTGTCCGAAGACTTTATGCAAATATTACGTAATCCATAAAACCGGAAGTACATAACATATCGCAACACCACCAGACGGTGAATATGGTGAAGATCCAACGGGTAGTTCTGGAGATATGCTCGCAGAGACAGAAAAACAGACACGCTCATCACAAAACTCCGGTGGCTGAGAAACAACATCGGTATTGCCTGCATGTGCACGCACGCTGTACCTCAGGATGCTCTCTGACTGGGATGAAAAGTTTCTCTGACACGTTGACGAGTGGGCCGCAAGGTTCAGGCAGCGCCAGTGGTTCTCTGTTGACGATCTGCTGCTGTAAGATGCTCTCACGCACTCGAGTGATCTCTGCATACGATCCAAACAAGGCAATCAATGACAATGATAATGAACGTGAATTTATACAACGCGTAGTCATAAACAAATCTCGCACGCGCTAAACACTATGGTGCCGACGCTGTTGTGCGAACAGAACTGTCTTTAAATGCCGTCGGAAGCAGGCATCGCTGATTGTCGGGTCTCTGAATGAAACAGGAAGACTGTTCCATGCTGTGGGACCCGCAACAGAAAATGCTCGACGGCCGTATGTGGTCAGCCTGTAACGTGGGACCACAAGTGTGTTCTGTTGAGCAAACCGAAGGCGCTGCCGTGACACGATAGCGCTGACTGGGATGACACGGTTCAACAAATAGTTCGGTGCACGGCCGTTCAGACACCGATGAACGGTGGCTATCAGCTTGAACGCAACTCGTAGATAACAGACTCCGTCCCCGGTCCGGTGCTGCCCCTGGTGGGTCACTTTCAGCGTAGTCTGTGGCGTCAAGTCCGTGCTGGTGAGTAACTTTGAGAACGCCTTTTTCGCCAATTTCTGGCCATTATGTGCAAACATGACATCATTTATAAACCGGAAGTACATAGCGTATCGCAGCGCCACCAGAGGAGACCGAGCCACGGCCATATACATGCTCAAAATTGGCGAAGACTGAACCTGTAGTTCCGGAGATATGCTCGCGGACAGACATTGATAAGACAGACAGACCAACATGCAGACACACAGACATGCTCATCACAATACCGTACCGGGGTGGAGTAATCACTGCAATGCATGCCGTATATACACGTATCAAGACCAGCCCGGTATTATATCCGGCGTGAACTGTTTCATTACGGCCAATGAATGTGTCCCACGCACGACGGGGTCGTGGGTTTGATCCATGCAGCAGGGCCTATATAGCAGTAACAATACGCAGCGTCTGGTAGTCTGGTATGCAGAACGGTCCAGCAGCATTCAATGCGTGCAGGAAGGCTAGTGTTAATTCGTCGCGTGCGTGCATGGCGACGTAGATGGCCACGTGTCCAGGCAAGCGTGAAATTGCAATCCCGGATAGCTGTGGCTTTACGCCATGCACTGAGTACGCTAGGCCCCTAATAATACCGAAATAATGACTATGTATATGTATACATGTCATACTTGCAAATGGACCTCTGGCACGACTCATAATACAGAAGTAGACAATGATATACAGTGTCATATAATACAGAAACACAGTGTGTGTCTGTCTGTAGCCGTGAAATATTCAAAAAATTCAGAAAACTGAGTGCCCTGAGTTGCGTCATCGAAAAAAATCTTTAAACTTAATGCAAGATCGCAAATGTAGCAGCAATCTAAATACTGTAAACTGCAAGTGTGCTAAATTATGATCATCTGTCGTCGTCAACTTATATTAAAGTGAATAATTCTCATCATCAAAATTGCACGCTTGTATGGTTCTTGTCCTGTTCACTGACGCTAGTTGTACACAGAATAACACAAAAAGTTTCGTCCACTAGTTGGTCCAAGTGCGACAGCACGAGCGCCGGATGCTGTGGATTCGTCGAAGAGCGGCAAAGCAACTCGCGACCGTCTTCGAGACGTGGGTAGGCCTACTCATGGTTACTCCTTCATCAATAAAGATAACCAGGTCTCGAACGCTGTGATGATAAGCTGCTATGTGCCACATCACATGCCATTATATCGTATTCGCTTGGTTGCGCCAATTTGCACCCCATCCAATACATGGTTCCTTCGGCCCACACGAGTCTCCCCCAAACGGCATCGGTTCGGCCGTTTTGCAATTGCAGAGCTCTTACAGTCGTGAAAAAAAGCACAGAGACAAACGCACAGACCACGCCACTCCACCCGTAGCAATAGCCCGCACTCCAGGACGCTATGTATATGCGATGTGGCCGAATAATAACAGCATCAGCATCACGCAGCATCAACAGACAGCAAAAAGAAGACAAACTATAGAGTGCAGCTGTCGCGGGAGCTGCGACTGACCGTCCTCGAGTATTCTGCCGAGATGGATGAAGACGTTGGAGAAGGCCTGCATCTGTTTGCGGTCCTTGAGCAGCTGCGCCAGGTAGTCGGGACTGCTGGCTGCCGCCGGTGATGTGGGCGATGTAGGTGATGCGAGCGACTCGCTGCTGCTGCTGCTGCTGCTGGCGCAGTCCGGACTGACGACACTCGACGTCAGACACTCCATCATCCTCACTGACATAGGTGTAACGAACGTTGGAGATAGAAACAATTTTAAAACGTCTAAAACGTGATAAAAACGCCCATCGCGTGTTTGAAACTGACGAAGGCGCGAAGTAAGTAAAATAACATAACTTTTTGCATTACCGTCTCCGCTTCCTGCTGCAGTGCATGCCCTTCTGTCTTTACGTGTGACTGCTAGGCAAAGCAACGTAGCAAGCGTTAATGACAGATCTCTCTCATTAGAATACCATTTTCAGTTACATTCATGCTATCGTTTTAAAACGTTTAAAAACGTAAAAAAAATAAAAAAAACGTAAAAATCATTTTACACCAAATGTTGCAGGCTGCTGCGGCTGACTGTCAGCACGACTCTGTGAACGGCGAAGTCTGTACTAACTGATGACTGCTGATCGACCGACGTGTACTACGTTACCGCAGTCCGGGTAGCCTACTATACAGACGCATTTCAACACAAATACCACCTATATACCCGATCGTCATGCCCGGCCACCTACAGCCGCCGCCCTCTTGCGATTATGAGACGTTTCGTATACCTGTTTTGATGCCAAAAAGTAAGTAAGTAAGAAAGTACCGGTAAGTAAGAGTATTTGTATAGCGCACAATAATCACGCGAGGGAGGGTGGCGGAATGGCGGGGCGACGACGGTTCAGCATTGCAAGTTTGCAACCGTAACAGTTGAGCAGAAGTTTAACTGGACTGTTCTGGCGAAAAAGTGCCGAATTCATGTATTGAATCAATTAAAACTGACGAAGGGCGAAGTAAGCAAAATAACGTAACTTCCTGCATACTGTATATGCTTCCCGCTGCATTGCCCATCTATCTATTAGGCATGAATAGTATTCAACTTTGTTAGGCCTACTGCCTAATTTCCACGTTCATCAACACATTAAAGTGATACCTGTCGATGCATTAGCTCCGCCCGGGGCCCGCAGCCCTCCGCACGAGGTATACAAATCGTCACAAGCCAGGGAACAATGTAGGTACACGAAACGTCCCACAACCGCTACTGCCTTTGACGTCGACGCGCAAATAGGGCGGGCACGGGCAGGTGCGCGTGCGGAGGCATTGTACAGCAGCACTGGACCGTGCCGCGCCGGTAATGCATGGGGTCCCGACGACGATCCACCACCACGCGCCACATTGACGACAACATCACCGACCGACCGACCGACCGACCGACACGTGCAGTGCAAGGGCCGACAACCGTCGTCCTCTGATTCTGAAACCCCACCGCTTCCTCGAGACAGACCACCTGAGTCGCTCGAACGCACAGTACTTCGAGCTAGATTTGAAGAGACGTTGCATAAGCAACCCGACACCGCGGCGAACTGCGTTGATCCGTCGATTTTCGAGGCGGGCTGTAAGTAGGTAATCTAGCTTTAGCTGCTTACAGCGCTGTAGGCCGGGACCGCCGCGTGCCCAACTGCCCATGTTCTACCCTTATAAACCACTGAGCCTGTAATTGATATACTATACATAGCCTACCACGCATGGTTGCGATGTGACAATAGACCTTCTCTATACACAGGGCGAAGTGACGTCACAGGGTCTATGGTAAAGATACGATCGCCATTTTGTGGGCATAACACGATATTGCGCTGAGTTCAATGAAGATTTATTGTGTTATTCAAACAAAATTGAATCAGTTAGTCTAAGAAAATGCCCATACGATCACTTATTACCACCAAAGCGTTTTCAGCGTTTTTAAGCGCTATCGCAGTGACAATTTAAACATTTATAAGAGTTTTACCTACAAGATGGCAGCAAAAATGAACTGGCATAGATATAGGACAAAATTATGTCACTGTCACCCTATGTATAATATCTCGGCTGCAGAGCACTGCCACTGCATGCCTCTTCACCGATACATGTACTCATACCAAATTCTGCGGTAGATTAAGCTGACTTGTCAGCTTTTGAGCGCACGTTAAAATAGCATCTCGTATCGTATCGTATCCAACTTACTAGCGCATGACATTCTGAACATTAACAGCAATGGTGCTGTTGAGGTCCGTCGCCTGTTGCCGATCGATAGAGTCAAGGCTGTTACAGACAGATGGACGGACGGACGGACCATATAGGCGCCGACTTTACTTTTTTCTTCCCCGCCTTTCCTCCTCTTCTCCCCTCCCTTTGGAAGTAGGTCACCTAAATACAGCTATGAGGTCTGGGGGAGCGCTCTAAGCTCCCCCGGTAGGGTCTGTGGCGAAGCCCCAGCCGACAAACGATTTGGTGCATATTGGAGTCAAAAAGTGCAGCTCTGGTAGCAACAGTTGTTGACGATTTTCCTAAGAACAAATGTAATTTTTTTGCGCAAAAACAAGCTTGATATTGTACGGCGTTATCATATGTATCAATGACTGCCGACACAAATCTATAAATTGTAGGACTTTGGAAGTTTGGTGAACAACGTGCACATTTTTATTTTTAGTTAGTTTTCGCGTCGTGCGGTGGACTTAGTTAGCATTTAGCTTTTAGCCGTACATGTACGTTAATATTCTTTTATCGAAGGTCCCGATAATGTAGGAAAATATTGCGCGTGAAAAAATGGTCGATGGAATGGATTTGGAATTAAGAATTAGGCCTAAGTAGATACAGAAGGTACAGTACGTTTACTCACTGCAGACTGCAAATCATGACACCAGTGACATCTATAAATAATAAATATTAGGCCTAGGGGGCCTAAAAACGGCAGTTTATCCATGATGTTAACGGCGACAGACCAAAAACTGCAAAAATCATTTTAAAAAGATATATTACCCACCATCACATCGCCTGAATGTCAAAGTGATGCCGAGTATAATATCACCTTTTTAATGATTTTTGCGGTTTTTGATCCGTCGCGTTAATATTATGGATAAACTGCAGTTTTTAATATTTATTGCCAAATGTGTATAATGTGTCACTGTGTAATTACAGAATATATTTAAGCAGTTTTTCGATTCTCAATATTGCGGCTGTCCGCCAAATACTGTCGAAAATTAAAACTTTAACTTTACGTCAGGTTCTGGAGACTATAGGCCTATGTATCACGTCCGTGCCAAATTTCATCACAATTAGTCAAACGATTGCCGAGATATGTCGACTTAGCGGTTTTAAAATGGCGGCCGTTCGCCATCTTGGATTTTTGAAATTCAATTTTTTAACGGTCGGGGCGGCCAAGAACACCATTTTGCATCACCTACCAAATTTCCTAAAGATCGGTCAAACCGTCGAGGAGATATCGTGATTTTTATGATTTTCAAGATGGCGGCCGCCGCCATCTTGGATTTTCAAAAATTAATATGGCGATTTAACGGATTTTGCAAAATGGCGGCCGTCCGCCATCTTGGATTTGTTGGGCGCGTACTGAGACCACCCACGATGACCACTTGGTGGTCTCTATCGTTGTGCAAAATTCTGTTGAAGCTTGAAATCGATACAGTGGTTTCGATAATATGAGACTTTCAATATAGCCAGTTTGGCTTGAAAACGCCAATTCACGCCACAAAAATTGTTTTTAGGGGGAGGGATTTCACCCCCAAAATTAGGAGCAATATCAACGAAACCCCCAAAAGGCACACCCTTGCGCGAGTCCGCGTCGTTTGAGCCATCAAGCGTAGAAATCCGTCGACGGGTCTGACCTGTTGGTGAGTTCCCGAAAAAATGTAGGCCTATAGATAAATAAAAAATTTCGTTATATTTCACCCATTTGCCCAGAAGCCCCCCATGGGGGGATTTGCATCAAATTCGGCACAGCCGTTGGCGCCGCCGACGTAATCACCTCTGTCAAATTTTTTGGTAAGCGGTTAAGAGGTGTGGCGACGTTGAGGGGGGGGGGGCAAAAATTGCCATCTCCCATTGACAAGGCCAGTTGCCGTTAACACATGGCTGGAGCTACCGCGCAGCCCGTGATTTCTCGGAGTTCACAATGAAACAAAGAAAACATTGTAGCTGGGTCCAATTCCTCACAGGAGGCAGCCTATGATGAGTTTTTTTCCCGCGGCAGTCGCCGCCATTGCCCTATGGACTGACTGACTGACTGAATGTCTTTATTATGACATCTGACACACCGCAGATGAAATTACAATGCATGTATAAATAAATGATAGAGTCTGTACAATAAAAGAACTACAGTTTGCAATTCACACATATGTTACTGAGTCAGTATGAATTTTTTGTACAGTAGCCTTGTAATATAATTACAGTCACTCAGGTGTCCTTGGTGTTCATGCAGTTGTCTGTCATGGGTGCGGCGTATGAGGTTATAGTTCTGTGATGCTGCAGATTGTGGTGGAAGTAGCTGATACAGTGTGTGATGCGGATTGTTCAGTAGGCCTAATCTCTCAAATAGTTGATCGTCAGCCTCCTCCAACAGCTGATCGAAGTCTGGCATGTCAGGTGGGCAGAAGCCGCATCGCTTGCTGCGGCTGATAACTGCGTCTACGCGCGTTGGCGGTCCGTCGCCGTGAACCCGCTCCACGCGGGTGACGCGTACGTCAGCCGCGATACGACGACCGCTGGGAAGACGGCGTGTAGACCGATCTCAGTACGATACGATACGATACGAGATGCTATTTCAACGTGCGCTCGAAAGCCAACATGAGTCAGCTTGATCTACCGCACGGAACCGACAACTAAAAAGTGTAAAAACAGAAAAAAAACTAAAAGTAGAAAACAGATATGC
>Ga0126325_10000506_pt1 | contig 10595 bp, 8 predicted proteins | sample InaspJWI14metaG_FD_94487 | JGI IMG/M metagenome (GOLD analysis project Ga0126325, IMG submission 94487) | Marine gutless worms symbiont microbial communities from Oahu, Hawaii - Inanidrilus sp. 1 OAHU.JWI-14 metaG | ecosystem: Host-associated > Annelida > Digestive system > Unclassified | place...
AAGAGGAGGGGGGAAGTGAGGGGAATGGAAGGGGCCAGGCCGCCAAATATTTTGGTCCAGAACCGCCCCTGCGCTTTACCCGTCTGCACTTGCAGAATACGCACAGCTTCGCAATCATCTCTCACCTGTCATAAATGAGCGTCTTAGAGATGACTCGGAGTATAAAGTGTATAGCCTACAAATCTAAAAGTTTACTGATGATACTACTGCATCTTTATTCGTCGTCGCACAAAGCAATCGACAAACAAACAACGCAACGACACGATCTGTACAGAAGCACTACTACAGGTTTCCTGAGCCAGCGTGAAGCTATACAGCTTATACAGGTAGGCCTATTTTAACACCTGGAAGACTAGTTTCGCTTTCACTTTCACTAGCTGTTGGCGTTATATCGCCCAGATAGTTCGGCATCGAAACAGTGTAGAAAACATGATATCAACGTCTGCAAATACCACTCATTTTTGATGACATTAACACACACACACATCGCCGTTTAACGGCCCTCTGTCCGGGACTCCCCGGGTGAGCCAGTACCAGAAAAGTAAAACCAGTCTGGATTTTACTGAAGCAAGAGACAGTGAGTGGCAGTGGCATCAGCTGGGCAATATGCAAGTCTGCACCTCGCTCCAGACAGATAACCACACCAGCACCCCACCACTCAGTTAGTACAGGCCGCATGCCCTTCCTGCCACCCAACCAACAGCAACAAAGCACTGATGGCATAACTGACTACATTAAATACGAACATAACTGCCACAGGCTACGATATATGATGCAATGCTATTTTACCATGTGCCAAAAAGCTGATATAAGTCAGCTTAATCTACTGCATGGAATCAATTCGAGTAAAAAGTGGAGAGAAAAAATTTTAAAAAGTAAAAATGGATAAGCTCAGAAGTATCGGCAAACAGCCCCAGGAATCCGTGGAGTGGGTCATGAAGAAAAAGAAAGAAAGGGAAGCTACAGTGGGAAGAATTTGGCAGCTGCAGAGGCGTGGGAATGCTTGTCTGACTGGTAGGGCAGTCTGACAGACATTCAGGTCTAAGATGCGTACCGTAAGTCAACTGAGACTCCTCACTGTAATTTGTAGGCGTCTAAAAGACTGTAAACAAACAGAAATTTACCAATAACAGTAATACTGGGCACACAATAAGCACCAGGCTGGATGTCACTACAACAAGTTTCCTCATATTTCTACTACAATGTAATAAAACAACAATGGTAGGGCAAAATGAATTGTTGGCCCTACCTACCCACTATCTTCCCATGCTCTTGTTGGCAGCCATCTTGCCCAAATCCAAATGCACAAAATTTCCCCAGATTCCTTCTACGGCGGATGGGCTTTACCCCTAACACTGATTCACTAAATAGCCCTTTTAAACTCCTGGATCGGCCTCTGGATGCAGCAAACAATAACAAAATGCAAACTATGCCGCTCTGCAGTGTTTTCATCACTCAAGTTCATGAATACAAGTATGATTGGCGCCCGACTAAAGTGATCAGTCGCACATCACATATGCTATGACGGTCCCGCTTTACAGCCAAAAAATGAATGCCATCGACGCACAGAAAATGTTGCGACTGATGTCGAGAAGAAATAAATCAATACTGTCAGTATTCATCGGTCCAACTGCACGATACTGTACGGTGCAAATGCTGTGACATAAGAATTTCTTCCCTACTTCACGTGGTCAGTAATCGATGCACTTTGCAGTTCCTAAAGTGGTTCAGCTGCTGTCGGAGTGCTCAACTGACCGCCTCCGACTCTGGCAAAATCTGCCAAAGAGGATGCTATGGATCATAGTAGATGGAGGAAGTTGATAAAGGATGACCGATGATCAGGATGGGTGTGAACGTTTCTTCTGGTACCGGCCTACCCGGGTAGTCCCGGACCAAAGGCCGCTGAACGGTTGTGCGTGTGCTTGTGTGTTACCCACAAGATGGCGGCGAAAGCCAGGTGGCACTGAAATTACGTCACTGTCGCCCTACATTCTGGATAAGATGGCTGAGCTAATGTCGCAATATCGGCCTCTACGGAGACTGATGACTCTGCACAGCGCTACGCACTCGTAGTGGTGCATGCTACTATAGGAGTGAGTGAGTGCATGGATTTGTACAGCGCATAATTGTTAAGAACCCGCAATGCACTGAATGTATTAGTAACGCGTGAACAAGTACGTTTTAAGTACACTCCTAGAACAGTCTGTGCTGCTCGTTGGATCCCGGATAAAATCCGGGAGAGAGTTCCAGGCCATCGGGCCAGCAACTGAGAACGCCCGACGGCCGTAAGTGTTGAGCCGGAAACGCGGTACGGCAAGTAGGTGACGGTCGGCGGAACGCAGATGGATAAGGTGGCCGAGCTAACGACGGAGTGTGCTCACGCGACCGTCGCCTCCGACCCGGGTGAGATCTGCCCGCCGTCGTCGTCGCCGGCAGCTGGCGGCAGCGGCGCGGCGGCGGTCTGGCGCTTGTGCTGGCGGAGGTGGCGGGTGAGGTGTCCGGCGCGCGAGTACTGCTTGTCGCAGACGGGGCACTTGCACGGCCGGGCGCCGCTGTGCGACAGCAGGTGCTCGCGCAGGTAGCACGGCGCCGCGTAGCGCCGGCCGCACGTCGGGCACGCGTGCGGCGCTTCGTGCCGGCTGTGCACGTACATGTGCCGCTTCACCGAGCTCGGCTCCGAGAAGCGCTTGTCGCAGACGCCGCACTGGTGCCGGCGCTCGCCAGTGTGCACCTGCGTGTACAAAACGTACCGTACGATCACAACATCGGCCCACCCGGCCGCCGTGCCACTAGGAGTATGACTTGGAGTATAAAGTGTATAGCCTACAGATCTGAAACTTTACTGATAATACTACACACACACACACACACCCGTTTAATGGCCCTTTTTCCGGGACTACCCGGGTCGGCAGCTATCGATCAATATCTACAAACCCCGCCCGCCCAAGCTCAGCAGCAAACCAGCTGCTGCTGTCGACAGACGGGCCAGACAGACCAATTTATGTTTCAGTGATCTGCTGTTTGCCTATAGTGCTTTGTCGCTGTTGGTTGGGCGGCAGGAAGGGCATCTGACCAATAAAAAACTTGAGTGGTGGGGTGCTGGCATGGTTATCTGTCCGGAGGTGCAGACTTGCATATGGCCCAGCTGATGCCACTGCCACTCACTGCCTCTTGCTTCAGTAAAATCCAGATGGTTTACCTTTCTGGTACCGGCTCACCCGGGTAGTCCTGGACAAAGGGCCATTAAATGGGTGTGTGTGTGTTACTGCACATTTTAGGCACTGGATCAGTCTGTTAAACAGCAAGCACAAAGACAGCACCATCCTTCCTTCAGCATTCCCGTGATGGATAAATAAAAAATGAGGCCAGGCCTCCGACTGGGATTACTGCTTTGAGTTCCATTCAGTGTGCTGACATTGATAGTTTTGCGACATGAAGGACATCCAGTTCACAAGAGAACTGCAATCTGTTAATCCTCAGAATTTCTCATCTGACAAAGGTGAAGAATGAGCACCTGATGTGTAACCGTCTAACCCAAGTTCAACTGGAATAAACAGCCATTAAACGGTAGCCGTAGTTACTGCCTATTTGTCGTAGTTAAATTTGGAAGAAGTAGCGTTGCCTGTAAGTGGCGAGTCAAGTGGCTATTGCTGCGGAACTGTTTGTGACACTGGTTACACACGTAGACCGGCGACTGGTCCGATTTGGTCCTCTTCGGCCGATCCACGTCGGAATGCTGCCGGTCCGGGACGTGGTAACTGTCGTTGGCCGGCGGCTGGCAGGAGTGCCGAAGCAGGTCGCTGGATCGAGAAAATCGGCGACTGCAGGCGGTGCATTTGACGGGCGCTGCCTGCTGGCACTGAACACAGCGATGCAGTGCATAGAGACCGTAGTTGGAGAACTGCTCCCCGCACGTCGTGCAGCGGCAGACTTTGAGTCCCGACGACTCCGGCCTCGGTAGCTGATGATGGAAGTTCGTGGACGACGGTGGGATGATGCGCTGATCGTGGTCCGAGAACGCTGGAAGTAGCAGTGTAAACTGACGCGAACCACCATCCGACGTCAACTCTGGTTGTACGACATCCTCACTGCCACCTTTTCTGACCAGCGAAGCTCCTAAAAAAACACCGCCATTTTAGTTCAAGAATTCCTTTTACTTTTAACACAGAGCCTTCAGTGCTTTGACACTGTTGGTTTGGTGTCAGGAAGAGCATCTGGCCTGTAAAAATTGAGTGATGAGGTGTTGGTGTGGTTATCTGTCTGGAGTGGAGTGAGGCGCAGATTGTTTGCATATGGTCCGGCCCATCCCAAAACCCCATTATCTCTTGCCTCATTAAAATCCAGACTGGTTTTTCCTTTCGGGCACCGGCTTACCCAGGTTGTCCCGGAAAAGAGGCCGTTAAATGAGTGTAGTAGTAGTAGTTAGTTTTTATACAGTTTGCAGTAATACATTTAATTTTTGTACAGTTTTAGTTTAAAATTATTTTTAGCCATAGGTTAGTGAACAAAAGACCTTTCTACTGCAGATTATATATGCCCCCACAGCAGAATCACAATAATTAATAACCACAGAAGAGACGGATACAGAAAACGTCATAGAGAAAAAATCAATCAAAGCTGCAGATCTTACCAACAGTACCACAAACGTCAAACTGCATCTTCTCCCTACACAAACAAGCACAGCCTGCAGGTAAATGTAAAATCTCACAGTCAGTAATATACAAAGATAAAGGAATAACAAGGAGTAGACTTATTACAGGTAAAGGTAAAGTAAGTAATAAACGTAGCATAATTTAATGAGCATTCACTTTTCTTCTTGGCTGACAGTGCACTAACTTAAAGGGATTAAAGACTCCAGTGAATAGATACGTTACATCATCAAGAGATAACACTTATATGCTAGCTGCTGAAGGTAAGGAAGAATGCCTATGGGAATAGCTCATAATCGTTGCAGTATCGATTACAATGCAGTACAGAATAAATGTTAAAAGATTCTACTTGCCACTCACCCAATTTCCAGCATTTCACAGACTTCCAAATTACGGCCAACTGCCTGAAGATGTTGACGAACTCCGGCAAGAAAAGTGTCACCAAAACTCTGCTTGTTTACACTGAGATCAGTCTCCATAGTGTTTACATTACACTGTCACACACTGCAATAACAATTGCACTTCAACAACTTACAACTATTAACATTTCTAAAAGCAAAACCAATTTTGTATTAACCACATTCAATTTACACAGTGAGCAAGTAATGAATGCTATTCTAGTACTAGTCTTATTCAGATTAAAACCTGCCAAAGTCCAGAAATGAAAATGTGTGAGACTGTCCGCCATTCAGGAAAGGGGCTATTTTTTTCGGGGGGGGGGGAGCACTGCGTGTGATGTGGTTTGTCTAAATTTTTAATTTTCTGACTCGTTTACATTCTCGTTGTAGAACCGAAGAGATTAAATTCAGCATTATCGAATTACTAGAAAACCAATTCAAAATCTATGATTATTTTACAAAATAAAATACAAAACGCTATCAATCAGACGCATGTACGTATATGATATCAGTGTTGCCAACCCCGCGTATAATAAGTGGACACAGTGCCACAGACAGTAAATTGTGTCGATGTGCTGCCAAGAACGAGTTGACACTTGCACAGTCATTTACTATGGACGAGTTTGGAGCCGGGACATTGTCACTGTGCCGGTGTCTGATGGAGCCGCACATGAATATTAGCAAGCCAAGTGTCAATAAAAGTAACACGGGAGTGAGAACTCTCATTTCTCACCACAAAAGGAGAAGACTTGTGACATTAAAAATATTGTTTTTCGTTGAGCAGGAAAATGCGTGAGATTTCCACTGTGCAGAGTGAGAGCGTGAGACTCATCGAAAATGCGTGAGTCTCACGCGAGATGCGTGAGACTTGGCAGGTCCGCGGCATTACCTTCCGAGCTGTTCGATTGGCAAGGTATCTAGATATGTCTATGGTTATTGAATACAAACTTCATGCAGTCATAAATATCCCTAACCATTACCAAGATATGAATTAGGCTGACGGACGTGTCTACTCAAAAGCTGGCCTCGAGTCTTCGTGTAGAATGGATGGGTTTTGGTCCAACAAACTTGTTTAAATTCGACAAAAATAAACAAAAAAAAACAACAATAATAATCTTCAAAGAATAACTATCGTATAAATTATAAACGACAACTAATGGGGCTGTGCTAAATACTCAAACATAAGTTACTACGTTACGATACGATACGATATGCTATATTAACGTGCGCTCGAAAGCCAACATGAGTCAGCTTAATCTACCGCAAGGAAACGACAACTAAATAGTGTAACAACAGAAAAACTAAAAATAGAAAACAGATATGCTCAGAAATAACAGTAAATTGTCAGGGGAATCCATGTAGTGAATCTTTAAGAAAAAGAAATGAAGGGCTGCAGTGGGAAGGATTTGCGGAAAAAGGTTTTAAGCCTGGAGTGAAAGAGTGAGTGGGTGGTCACCAAATAATAGTAAGTATGACTGTTGGCAGATAAAGACCGTATACGATAGAGGCTTGGATGCATAAAACCGAAATTTTATTATTTGTCACGTGCAGTAATGTCGGATATTTTAAGTTTGCAACTTTTGGCCTCTGACCTCGTAACTAGGATTACGGGAATAGATGCTATAGTTACTACCGATGTCGCAGTTCCGTGGTTTGAGTGTTTGCACACGGTTTGACACTACAAAGAAGGCTGAACCAAACGACATGGACATACGATCTGTGGAACACACTTTTGCAGTTGTGTGCTCAAGAAACCACGTAACAGACGGGGTCGAATTGGCGCCACGTGGCGAATACGATTAATCGATTTGCGCGACGAAGATTCGGCCTATCACTGTCATTCTGTACTTACAGAAATTTCTTTCTTCTGAGTTGACGCGAGAAAAACTGGATGTGACGTAAACACTTTTAGCTGCTGCGTTTGACATAATCCACTGTTGATGAGCGTTCCGAGTAATACATTGCGTGACACCGTGACAGTAACGAAATTTTGTTCTATATCTACGCCAGTTATTATGTCGAGTTATACCCACAAAATGGCAATCGTATCGTGACCATAGACTCCGTGACGTCACTTCACCCGTCCTTCTGTATACATGGACTAAAAATTGGTGTTCTCCTACTTGAGTGAACTTAATAATCTTCTGCAGTAAAGTAAGAAGATACAGATTCAACTCGAGGGACATCGCTGAGAATGAGACCTATAGTCAAGATTCTGGTTCACAATAAACAGGGTGGGTCAAAAAGAAAGCTGTTGATTTTAAGCAAATATGTCAATAAAACTGAGAAGATATGAGGAATATGAACAAATACTAACATATATAGAGAAAATGGAGCACTGTCTGATATTTTCACGTGAAATACTTTGTCAAAGTTGTTCTGTTTAAACATTCAATGACTGAAAGCAGTCAATGAAATTACTGCTAGACAAACACGAACTAGCTTATGTAAACATGACGTCATAAAAGTGTGTAGCATAGAATATCTAACATCACACAAATAGAATTAGTGTTGCCAACTTTCAAGTCCCAGACCGTTCATAAAATTAGGACTATTGTCTAGCCTTTGAAATATCTATCACAGTACAACAGCTTACTTTTTTGACCCACCCTGTACAGGACGGGCATGTAAAAACTTTCTGATTGTGTACAGGCTAACTTTGTGTCGAGTAGGACGCCAGAAGTTAGTACCAGTAATAAATTTTATTCTCATGGCCACTCAGAGATGATGCATATTAAATATAATACCAAAAAATCAATCACGTTTTCAAAATATCGCTGAAATAACGTAACATCAATGCTCTTTATCGTCTCCACTCCACAGTCAAGAGTGAAAAGGTAAAGCTGTCCAGTTTTGTTTTACAACTACAACGAGACACCGGGCAGTTTTTTTCGAGCACAGGCATCAGCAACCTATCATCTGGCAATTCAGTTTAACAGGTTACAGTAATGTCAGAGAAAAGTTGCAGAATCAAACTTCAACATGTTGCATACTAACGATGGATTTCCAACAGACGACTTAAACCCGTTACTGTCATGGCTACTGTAAGGAATGTGTTATGCACCAAAACCACCTTCAAATATGCATAGGATGACGGTGACGTAATTTCGTTCCGTATCTATGCCAGTTGATTTTTGCCGACATCTCGTAGGTAAAACTCTGAGAAATGTTTGTCACTGTGATGTCACTTAAATACACGTTGTCAGTAGGTTAATGATCATGTGGACATTTTCTTAAACACACTGTTTACAGTTTATTTGAATAACATGGGAAATCTTCGCCCATTAACTCGTCCACACATTATGCCAAGTTATACTCACAAAATGGCGAATGCAGCTTGAGCATAGATTCTGTGACGTCAATTCACCCTATGTATACTAGTGACACATCAAAGGGTGCCTGGCGGGAGATACTTTGTTATCATAAGGGTCAAAAAATGAAGGAAAACAATATATTTAAAATAAACGTTATGACTGCATACTCATATCGTCTTTTAGAGAAAATTGCCAAGAATTTCATCTTGTTTAACAGCAGCATTATTTACCAACTTTGGTAGCCATATCCCACCTGATCTGTGTGCAAGGTAACACCTGGAACAGTTTCTGTTTAAACACAAAGAGCAATTTTAAGTCACATCTCAAGAGGTCATAACTTCCGACATGCACAATAACATACAACAAATGAGCACAACATAAAATCAGTCAAACCGTCAGACAGGCACAGTTGCCACAGTGCCTTGTATACCTTGGTCTTCAACAGCTTGTGCATTTGAGCCTGTGTGCTTTGACATTGGTAGGATGGGCGATATGAATGTCATCCAGCCTGTAAAAACGTTTTTACAGGCTGGATGACAATCGTATCCTTCAGTAGTAGTTTCTAAATGTACTGTACCGGGAATCTACCAAATGCAGACAGCAGTTTCGGAAAAAAGGCCAGTTTTTAAATAAAAACTGAAAAATATAGAAATGTGTTACAGACAAACAGCACTAACTGTGCAACCTCTGTTGTAATCTGATGCCACGTCAACCCACAGTAGAACTGGGACCATGACAACATTGATATGCCCTGTAACCAACCACGAATGTAAACACAGATTGGAACTGTCCGTAGACTTGGTCCAAGTGTTGCTGGCAGCTTCACGCTAGCTATTCATAAGCAGTCAAGTTCCTAGTGGCTATTTGGCTACCGCACCGACTACTTCTTCTTAATCTTGCTCTTTGTCGAGTCAGGAGTCGATTCTGCTTTCCGCTTCTGTCCAAGCTGCATGCAGCATACATACAAATCAACGTAAGTTTACTACATTTAACAGCGATTTAAGCAACAGCTGTGACAAAACTGGTCAATGTTTGCACTTGTTGAATACAAATTTCACTTTCAAATCAATTTAAATACGAATGCTGCCCTGTAGGCCTACTAGCAGTTTCGAAACTGCCACGGACAGTTTTCCCTGACAAGATTCGTTCCGTAGCATTTCCCTGACAGCTGTCAAATTCTGTAATTTTTACAGGTTTTCCCAATAAGTTCTAACCCTGGGCATCAGAAGAGCTCACCTTGGGCGCAGAGGACTTGGGCGTAGCACGTTTTCTCTCGGCTTTCTCCTTCTCCTCCAGTTCCATGTTCTCACGCTCGATCAACGTGATCAAAGTGTGACATCGCCGCTGCAGCTCCTGACATACACAGGGTGACAGTGGATGACTTTAAATACTTTTCTGCTAAAACTTTCATTGTTAACCAAACTTCGGTCTAAAACCTAATTAATATGCAAATGTAAAGTGACAACGCAGTTCGGTTTTCAACTTTAGTTACAAACCAAAGTTTGCTCTTAACTTCCGTTTAAAACCGAAGTTAGGTTTTAGATCGAAGTTAATATGGGCAATATGGTTTTAAACTGAACTTATGCAATGCATTTAGATAGGCAGCTCCGCCTAAACTCTAGTCTTTAGCTTTGGTTTTTAACCGAAACCACTTTACCTTCAGCTTAGACTATAATATGCCCAATCGCGGACTTCGAAAAAGTCCACATTTAACTAGGTAAAAAATCAAATCGGTCAATTTGAAAATTTTTGCTGCACAGAACACCAACAAATGTGGTTTCACAAAGTGGTTTTGAATGTGAAAATTTGTTCGAGACATACTGTATATCTGGAGATATTTGGAGACAAGTACTGGCGACACTGCAGATACAAACCATTAAACACTGCTATATAAACCAGGGACTTGTTCATATCTGCACTGAAAATGACAACAAAACAAACCAGAAAGTAATGTGTTACCCTATTCTGGCGAGTCTGCATGCTCAAATCACACTGTGGTGACACATTAGATCTGGAGGCATGCAACAGCAAAAAACAGGGGCCAATTTACAAAATATCATTCCATATAAAAAAAAGTTTTCCCATACTCGTTACCGAGCGTTGGGCCCGGTGCTGATCCCGGTGTACAGGCAGTCAGCCCGCAGGTGACGTGAAGTGAATCACGCCATATAGGCCTACCCAGCAGTAGTCTGCCGTTGCTTTCTGCCGGGCCTGCGGTTACCCCCGTAGCGTTC
>Ga0126325_10000508_pt1 | contig 10574 bp, 9 predicted proteins | sample InaspJWI14metaG_FD_94487 | JGI IMG/M metagenome (GOLD analysis project Ga0126325, IMG submission 94487) | Marine gutless worms symbiont microbial communities from Oahu, Hawaii - Inanidrilus sp. 1 OAHU.JWI-14 metaG | ecosystem: Host-associated > Annelida > Digestive system > Unclassified | place...
GTGTAGCAGAGAACAAGATACGTCACATCGTCGATACAGTTACGCTGAACTCAAGTACAAACTGACTAAAAACGTAAAAACAGCGAGAGCTAAAACAACATGACTGGCAGCAACAGTGCGCCCAACAAAATGGAAAGGTCTTGGTGTAAATGATCACTGGCAACAGATGAAAGGTATAATGATGGAAACAGCGCAGGACGTATGTGGAATGACAAAGGGTCCACCCAGACACACGGTCGTTGTTGTTGTGTTGTTATGTACTATCCAAGATGTGTCCCCCACAAAAAGTGCTTTCTTGCAGCTGCTGACAAAAACAATTCACCATGTAATATTTATCTGACCACAGACCAAGCTGGTAGTTGGCCTGCAGCTGCTTCACTCAGCCGATGATGATACTTTTCAGTAGTTAATCATATGTGGCTTTTGAATGCACGTGACCACAATAACAATTTTGTTACTTACTCAGTTGCTAAACGTGCATATCTGTGTGTGTCTAGATGGCTGAAGTACATCACTGATGCAGCTGACAAGTTCAAAGACAGCAATCCGCTCAAAACGCCTCCGCGAGTGCCGAGAGCTGCGCGGATGTCCAAGCCCATCATGACAATGTCGGAAGTCACCGAAGCCTGTGAATCGTAAGTGTTAGCAGTGTCTTAAACTTACTTGTTGAACATTGCTAGGATGTGAAGTGTTGGCAGTGGACAATTTAGAAGTGGATAAAACCACACTGCCATCTGTAATTTTGTTGTTGGACTGCAAATTGTACAGTTTTTTCCATGGTCATTCACCTCTCAGAGGCGATTGTTTTCATTATCTACTCTTGTTTTGATTTGGGTTATTTAACTTGCTCTAGAAATCCCAAAGTTTTCTTTCAGTATTTGAGTGCTGTAGTGATGGGGAAGGAAGGTGTCTGTTCTATTAAAATCTGCACCATTTATCCCAAAGGTACTTTCTTTAGAACAGCTGGAGACAGAAAATAACTGACCAATCCAGCTTCACCTGAAAAATGGTTTGGCCGTGTTTGCTACACTGCCCTCTATTATGCCACTGCTTGTGAGAGTGGATTATACAATAAACTGTCTATATATTACGCAGAAAGTGTATTTTTATTTTTTGCATTGTGATTCATTTTGACAACTGGAATGGCTTGTCACCATTTCATGCTTTTGACCACTAACCAGCTTTGTTATTGCTTTCAGTCGTACTTTGGTGACCCAGCCCACTCAGCCCGGTTATGCAGTGAGTGAAAGTAGTCTAATGTTGTGGTTTATGATTGTGACTGGTGGCTGTGTCAGGTGTGATACGGAATCGACACGCTGCACTGATGACCACGCAGACTCTGTGGAGTCAGCCGCTAGCGTTGAGTGTACAATAGCCGACAGCAACGTCCAGCGTGCTGTGCCTGAGCCAAGCAACTTGAGTCGGGACTTGCTGATGTCAAGTGATGTCGACTCTCAGCAGTCAACTATAGGTCAGTTTCTTTTACTTGACCAGTTGTTTGTTGACTTCCTATAGTGGTCATCTGTCTTCTCTGTGCTGATGGTGCTTATTTCTGCTTTGATGGTTTCGAGACAGTACAGCTGCTCACCTTCTAGATGAACCATGCTGTAAGTTTTTCTTCCGGTTCTTGGTTGTTTTTGTATTGAAGCTGTATACTAGTACTGTTTTTTTTTCACGAGCTGTTGGATGTTAGACCATTATCTGCTAAGTTGATATGCATTGAAGTTAAAAACGAAGCTTTAGATTAGCAATAGCACTTTTTGCTATGGTATTCATCGCTATGATGCTCAAATATGGCATGATTTAATAAGGGAACACACTTTTTCTCCTGTCAGCCACGTTTAATCCATAAGTGAAATGAGCCAGTACTTTATAGCCACAGCGTCATGACGCTTTTAGCCAGTACTCATTCCCTATCCAGTTGAACGTAGGAAGCTGAGTTGGGCTAGGTGGCTGGTTGTATATCTAGAAGGTACTTGTATACCTGTGATGGTTGATTTATCTCAGTCCTAACCAGGTTATCCTATAGTAACTTTCTTGATGTACGGAATGCCATTGACCACTCTACCATGATCACCGTGAGCCATTCCACAGTAATGTGTTTAACATATCGTGTGATTATAGTAGTACCTTTTGTGTGCATGCGTACATTTATTTTTATGTTTCTCCCATCCAGTAGATGGGACCAGGGGGCATTATGTTTTCAGGTTGTCTGTCCATCTGTGCGTGAGTGTGCATGCATTCAGGTAGAGGCATTCCAGACCGGCTTGCTGTTGACTTCTAGTTGAGTTTTTTTAGATGTATAGCTGTCGTTGACATCACCCATATCTTTGAAATGGGCACACTGTTGACTGAAAAGCTGTTTTGTCCTTTGTTTTTTTTAACTTGTGTAGATAAGTTGCTTGAGACAAACAAGTCTATACACCAACTGATGCAGAAGAAAAGGCAACTAATTGGCAGTCTGCTGCAGATTTCAGATGAAGACTATGACAGCATTGCTGAAGTATGCCATATTACTGACTTCTGCTGACTGTGTGACGTTTAATGCTTATGATATCCAAAACAGAGCAGGTTTTTATGTGTTCATTGTTTTTACACATGGTTGTTGGCAAGAAAGACATTTAGACAGTAAAGATGCTGCACCAGTGATTTCATATGTTTACTTGGACACCATGGGAAACCACTCAGCACCCAGTTGAACCTGAAAAAGGCTGTTAAAATGGTTGAGTCGACATTTTGATAGACTGATTGTCGGTTTGTCGATGCATGGAGTAGATGTCGTTGGAGAGCAGTGACGACAAGGATGCCAGTGAGTTGGTGCTTGCGTCACTGACGCTGACCGAGCGGCTGATGGGCATCGTTGACAGTGGTCTGCAGGTGTCAGTCAATGCACTGCACAACCACCGGCCTGTTTCGTTGTCCTTACAAGGTGCTGCATGCATGATTGGTGATGTGTAGTTTCTTTTTGTCGAGAAGTATGCAGTTGTAACTGAACTACACCATGTTCCATAAAAAGGGAGACTCTGTACTCGTGGTGATACCTCTGTCAAATCTTAAGCGACTTTCAAACTTCTTTCACTGGCTGATTCCCTAGTAAATGTGCAGTAAAACGGTTATTAAAAATCCCACCTGACATAGCATATGAAAAAAATTAAAATCGGTGAATATTTGGCAAAGTTACAAGCAAGAACGTGGTTGTCTCTTGCACGTTGTGCACCTGACCACTACACTGCTAATTGTCGAAGAAAGTGCATGACACAATCCACTTTTCTGCCCATAACTATGCCATATATTCACCGATTTTAAAAATTGTTTCACTGACAGACTGAGCAATAAACCTTTACAACTTTGGTTATTAAAAATCCCACCACACCTTAAGTATGTAACTAAAAGTACCTAATAATTTGGCGCTAATTACTACATTAGTTTGCGACTGTTGCCCATTTTCTGACATTAATGATTCACAACGTAGTGTAGTGATGCATATGAGGTGTGATGGGATCTTTAGTAAATACTTTGCTGCAAATTTACTGGAGAATCTGACTGACAGTGAAAAAATTTTGAAAATCGCATGAGAATTAATAGAGTTACTGCCACGAGTTTGATGTCTCCCTTTTTTGGAACACGGTGTATAAAGAACTGGTCAAAGTAATTTGACGTCGTTGCATGGATCGTTATGCACTTTTGTCACCAATCATTCTTGCACTTGCATGAAACAATTCAGTGCCATTTCCGCATCTTATGTGTATATAATCAAATCTGTGTGTCAATCTGTCTGCCAGTCTGTTTTCTGTTCCTTATGCACGGTCACAGTTTTCAGGAGACCTAGACCAAATTTGGCGTGTGGCATCCTTATAACCTCCAGATTTTCAGGATGGGTTTTTGCAGGGACCATGCAACACCACCGATATGCGATAGGCTGTCAGGTTCTGAACTGCTAGTATTTCATAATGTAATGTTGCTGGTGAGAAGACGTGTCATTGTGCATAGTGTGTGATGCAGGTGCAGAGTCACTGGTTGAGACTGGTATCTTACCTTCACTGTCACCACTCATCACAATCAGTCATCAGCTACAACGACATCTCACACACCTGCTGGTCTGTTGCACTTCTTCTTAGTCTCTGTCTGTTTCTTGTGTCTGACTGCTCTCACTGAATGTATTATTATTTTGTGTTCAGAAGCAGTAGTGAGTAAGATGAGTTCAATATCCCATCTTGCAACCAGTAGAGCAGTAAGACGAACAGTGTCATCATCTCAGAAGTGACCTATTAAACGGCAAGAGGGATGTTTAGAGACGTCAGCAGCATTGTTTTCGGCTTCCTTGTTATTGCTGTTCAGCTATCGCATTGAACGGTTATCTAGGCATGTGTCCAGATGTAGTGAATTGATGCCGACCTGTGACCTGACTGCACTCCGCCATTAAATAAGTAAATTCTGCTACAATTTGGATTTACTTATGGGCATAGGCCCGACTCACACAGTGCAACGTTAACACAAGCAACGCAACATGCGGTCCAGCTTCGAGTCCAGACTGTAATCTGGTTGGGAGTCTGCTTCTAAATATGAATCCACATCCGAGAACAGGTTGGGTTGGGTGTGTTTCCCCCCCCTCCCCGAATAGAAAGAGAATCATTGAACAGTTCCTTGGCGATAGCTAAGCTTCTTGTTTCCATCAGTTGTATCCTTCAGTCAAACACGGCCATTAGTCATACTGGTAGTCATAATGGTTTCTTTGAGGATGTGTGCCTTTGTTGTGTAACTGAACAGAAATGATAGAAGTAATAAGCATTATATTGTTGATATATATTTCTACAGTGGAAGAGGGTTCTCGAGAAGTGTGCAATATTGTTTGACTATTATGGGCAGAATTGTCCATATGATGTGGTGTGAAATGCTTTTATTTGGGTTTGAGCCATGCGTGTAGGTTGGAGTTAGTCTTCAGTTTTGACAGGAATTAAAGAAAAAATATGATGGTTGACAGGGTCTGGTGATGAGGAAGGATGCTGAACAGAGGCTGCAGCAGCAGACATCATGGCAAGCCGATGTTAAGCCTTTCATGGAGATGGATGCTGAGGATGTGAGTACGTTGATGCAGTCGACTGTGGACGAGTCACTGACTGCACCGTCGCTGATGTCCAATCACTCGGCGTATATTAACGTCTCACAGTCAGATGATGACAGTCAGCAGACATCAGACAGAGGTTCTCTTGCTACTCTTTTAGTTTTTTTAGGGGGGGTGGCATGATGGCACAATGCACAACAGGTTGGGCATTGGACTTGGTGGTCATGAGGTCGACTCCCTGTCTGGGCAAGTTGTTCACCTCTTAGGGTCCATGTGGCATGGGAAGGACTTGCTTATGTAGTTGTAGTGAAGTAATTACATTTGACGCATCTTCTTTGAATAGAATTCTTTAATGCACTGGTTCCTGCAATAGCTGTTGTTGGTACTGGTGCATGATCCAGCAAACTGCTGTGGAGAAATTAAAATGTTTGTGCTATTGCATTTCTGTGCACTTTGCAGAATTACTGAGTCGTGATCTGGAGGTTGACGTATGCGAAGAAGAATTACCTGGTGCTATGGACATTAAACTGTCATCATTTCAGATTTCTCCGATCAGTAGCAACGATGTATCGAACACTGACATACACAACTGTGCCACATTAACTGATGCTGACGTTAACTCTGGTCACAACTGCGTTGATCAGCATTTACTGCATGCCGGTGACTATCGTCCAGACTGTAATGAAACAGATGATAAATTCACAAGCGTAGATGACGTTCTGACAAATGCAAGCAATGCTAATCCAAGATCTTCGTTGTCGTCATGTGAAAGTCCAATAACGAATTTGGTCTAGCTACTCCAGTGAAATAAGAAAAGTGTGGAAATGTTATTGTTTTGTATTTCTCAACAGTGCTGTAAATTTCTTACATTGTTACACACTCTCGTGGTTGTTTTACATTTTCCGTCTGTTTTTGTTGGCTCTGCCTGCTGGAAATGTGTTAAGAATAGATTCTATGAATTGAGTTGGCAGACATGCTTTATGCACCATATTAAGCTTCGGGTTTTCAAAGTGTCTACCATACAAATTGTTATTTTTAATGTTAAAAACTTTTTAATGTTAACCTCTATTGTACACTACACTAAACTATGTCCAGTTCACTGATTGAGGTGAAATTTGGCGTGCAGTGGTCAAACTAAAGTCTACATGCATAATTCCAGTTCCCAGTCACCAATCCACCATGCATCTCAGATGTTCGTTAACACAGTGGAATGAATTGAACTGGTGATTTATGCTGCGGTGAGAAATGATAATTACACCATAGTGACGTTCTAAACATACAGATAGGCTCCATGCCCGTCCAGTTGGCTATATTGAATGCAAAAACTCCTTTGTTAATTTGTTGCTCTGTGCAGTTGTTGAAATTGATTTTGTAGCATTTTATTCTGATCCAAGATCTCCGTTGAGAGCTGAGCAATCCATGCATTTGTTGGCATTTAGTGTTGTGAAATTGCCGAGCAATGCCAATCGCAATTTTTTGTTATATTTGCCTCTGCAGGATGGTGCAGAAAACAGACCACAGGCCACTATGCGGCAAAAAGGATACCAGTGTATTGTTGCCCATAACTTTGTGAGATGCTAAACAATTTTCAGAAATCTTTCATCTCCCAGCAGTGAATTTGTAAAGATCCCATAGCACACTAAATGTGTTGCTACACATGTTTAAAATATTTGGCACTTTTTTGACTCACAGTGATGAATGGCCAGTTTTTTGTGCCACCCTGTACAAAACATGGCCTTGCATTTATTAGTCTGGCCTTGAGTTGAGTGATAGGCACAATGTTTGAGATCACTAATTGTCTCCAAGCTTTGCATCTTAGTAATAACGTAAGAAGTCTTTTTTACCAGGCTTTTGATAGTTATAGGGTAAGTCCTTGTTTTGTTTTGGTATATTATTATTATTATTATTACTATTTCACAATACACGTGTACTGATTACAGTGACACTGTCACAGAAACGCTGCTGGGGCACTTTATGTAGTTAGTAATGAAAAGTTTAAGTCAATTAAAGAAATGTCTTGATTGTCTTCAGCTCTCCCCTAACAAGGCAGTGACAGACAGTAGAGCTCGGACAGCAGCAGACTGTTCCACACCCGTGGAGTGGCGACAGTTAAAGTCCAGTCACCCAGAGTCGATCGACAAACAGGCGGGTTGACGGGATTTACTACATGTGTGTAACAGCACGCGCAGCAAGCAATTTGCAGCCATTGTACAGATCAACGTGTTAGCTAGCACCTGCAGTTAATAACTGGAGGATTGTGTTGGATCACCGTTTTGCTGCCTGCTGACAGCAACTAGTGCATTCATTAAACAGCAGCATGCTTAGAGTGCACATAGGATAATTTAACAGTACTTGGTTATTCAACTGAACATTTTCAAATGTATGCATTTTGATGCTGTCATGGTTAACTGGCTGCATGAAGTACCTGTGTAGAATGATTCATATCCAGCTAATTTGTAGTTTGATAGAAACATGCCTTGCTGTCTTGTGACTGTGTACAGCTGCATCTCGTTAACCATGCAGCTATTAACATCTGTGATTTTTCAGCACCAGTGAAAGTTGCACAGTTAACACTGAAGTCGTGATCATATGGCAGGAATGAAGTGCATGGTATCAACGTTAATATTATTTTGAAGTGTACGACTACTTTTATTTTAGTAATAATACACGTATACAGTAATGTCTTAACTGTTGCTGCATCGCTGCATGTTACTGTTGCTTAGCCTTATCACTGTGTGTTAAATTCCTGCTGTCACTGGTGGTGTGTGTTGTTCATCGACACATTCAGTGGATTAGAGCGTGACATCTTGCATGCACATGTTACATCATGCAATGGTTCATGATTCATTCACGTTCAAAACTTGTGATTTATGAAAATGCAAAATACCCATGTGCCAAAATGCATCACAGACATTTACTGGCCATTTCTGTTGTCATGATGAGTATCTGGTGGATGAGTCGTGGATAATGACTGATTGTTTGCAGCATCCTGGTGTTGGAACTGTTTCCATTTACTGCAGTTCATTTATTTGTTATAATCGTACACAAGGTATAGTACATAATAATACTATACGTGAAAGATGAAAACGAAAACTAAGTTCTAAAATGTGTAAACAAATTCGATCAGTGTCACAGAGTTGCTCTACTAATGGTTTGATGATGATTTTATTGGTATGGCAGCCAATCGGCTGGATTAGTTACAAACAAAGTACAGTATAAAATGCAAATTGATGTCAGTTTGGTGGAATTTTTTCTCTAGAGTACAGTTATCGTGATAGGGTTATATACACTGCAAGTGCTGAATGTGTGAAGCATTGTTTGATGGCATGCCACCAGCAGTTCTCAGCGATAGCTTCATTAATGCCTTGATAACTGAACATGTGCCTCTCGTGTGCATTAGTTGCAGTTAGAGATATCAGTATGCTGTGATAGGTGCTACTGCAGCTGCAGCGCAGCATCTGTGCTCTGTTGAGACTGTGTTCCGTGTTTTAAGTGCCACATGCTCCAAGCTTCACGTGCTAGTGTTAACAGTATATATACTGTAAAAGCTACTGGCAAACTGCAGGTTCCCTTTGTTGTGCCATAGCAGTTTAATGGTTGATATTGATATGTTGTCTGAACAGAGATATTCTATTCATAAGCAAAAATTGATTACCGGGTAACTTTTGTGTCCATTTTCAGCAGCAGCATTAAATTAACTGTCAGTGAAATATTGATATAGCTGCATTGTTGAGATTTGCACTGATAACGAAAAGCCTGCTGAAACCATCCGATGATTCTGTAATGCATGTTTGCTCCCAAAAATGCAGCTTTGTTGAATCCCCTAATTTCAACCTGTTGTCACTTGCTGAGGTCACTCAGGGTTGTCTGTTAGTGTTAGGTACACATCACCTGTTTTGCACCTAAAGTATTTAGCCACATCACAGTGAAAGCGGCTGTATGGATACCCCACAACATTCTTCTTGCGGTTGTTCCTCCTTCTTCTTCTTAGGATTACGATTCTGCTGACTAACAGTTTGTAGCTGAACAACGGTTCCACTTGCACCTGAGGTCACGATAGAACACCAATAGGAAGTCATTACTTGCCAGTCAAACACAACCATTGGCGTGCTGGTCTGACGACCAGAAGTGCATGAAATTGTCTTCAGCGCATGCTGGCTTCAGCAATGGATATGGCGACATGGCTGTTGCTCACATTTGGGTGTTTGCACATTTGTTACTGTGCAAGTGCAGAGTGTTAATGAATGCATGAGGACTTATGACGTTTTTCTGGAACCCAGGGAGATTGGGACTTTTAGTTGAAGCCATTTTAATGTTTTTATGCTGTCAGTGAACTTTTGGAGTTTTTTGTTGAACCATATTTTTATGATAATAGGTTTGTTCCTATAGTTTATAATTATATGACTTGTTTACAGCTGTTGTAGGAACTGTTACCTTTGTTTCAGTGTTACACATTCTCTGTACTGTCCTGTATTCGAATCATTCTGTAGTGTGTAGTCTCTGTGTGGTTCGTCATTGTATAGATTCTTAACGTATGCTGGGTATATAATTTGTGTAAAGTATCGTATGTTGGCTGTGTTACGCATTACTTTCCAGTCATGCCGCATTCTCTCAAGTATTGTATTATTTGCACAACACTAGCACCTAACTGTGCAATTTTTAAGTGCAAGTGTGTGCCATGTTCAAGCTTTATGTGGCTGTGTGTGTAAATAAATATTGCATGTTATGCTTATTTGTACGTTGAAATCAAAATTTATTACAGAAGAATCTGTTATGTCAATCAGTGCCAGTCGCATATAAAATGGGTGATCTAAATTGATGTAATGTACATTAAGCACGCAGTTTACCTGAGTTTATTCAGTTATTGTTATTGGTGAAGGGACTACTTATACGTTAGAAAGATACAAAGATAATGCAGATATCATAATATTATTTCTTATACTGTGCACCAACGCAAACAATACTATATTACAAGTGTCAGTGAAACATGATGGTTCTGTCAGTATTTGCTAGCTAGATTAAAAAAATAATGAAATAATTTGCAGCCTTGCATGTGGGTCTATAATGGGTATTGTGTTAGCATATGTGCACAGTTGTAAGCAAATATGCCAAATTTCACTGCAACAGACTTCATAACTGAAGAAGATATTGAAGATGTCACAGAGCACGTTACACGAAACTTAAAAGTAAACCAGCACCAACAACAACGACCGTTTAATGGCCTTTGATCCGGGACAACCCGGGTAGGCCGGTACCAGAAGGAACATTTACCCACTCACACCCATCCGGATCATCGTGCTTCCTTTATCATCTTTCTCCATGGCATCCTCTTTATTCAACTTACGTGCTTGACAGTCCTTACGTACAACCTCTTTCCAGGTCTTCTTTAGTCTTCCCCTTGGTCTTGGACCCTCAACTTCATGCTCCATACATTTCTTCACCCAGTCATCGTCATCTTTTCGCAACACATGACCGTACCAGTGCAGCCTATTCTGCTGCAATACCAATGCTA
>Ga0126325_10000509_pt1 | contig 10562 bp, 5 predicted proteins | sample InaspJWI14metaG_FD_94487 | JGI IMG/M metagenome (GOLD analysis project Ga0126325, IMG submission 94487) | Marine gutless worms symbiont microbial communities from Oahu, Hawaii - Inanidrilus sp. 1 OAHU.JWI-14 metaG | ecosystem: Host-associated > Annelida > Digestive system > Unclassified | place...
AGTTAGTCCACTATTGCAACTGGTTACTTACTGAAACGCACTGTAAGATAATTTCAGTACAGCAGAATTAATATCGATCTGCTACAGACACTCAAACACGAGTAGCTGTATCGCAGGACAAGCCCAAACATCCATTGTGGCAATTTTTCTGACGTGTATGAGTGTACGTGCATGTAGGCCTAAATTGTTTTAAAATCTTTGTCTAAGTCTTGTTTCAGGCGTCACCCCACTTCTTTTTTAGGACTACACCCCTGTCACCCGGTACCTTAACGTGCGGTAACTAAAGTATTGCCGAATGATGGAATTTCTCTAAACCTGCGCGGATGGACGTATGGGCTCTGAGCGCTTAGCAGTTCACCGAATGCGTCACATTCACAACGCAATGTCGTGACTGATTTTCTGATACTCTCTCCCCCATTTTATAGGTTAAAATGCTTCCTGTTGTCGCTCACCCGTCGTCGTACTCGCGTACGTTCACACGGACAATCTTCTGCTGATTTCTGAGACGATTCATATACCTCTTGAGGTCAGTTCGTATACGGGGAGGGTGGCGGCGTAGGCGGGGAGACGATGGTGGTGGTAGGCGGGGCTGTCTGCTGAAAAGTGCAGTGACTTTCAAACGACCATGAAGGATAGGGGACGTGCGTAATAGGCTTTATTCATGTTTGAGTGATTGTAGTAAAAGAGAGTGACATGACGTGAAATATTTATGTGGGCTAAAAATTGAACCTAGAGAAAACGAGCGAGGGTGGAGGAGCGATACCTGTCGTTACACCTGTCCCAGCCTGAGTACTTCTCCACTGGTTGCTGTAACAGCCAATCAGATATTAGCTCCGCCCAGCGACCCGCACCCCTCCGCACGAGATGCACGAAACGTCTCAACCCAGAGAACAAAGAGGTGCACGAATCGTCCCACTGCCATTCTGCTGCTGATGCTGCTGTACATTGAACTAGGTCGGTGTGTGAACGATCTCATGCGCTCCAATGCGTCGGTCGCTACATACCAGCGATGTATTGATTTCCGTCAGAATAATTCGTTTCACAGTAGTCAGTTTTGTGGACTGTTCACTCAGTTGGAAATATGTGTATGTACTATTTTACTATTTTTACTGTACTGTACAATTTCTCGACATCACTGACGTAAAAATTTCAGTCTTAAGACTAAAATTTTTACGTCAGTGTTGTCGCGAAATTGTACAGTACAATTCGCTGTCGTTGAGAAGTGACGTAGGGCCTAAGTCAACGAAAATCTAACGTAAATAGGCGTAGGCTATAAGCATTCGGAAGTTTTCTGAAAACTCCAGACGTTACTTCTTCATAAATCAAATTCTCTGGCTCCCCTGACTAGGCACAGACGCAATAAATATGTATCTCCGTTAATTTTGGATACTGAAGTTGAAGGCTCTTGGGTAACATATGAAGTGTCAATTTCCCCGATTACCCACAAGATTCTCCAACTTCACTCCTACTTTTCCTCAGTAGGCCTATTCCCGGTCATCTTCGTTTTTTTACCGCGCGACACTATGTTAGTGCGGTATATGCTGTCGTCTGCCGTCCGTCTGTATGTCTGTCCGTCACAAGACGGTATTGTATAGAAACGACTAGACAGACAGAGCCGGTTTTTGACCTATCTTAAACAGCGTTATAAGGAAATTCGGATAACTCCAAAAATAAGGGTACTTCCCTCTGGAACTTTGCCCCCAAACTCTGGCCTTAGAAAATTTCGCTACGGCAAGTTGATAGTGTAATCAACAAAACTCGTCGACGGTCGCGCCTACGACGGTCGAACGTGTCGTGGCTGGATGAACATTGTTTTTTACACGTTGGTCGACTGTATCCTCTAACTCCGTTACTTCGATCTGCTCTGGATTTGTTGTACAACTTGTTCCTACACTGTTGTGCAGCAGTTGACAAAATTTTAGCCGACACATCGCGTCGTGCGGTCCGTCTGCGGTAGCAGAGCTTCTCGTATAACTTCGTGACTGTCCATAACAGGAACACTCCCAAAAAGCTGCCGCGTTACATGCCTTCGCCTGTATGCTGCACTGCAGGTAAATTTAGTCGACTGTTCCAGCATGCAGACGTTACTGTTTCATCAACGAGACAGCGACTTCTTTGCAGCATGCAGCATAAGTGTTGTATATCTTCGAGTTGCATTTGATATCAGTTGATTAGTTTTAGTCGATTATGCAACTACTGCTAGGAAGTGACACCTTGAATGAGTGACTGTACAGAGGTCTGTGGACAATACCAATACGTATACAACCAGACCTACATCTTCCCAGAAAAGCAGGTCTGATGTGGGCCCAAAAAGTTCAGCACTTTAAAAAAAGATTTCTTGGGACTGGAGAAACGCAACATATAGCTTGCAACTCTATCCCCTCTAAATGTTTATACCTTTACGATGCGAACTCCTTCAGCTGTAACCAATTTTTGCAGTTCCATTTTCGATCACCTCTGATCAACTACTGCGATGTTCTGCTGAAGACGTGCATATATGTAAAAATACAATTTTCCAGTGGCGGCGATTTCTTCTGAATGGTGGGGGGCTCGGGGGCGGAGCCAAAATGTTGTCCCCTCCCCAAATGTTGGGGGGACGTGTCCTCCCCGTCCCCCCTATAATTGCCGCCCCTGACTGCCAGTGAGACTGAGGCACGTATATTTAATATAAGCATTTCGGAACAATGCATCGACACTCCACTAATGCAGTAATCCAATTTATCCAAATGGAAAATGTCCTAAAAATTTTACTAAATGGGCAATCAGTGGGGGACATTTACCTTTGCGTCCCCTTCAACCAAAATGTTGGAGGGGACGTGTCCCCTCCGTCCCCCCTACAATCGCCCCCCTGCAATTTTCAGTATCATTTTTCTGTTTAGTTAGTGCAGAAGCACAAGTCAGATCATTCAGGTAATGTGCGAAAAGAAACCAGCTTTCGATCGCCTAATTTCTGTGTGATATTTAAATATTTTGCCAAAAATTATTAAAACCGGACAAAGCTTACTCAATGTTATATGGATGATATTTTGAGACATAGTGTACATGATGATACACGTTGTTCAAAATATTTCATCAGACTGACACAATGCTGCATTTTGTCCAGTTTATGCCTCTTGCTTCTTAAATGCAGTCTGTTAGTTTAGTTTATCAACAAAATCCACATTTCACAGTGTTCTGCCATATGTCTCTTTCATTATGGGTGGATTTCGTCTCAGCACAGTCCATCAGGAGAGATTAAAAGTAAAGCAGGCATAATACGCCAGACCTTCCCCCATTACAACATCCAGCCATGCAGTTGTGTTTCACGTAGTGCAACGTCATCATGATCCAATGATAAATCGGCGGTAACATTATTATCAACGTGATAAAGATCACAAATATTGATGTACAACTTGTTTCGAACAATGATTGTCATGCAGAGAATTACCCAAATAACATCCACGTTAAATACTGTGAATGTACAGCTTCTGCAAACATCAGCAGCGAATATTCAGTACATCAATACACTAAAATATGTGGCTCTAGATGAACGTAGCAGGCAATTAGTGGATCTAATGCGGCATACTGGACCATCCACTTGTAGCAGGTGAAATGCAAAATCAAGTCAAATATCCAGTGATGTTAATGCAACCATTAAGGCTAAAATTTGTGTCTTTGGTTTTGTCCCCCTCCCTGTACCAGGCACGCAGGAAGTATCCATAAGTTGTGTGAGCCACATGGCGGGCGCGGAGAGCGAGTCTATAATGGGGATCTGGGAATGGAGCCCCCAGTGGGGTCAACATGCAGAGCCCCTGGTCAGTGGATCAGGGGGGCGAAGCCCCACTGAAGCTGAAAACTATTTGCCAGTTGGAAGCCTGAATGAGGCCACAAATCTGCTCCCTTCTCAGGTATTTTCAAACTTTCAAAGCATTCAGTAACCTACGTAAACAACCATCAAGGCCCATTCTGTTATTCTATTATTGTGATGATGCGTCTTTCCTAGCTCCCAAACGTCGCCAATGATCATTATGATCTCTGTGCTGCACGGTGGCAATCCGTCTTTTTGATGTCTATGTCTACAGTAGTGACAAGCAAGTTGAAGCAACAACCTGACTTGCAATCATTAACAGTCAAATATTGCAACAATTTAAACGGAACATACCGTTGGACTATCATATTTATACTTACAAGCATGTCCTGGAAGCTGCATAAGAGACAGCACTAGCAAAATAGTGATAACCCTGTTTCAGTGTTGTTCTGCCAGTAACAGGCGCAACTTCAATAATCATACAGTGCACAGGGTGCCAGTGCCTGTATCTTTCTGTGGTTACTGGCTGAAACACTTGTGTGAGCATATTCCTATCTTGGCGCCATTGAGCCAAATTTTGTGTGAGCCATGGCGCCGATGGCTCCCACGCCCCTGGCCTCAGCTTTGCGGTATGTCCATGGCCTTGTGCTTGCATTAGTACACGTGTTGTCTTTCAGAATATTGCTAATTCACACGCAGGCGTCTGAAAAACTACTCCAGTCACTGGAGTTTGTCAAATCAATTTGTATCTAAGAGATTTCGTTCGTGACTGAAATGTGACTTGTCAAAAAACACCGGACACTTGGAGTGTTTTGATGAACATCGTTATTTGTTATGTTTGTCACAACTATTGAAATGTGAATCTGTCTGAAGCCTTGGTCCCCCTGGCCTCTCTGGCCCTGGCTGCAATCTCGCCTTTTCCTTGGGATGTATGGCCCTGTTAACATCACTGCCAATGCCTATTACTAACATCACTGGAATGTGACAAAATTTTTCCCAGTTATATAAACCACACATTCACTGATCACGATTAAAATTTTCATAACAAAATATTTAGTGATAAACAAATACAGTTTCAGTTTTAGATCTCTGGTCGCACCATATACACAAATAGATTTACTACTGTCAATTAACTGTAGCGGACTAGTGTCTGATGTACAAACTGTCTCTTGTAATACTATCTCCATTTTACACAGACATCTTGACACAACACTGTAACACTGTATATGATCTGTACTAAAATCTGCAGAACATGTACATACACACGCATACTACTTCATAAACACAGCAGAAAACATACGTTTCTGCCGCTGACAAGTGACGACTTATGAAATTACAGCACAACGTCAGTCTACCACCGACACAAAAGCACTGTCCAACTTCCAACTACATAAGGCGTCTACTTCAATCACTGGTCTCATTCGGTCCTCAACAAGAAAAAAAAACAGCAACATTACCCGATCGTCTGACAATAGATTATGTATCTTGAGATTTTGCTCGAAAAATGATAATACCCTATTTGCAAGATAAACAACGGATGACTGCCGCACTCCACGTTATACAACAAGCCCAACTAAGCTTGGGACATAAACTACAGACAAACAGTATGTAACGGCACCGGTTAACATGCATGTAACAACAACAGTATAGCAATAATAATACAAAAACTCATGAAACCTGAAACGGAAAGAGAAACTTTTACCCTTGTGTCCTGCAGTGCTGTTAATACTGCAGCACTGGTATCATTAGCACTGGCTACTGTTTTCTCAACAACAGAGTATCAAGTTGATAAACCTTTCAAGTACCAACACAAATATCTGCAAACATCTTTTGCACACATACATTTTTCTGCATTTTGGCAATATATGATACCAGTCCTTTTTTATCACATTCCGGTACCCTCATATCAATTTCAAGTTAATTCTTATCTTTTCTGGCAGACCAGATTAGCCACTTTCTTTCATTAGCTAATGAGCTAAAAGATACCATGCAAAGATTATGAGATGATGATATTTACGAATATCTAGATGTCTATAGCAAATAAATGAACGTTGATTGGCAATATATAGACTACTGCACTACTACACCCATTTAACGGCCTCTTTTCCAGGACAACCTGGGTAAGCCGGTACGGCAGTACCAGAAAAGTAAAATCACTCTGGATTTAAGTGAGGCAAGAGATGACGGGGTTTCGGGATACAGAAGCATCATATGCAAACAATATGCACCTCACTCCAGACAGATAACCACATCAACACCTGATCATTCGATTTTTACAGGCTGGATGCTCCTCCTGACACCCAGCCAACAGTACCAAAGCACCGAAGGACAGTGCAACATATAGAATAATATACAGGGTGGCCCAAAAAGTTGTACATTTTTCAACACACCATATCTTTGGAAACGTTCAAGATAAAATGAAATGGATGTCACCAAAATGTTCTCAGAGTTTTGGGGAATAAAAACTAGGTTGCAATTTTTATGTAGCTGTTAAATATTCTTTGCAAGTTAGCTCAGACCGAAAAATGGCAACTTTTGATGATGTTAATTGAAGTTATATTTTTGCTAAAACTCTGTGAAATGCGATGCAAATTTCGTCATTTTTTCTGTTATTATTAGAAATGATTTGAGCGTTCAATCTGTTAAAGCATCTCCCACCACATTTCAACTGTACTGTTACCTTACCCTGTTAACTTAGTCACATTTGATATTATTCCCATATTACTAATTTTCTGAGATAAGGTAACAACACAGTTAATGTGTGGCTGAAAAAAATTAATAGGCTTCTGGGCAAATTATTTCTGATCACAAAAGTGAAAAAAGTAACTAAAACTGGTGCACAGCTGACATAGTTATCCCAAAGAACAGTTTAGCCTTAGCGTTTATGGAATGTCAGTCATTTCAAAAGTAACTAACTTAACAAGGTAAGATGACAACATAGTTAATATGTGGTGAAAATGTATAACCTGTTTATGCACAGATTGTTTCTGGTAACAACAGTGAAAGAATGACTAAGATTGCATAATATTTAATATAGCTATAGCAAAAAATCATTAGCTGAACTGTTGGTAACAGTGTTATGAGTTACAATAAAACTGAAGCTAATTTACAAAGAATATTTAACATCTACATAAAAACTACAACCTAATCTTCGTTCCCAGAAACTCTAGGAACATTTTGGTGAAATCCGTTTCATCTCAACTTGAACGGTTCCAAAGATATGGTATGTTCAAAAAAGTACAACTTTTTGGGCATTTATAACACTACTTGTTGGAAAAGATGGCAATTTTACTTTTCTGTGTATATTGAAAGAATCTAACAGTTTTTATGAAATCACTGAGTTCATTACGCTAAAGCTACAATAGGCATATATACCATGTATTTTAATTAATTGCAAATTAGTAATACTGCATGGCATAACAAAAAAGGATGACAACAGATCCACAACACAAAACAGGTAGTTACTAATAACTGTAATACAAATACAAATTGAATTGAAGGCAAGACCAAAATGATGTGAATCAGATGAATAACTAAACAACAGTAGTATATTAAATAACAAGTACTGCAATAAAAATATTGATAGTGGTACTGACAATATTTTTCAAAGTACAGTTAATACACCTTTTATACGTTCAATGCCAATACTCAGTCTGAAGATGACACGTCTCTAAAGTAAAAGCACAAATGAATAGAGCACCTCATTCTAAAATCATTAAATACAACTAACTAGAGTACACTGTTTCTTTCCAAAGACAACTCGATGTAACCAACCTATTCAACAATATTAAACATTATAAAACAGCAAGATATCAGTCTCATTATCTCCCTTGATTAGTATCAATTTGTGCAAAAAGATGACAAAGTGTGCATAAAAAAGAAATAAAATTAACAATTATAATAAATTTATGCCACTAAGCAGCATATCTGGTCTAAACATCAGTATTATTATGTTACATCAATGACAAGTTGAATCGCATTCACACTCACAGTAATAACAAGAAATACTGCAGCAACAAAGCTACTCAGTGAATTCATCAGCAATGATATAGAATTGGACACATATAGTTGAATATCATTATTCATTACTAAAATGTATACAGACGACAAATAACACAGTTACTGGCAGCACCTGCAAAACTTACGAATGCAACAAAATGCACGATAATGCATGAACAATAATAAATACGACACACAATTCAGATGTCACATGGTTTTGACTACCACACTTACCCTGACGGTCAAAGAACAGAATATTCAAAAAATAACCCCCACCGACTCTCAGCACAGGGTTTTCAAAATCTTTCTCAGGGTTTTCAGAGTATTCTGTTATTTTACCCGTTACTACTTAGCAATAATCACTATCACACTAGTAGCAGGTCACTAGTTGTGTGAGCACTTTCATATGAACAACGTTCTATCAGCACAAAATACAACGTTATTTTTCTGTACCACACTGTGCAAAGAATAAAAATCAAATTGATAGGCCTAAAGTTAACAACACGACAGTAGGAACATGACAACAGGCACACGATACACAGTGAATGTAACATACGTTGTAAATCTCAGATTTGCATGCTGTTGTTCGTTGTTCTGTGAGTTAGATAAGAACTGACCAACTTAACACACGCATTATGAGTACCAAGTATATGCAAGTCAACATGTGAATAGATGACACAGTCTATAATTCGCATTTAACAAGCAACAAACGTCCGATAATGCCACATATCAGACTATACAGAGCACGATAATCAGCAAACTGCAGTTTTGCGCGTTATCAATGACAAAACTAGGCGGTAAGTGTCAAGCAACATCTTTCACTGCTGTGACTGCACTCTTACAAGGCTAGTAAATTACTCCAGTCATCAGTTTCAATAGCGACAATGAAACAGTGCATGAGTTCTGAACTGCGAGTGGCGACTGATGAGTTCCACTCGCCACCAACGTGACATACAACTCTTGTCATCAAAACATCACCACATGTCCGTCTTTGGCACGAAGGCAGCAACGCGCCTTCAGTCAGTAGTCAGAAGGATAACAAAGGCTGATCGAGACCATTTAGTTAGTGCAATACATTCACTCTAGTGCTTTGACACTACTGGCCAGGAAGGGCATCTGGTCTGTAAAAACCCCTTTCACTAATCCCAAGAGATTCTGTCCTGGAACAGGTGGAGAGGACCCAGGCTAAACTGACCTACCCAAGTTCACCTGGGAAACAACTGTCAAGCAGAAGTTATAGTAGTAGTAGTAGTAGTAGTAGTAGTAGTAGTAGTAGTAGTAGTATACATAGGGTGACATTCACGTAATTCTGTTCCATATCTATGCCAGCTGATTTTTGCCACCATCTTGTACGTCAAATTCAGAGTAATGTTTGTCCCTGTGATAGCACTTAAATACGCTTTGTTGGTAAGTCACTGATCATATGGACATTTTCTTAAACTAACTGATTTAGTTTTATTTGAACAACACGACAAATCTTTGCCATTTAACTCAACGCATTATGCCGTGTTATACTCATAAAATGGCGATCGTATCGTGACCATGCACAGACTCTGTGACGTCACTTAACCCTATGTATTCAGTCTCAAGGTATTTCACGTACAGGTCCGTTCTGAATTCACTAGTGAAAACTCAAATAGATCGTCCTCAACATAGAGTCAGTCGAGGGAACGAGGGACTATGCAAGGTTCAGAGCGCTGTATGATTCAGGAGCATGGAGTTGGGGTTCAGAAGAAGAGAGCGAAAGAGAACGGCTAGATGTCAGTCAAAGGAATGAGCAGAGTGGTCGACAATTCATAAACCGTGACCGACAGTCGCCGAACTATACACGACTGTTTCGTGTTCGTTCTCGTTTATCGGAAGCCGTGAACAGGTGCGCCGCGGTCGTCCAGTTCGGCGCTGGAGCGTCGCAGGTAGGTGTCGGGGGGCAGGTGTGGCGGTGGCGGTGGCTGCGGCGCCGACTCCGCTGCTCGGTAGAACGCGTAGTGCGGCGAGCGATACGCCGCGACGCCGCCGAACGGCGACGCGGCCGACGGCGTGTCGGCCGTCGACGACGAGACGGGGGTCCGCGCCGGCGGCGGTGGCACGTACGGGTGGAAACGACTGAACGCCGGCGACGACGGCGACGAGAAGTAGTCGTGGCGGCGTCGGTCGGCGTACGGCGGCGAGCGCCCGTCGTCGGTCCCGGGCGACGAGTCCGGCCGCGCGTCCTCGTCGTCGACGGGCGGGGACCGGGGCGGCGGGCCGCGGTACGTCGTCTGGGTGTACGGGACGTCGACCAGGCCGGCGCGGCGCAGATGATAGTCGGCGCTGATCGGATGCGGATAGCGCAGAACGTCCGCGTCGGGCGGGAACGGCGCTGACGGCGGCGGCACGCGCCTCGGCTCGTCGCGGCCCAGCCCCGCAGCGGTCGAGTACGGCATGAACGAGGAGATCGGCGGCGGGCTGACGGGCGACGGAGACGACGTCGACAGCGGCGAGACGCAGGACGTCGACCGGCGCAGCGCGGGCGGCCGCGGCAGCGCCTCGTACCGCGCACCTGCCTCGGCCGCCCCGGGCGACCCCGCCGCCGGCGCGCCGTCCTCCTCGGCGTCGTCGACCGAGGCCGGGCGCGACTGGTAGGCACCTGGCGTGGTGCGAAACATGGCGCTCGTCTTCTTGAGCTGCTCGAGGCCGACCGCGTGCGCCGGGTCGAGCTTCATTTCCATGTGTCTCAGCAGGTACGCCTCCTTGGTGAACAGCTTGGCGCACACTGCGCAGTTGTAGAGCGCCACGC